>Ga0272441_10000997_pt1 | contig 61226 bp, 36 predicted proteins | sample SSMProp6N_FD_193582 | JGI IMG/M metagenome (GOLD analysis project Ga0272441, IMG submission 193582) | Marine sediment archaeal communities from Little Sippewissett salt marsh, Falmouth, MA, United States - SSM-Prop-6N | ecosystem: Environmental > Aquatic > Marine > Wetlands > Sediment ...
CTTAGCGGCGAGATCCTCGCGCAGCGAGCCCACCGCCCCCGACGCGATCACGTGCGTGCAGCCGACGGCCTTCAGCGCATGGACGTTCGCCCGGAAGTTCACCTTCGACGGCGGGATGAGGTGGCCCGGCCCATGCCGGCTGAGCAGGGCGATCTCCGTACCGTTCCACTCAGCCTCCATGATCGCGTCCGAGGGCTCCCCGAACGGGGTGGAGACGTTCCGCGGCTCGCCCGCCACGTTCGCGCCGAGGGCGTCGCCCAATCCACTGCCGCCGATGATGCCGACCTTCGCCATGTTCACTCCTTCGTCTTCGGCCCGTCCGGGCCTGTGTCGCTGATTCGTCAGCCCCCGCGCTCCGGGTTGCGCAGGATGTCGATGATATTCCGCACGCTCCGCAGCGGCACGGTGTCCACCTTCGGCTCGTCCAGCTTGCCGGTCACGCGGACCTCCGCGATCTCGCGCAGGATGCCCGTGAGAAGTTCCTCGATGCTGCCCAGCCGCGGCAGTCCGCCTCGCCCCTGCAGGAACGTCAGGTTGATCTTCCCCGACTTGAGATCGACGTTTCCCGAGCCCACCAGCGACGCCGCCCCGCCGCCGAGGTGAATCTCCTCGAACACCACGCGCCGGCCCTTCAGGTAATACGTGACGAACCCCTCGCTGAACGCCTTGCCCGGCAGCGACAGCGTCACCACGTCCAGGAACCCCAGCAGCACGGGCAGCCGCGCGAACCGGGCCCTCGTGATCCGCAGGGCGCCCGAGGCCTCGCGGCTGTCGAGATCGCCCGCGGTCGCGCGCAGCTCGACGCTGCCATCGACCATGCCCCGGACATCGGGCACGCCTTCTCCCCCGCCGGCCGTCAGCAGATCCTCGATCCGCATGCCCTCGAACGTCAGCTTCAACCCGTAGCGGAACGGCGCCGCCACCTGCACTACGCCGCTGCCTTCGAAGCGCCCGCGATACGCCTTGCCGGACAGGTCACGAATCTGCATCAGGCGGCCGCGATCCTTCACGATCGTCGCGTTCACGCCGCTGATCCGCGGAACCGTTGCCGCGGTCGGGTCGTCATCGTCCTCCGCCGGCCGCCGGGGAACGAACGCGAAGTCTGACAGCCGTCCGTCCACGACCAGTTCCCCGCCGACGCGCGCCACCGAGCCGGAGATCGTCCCGCGGGCGACGGTGGGGCCGAAGCCGAACTCGCTGACCGCGCCGTGCAGCGCGATGGCGCCGGCCGCCCGCCAGTCGATGGTCGCCGGAGCGTCGCCATCGGCCGGGCGGGTCGCCGCCGCGCGGATCGTCGCCCCGTGCGGCCGAACCACCGTCACGTCCGTCAGGTCCACGTCGAATTCCCCGCCCGGCAACAGCCACGGCAGGATGGGCACAGTTTGCCGGTCCATGGCCTGTAGGCGTTCGGCGTCGAGCAGCATCCCGCTCGCCTTGAGCGCCGTCAATCGCACCTCCACCGCCTGCGGTGTCTCGCGAACGGTGCCGGACAGGCGATGCAGCCTCGGGCCGTCCGTCGCTCCCACCGTCCGCAGGTCCACCAGTTCCGTCCGGTCGGGGTAGAGCACGATCCTCCCGGCGGAGGCGTCGGCGCCCCCGCGCCCCACGCGGAACACGTACGGCAAATTCACATACCGGAACGTCATGTCCGTCGGAGCGATCTCCACCTCGTAGTCCACATCCCCGGGGTTCTCGGGCGTGTTCTCCCGATACCGCCGCACCCGCACGTCCGCCGTGCCCTGCGGATTCATCTGCCGCCAGGCCTGCCGGGCCTTCGGGCCCAGCGCGGCGTACAACTCCTCGTCAAACCTCAGCCCCGTCAACTCCATCGCCAGGTCGGCCCCGCCCGCCTCCTCGGTGAAGACCTGCCCGTTGAGCCGAATGCGCGTGGGCCCGTGATGCGCCGTCAGATTCGTGATCAGCACGCGGTCCGGATGCACGGTCATCATCCCGGCCGCATCGCGGACCTCGTAGGGGAAGCCCTCGTAGCGGAACCGCAGTCCCGCCAAACGAGCCGTCACGGTGTAGTCCACCTCGCGCGTGCCGTCCTGGCGGATCCGCGCAACCACGTCGCGCATCGTGCCGCGCGCGGCGAGACCCTCGAGCGATTCCCGCCCGGCGGGGCCCAGTGCGCCGAGCAGCACCTCGTCGATCGGGACCGGATCGGTCTCGATGGTGAGGTCCACGGTGCCGCGCTCGCCGCCACGGGTATCGATGCGGCCGTACACCGTGACCTTCGTTTCGCCACGCTCGGCCCGTAGCGGCTGGTCGCGGCCACCGCCTTCGGGCGTCTGCTCGCCGGGGCGCGGCAGGATCACGCGGTCGCCCACGATGTGCAGGCAGCCGCCGGTCAGCCGCGTGCGGTACGGGAAGAACCTGTGCGCCGTCGTCGTGCGGTTGCCCTCGAGGAACCGCAGCGTGGCCTTCTTCGGCCCGCCGCCGTCCCGCCACACGCGCACGCGCATGTCGGCAACGCCTTCCACGGCGAGATCCTCGCATACCCTTGCGATCCCGTCCGGCAGGGCCGCCCGCACGGCGTCGTCGAACGGGACGTCGTGCACGTCGACCACGATATCGTGGCTGCTGTTGTCTCCCTGGGTGGCGACCCAGCCGCTGATTCGGATGGCCGCCTCGCCGCGCTCGGCCTTCAGCCCGTCAAAGCTCACCCGATCCGGGCCGAACTCGATCCGCCCGGTCACATTCTCAAGGGGATACGGGAATCCCGAGTACCTCGCCCGCAGCCCGCGACAGTCGGCCGTGCCGCTCGCCCCGGTCGCACCCGTCGCCAGCTTCGCGAATCGAAGACGCAGGTCAATCGGACCCTCCGGGCGGAACATTCGTCGGATCTGATCCAGCAGTTCCCCGGGCGAGCCCTCGCCGGAGGCCACGGGCATCGAGAACGCGTCGATGCCCATCCGCACGTCGAACGCGGGCCCCGCGCCCGTCTCCCGGTACTTCCCCGAAAGCGTGAACTCCGCGTCGCCGGCGTCCGGAATCCGGCCGGAGAAGTCCGTCAGAGAGACGATTGTGTCCCCACCGTCCTCCGAGAACACCGCGCGTCCGCGGACCTTGGTGAGCTTCAGCCCGGCGGAAGCTTCTGTCGGGTCGGCCGCGGGCACGACGGGTCGGACTGTGGCGTCCTCGATATCGACGGAAATCGGCTTGCCCTCCGTACGGGTGTCCCACGTGGTGCTGAAGGTGCCGCGGAGGAAATGCCGGCGGATCAGTTCGCCGTACTTGGGAGGCAGCAGCTTGGCAATGTCGAGAATCGAGCCGGTGGTTCGGCTTCCCAGGAGCCGGCCGGATACCATGTCCACCGTCACCAGGCTCTCGAAGGGCGCATCGTCAGCGGCCAGCTCGCCAATCCGCAGCTCGTAGCGCGACTCCGCCTGCGGGATCAGCGACACGGACAGCCGCAGTTCCTGCTCCGGCCCGACGAGCGGCTCGCGACGGTTGCCGCGAACGCGGAACGCCCGCACCCGGCACTCGGGCAGCCGGATCGGAGCCAGCTTGACGGGGGCTCCGGGTGCGCCGGGCACGGCCTTGGAGCCCTGGGCCAGCTTCGCCAATCGGGCCCAGTTGGTCTGCTGCGGCGTGTCGCCGTAGTACTCCACAGTGATCTCGGGATCGTGACAGATGATCTCCTTCGGGTCGAGGTCCCCGGTGATGAGCAGCCCCAGCGGACGGTGCGGGATGCTGACTCGCCGGGCGCGGAACGGCGGGTCGGGCGATTCGTCGCCCGGCAGCCGGACGACGACGTCGTCAAGCTCCAGACGACCGAACATCCGGAAGCGCGCCCGACGGACCTCCACGTCCGCCCCGGTCAGGTTCCGCAGGTAGGTCTCGGCGACGCGCTTGACGCGCCGCCCGTTGGTCAGGTGCCAGTAGCCGTACACGCCCACCATCAGCAGCGCCAACAGGACCAGCGCCGTCCCGCGGCGCTGCGGCGAGACATACCGCCAGAACCGGCGCCGGCGCCGGCGGAGATGCCGGAAGAATGACTGGACGCGCTGTAGCATGGAGCGGTGCGATTGTCCCAAACGCCCCGAGCCGCTGCAAGGCGACCTGGGGCGCCAAGAGGCGCGCCCCGAACGGGGAGGCTACAGCCACATGCCCGTGATCCGCCCCTCGTACACCATCTGCCCCTCGACGAAGGCCTGCGTCGCGCCCACGCACCGGCGCGGGCGTTCTTCCAGCAGCAACCCCAGCACGAGGATCCGCTGCCCCGGCATTACCGCGCCGCGGAACTTCACATCGTCCACCCCGCCGAAACCGAGGAAACCCGTCCGCCGGTCCTTGCTCATCACGAAGTAGCTGACGAGCTGGGCGGCGGCCTCGACCATCAGCACGCCGGGGAAGATCGGGCGCCCGGGGATGTGCGAATCGATCCAGAACTCGTCGTGGCGCACGTCGCGGTACCCGCCGATGGTGCCCTTGCCGCGATCCACAAAGTAGATGCCGTCGAGTTGCTGGAACGCAGGGCCGTGCGGGTTGATCTTGTAGATCGCCTCGCGGTCGGCGATCACGCGGTCGAAGTCGATTGTAGAGAGGTCGTGAAGCGGCTTCGGGGGCATTCCCAGGCTTCCTGATCCTGCGGGCCCGTTCCATCGGGACCCGAGCCCTTGGGGGCAGGCGACAAACGTAGCAGGCGACAGCACCCCAGTCAACACGGTTTTGCCCGGTGGTCGGGCATCGCCTTGGCTACTCGCCCGCGCGGGGGGCGGCCGAATCGACCCCGGCCGGGCGCCGGTAGAACCGATTCGCGAAGAACGCCTCGGTCGTCAACAGCACCAACAGCGCCACCAGCAACGGCACAACGAGCGGCAGGTCCTTCGACACCGCCGGACCCGCTTCGGTCAGATCGGCAGCATCGCGCGTGATCCGGGCGCGTCCGGGCGGGAACATCGAGAGCACCTCCTCGTCGTCCAGCGCGGTCAGGTTGCTCTCGGCCGCGGGCGCGTTCACGCTGAAGCCGTGTTCCGACACGCGCCCGCCCTGCTCGAAGCGGAACCGCCAGTGGCCGAGCTCATCGGCCAAGGCGATGGTCACGCTGCGTCCGCCGGGGTCGAGTTCCTGGACGGGGCGGGACTCCCCGCCCGGGCGCCGGAGGTACGCGGCCGGCGCGGCGTCCATCCATCGCGGCGCCCGGACGGTGACACGCTCGCCCCAGGCGTAGAGCGTCTCGCGTCCGGCCAGCATCAGCCGCAGCGCCCGCTGCGCAAGCACGACGAATTGCTTCAGCCGCGACAGGTTCGAAAACTCCGGCGCCGGCGAGAAATTCCAGAACACCACCGTCCCCTCCCCCAGCGGGCGCCAAAGCATCGCGGGCGTGTCGTCGGAGTAGCGCACAACGGTAGTCGCGTCCTCGGCCGTCGATCGCACGGCGAAGCGGCGCCGGCAGCGGACCGCCGACAGCGGCGGGTTCTCGCCCGTGAAGAACGGCTGGAGCACCGGGTGGGCCTGACCGGGCTCGGGCAGGGCCCAGCCCTGCGGGGCGGGGAGTTCTTCGAACGGGCCCAACTCCACCGGCACGAGGGCCTGCGCCTTCGCGGTGTTGTACGCGTCGGGCGCCGAGAGCGCCCCCGGCACGATCCACAAACACCCGCCGCCCGTCACGAACTCCTTCAGCCCCGACCACTGCGCCTCCGTCAACGACGAGACGTTCGCCAGTAGCACTATGTCCGCCTGGCCCAGCCGGTCCTCGCCAAGTCGGTCCGCCGTCAGCGGCGTGCGGCGCACCCACTGCCGCGCGGCGACCTCAGCGCCGGGCGGGGCGATTGCGGCCGCCATCAGGAAGCTCGTGGCGTCCCACCGCGCGGCCGTCGTCGGATCGCGGACCAGAAGCATTTCGGCCGGCGCGCCGACCACGAGCGTGAAGTACCGCTCGTTATCCATCGACAGCGGATCGCCCTCTTCCACGCCGGCAAGGGCCACGCGGCCGCTGACGATGCCCTCGGTGGTCGGGCGAACAAGCAGGGGCACGGGCCTGGGGCGTCCGTCCGCCGGGATCTCAGGGAGCGTCTGCCGCGCACCGCCCGGCAGCTCGACGCGGACGCTCAGCGGCGGCGCCTGCGCCGGCCGGCGAATCCGCGTGCGCACGGCGACCTCCGCCCCGGCCGGCACCGACCACGCCTCCAGCTCCACGTCGCCCAACCACGCGTTGCGGTCCTCGCCGCCAAGGTCCAGCACCGTGAACGTCTTGTCCGCGTCCCGAGCGAGGCTCACCCCGCTGCCGTCTCGCCAACTCGTCGTCGTCAGGTCGGTGAACAGACACACTTCCTTGCGCGGCAGGTCTTCGACGCCGGACAGCATTTCGGCCGCCGCGTGCAGTGCGCCCGCCACCGATTGGTTCCCCGGTGTGCCCGCCACGCCGTCGATCTGCCGGACCGCCGCCTGCGGGTCGCCGGCGAAGCCGATGCTCTCGCCCGGCGAGGCCGTGGACACGATGGCCACGCGCGAGCCCGCCGGAAGCGAATCCACCAACTGCCGGGCCGTCTCCTTGCCCGCCGCCAGACGGGTGCGGCCCTTCGCCGTGTAGCCCATCGACCCGCTATTGTCGAACACGACGACGACGGCCGCCGGCTCGCCGCTCGCTGCCACCTGCCGCCAGTCGGCGATCGCCAGCCGCGCCACGAGGAGCGCCAGCAGCGCGATCATCGCCATTCGCATGAGCAGAAGAATCAGGTGCTTGAGCCGGTGCATGCTGATGTTCGCGTGGTGGGTCTTGCGGACGAACTCGATGGCCGGGAAGGTGACCCGCCGCGGCTTGGTCCGCATGATGAGATGGAGGATAACCGGAGCGGCCGCCGCGCCCGACGCGGCGAGAACCCACGGAAACTGGAACACGAACGCGAGCATGATCCTCGATTCAGCTTCGGCGTTTACAGGTCGCCCGTCGGGCCGCATTATAGACGTCCCAGGCGACGGAGAGAACCGATGACCGCGATCCACATCGAACAGGGCGACCTGACGACCTACGCCATCGATGCCGTCGTCAATGCGGCGAACAACGATCTCGTCCTCGGCGGCGGCCTCGCCGGGGCGATTCGGCGCGCCGGCGGGCCGGAGATCCAGGCCGACTGCGACCGCCACGGACCGGTCGAGGTCGGCGGAGCGGCCCTCACCACGGCCGGGCGGCTGCCCGCCAAACACGTCATCCATCAGGCGTCGATGCGCCTCGGCGAGCCGACGACGGCAGACGCCCTGCGGCGAAGCACCCGCGCCGTCCTGCGCCTGGCGGAGGAGAACGACCTCCGCACGCTCGCTTTCCCCGCGACCGGCACGGGCATCGCGGGCTTCCCGGTCCGCCAGTGCGCCGAGATCATGCTCGCCGAGGTCCGCGACCACGTCGCGGCCGGGACGAAGCTCACCGACGTATACTTTGTCCTGTTCGACGAGCGGACAGCCAGAACCTTCCGGAAGGTGCACCAGTCGATGGGCTGACCGCCCGCAATGACCGGGCGCCGCCCACGTTGGAGCCCATAGTGACGCAACGTATCCTGACACTCGCGCTGCTTCTGGGCGTTCTCGCCGCCCGGCCGGCGCCGGCCGAGGAACCCGCCGACGCCCCGGCCGACAACCTCGAATACTGGCTGTCGCAGGCCGAGCAGGCCCCCGCCACGCGGCCGGCGGCATCCGCCCCGGCCGCCGCGCCCGCCGACGCCCCGCCGCGCCCGGACGCCCTGCCCGGCGTGATCGAGCTATCCGACGGCCGCCTCCTCGCGGGCTGGGTTTTCACGACCGTCGAGCAGCCGTTCCTGGTTCACGAGGCCGACCTGAAACGTTGGCGGCGGCTACCGCTGCTGGCGGCGCTGAGCATCGAGGCCGTCGTCGTGGAGCGACGGATGGAACTCCGCTGGCGGTGGAAGGCGATGGGCGAGCCGGAGAAAGTCTATACAGGCCGCAAATATCCTTTTCGCAGATACTTATGGAAATTCCGCCTCCTCGACGGCACCGAGGTCGCCGGCACCGTCAAGGGGCAGCCGCTCTGGGTCGAGCACGCCGGCGAGCGCCACGGGCCGTTCGTCCTCCACGAGCGTCACAAGGGCGAAGACGGGCAATCTCTTCGCCAACTCGTCTATGTCCGCCGCGTCCTCATCTCGCGCCGGGCCATGGAGGCGGCCCTCCGCGCCCCCGCCTCACAGCCCGCTGGCCGGTAGCGCCGCTGCTAAACCCGGCCCCCCTCTCCCGCCGAAAACAACGGCGCGCGCTTGACATGCCCCGCCGCGACGAAGCATGATTCTCCGCCCGTCGCGGTCGGCGCATCCCCGCCGCCGCGTCGCAAGGCGTGAACCGATGACCAGGGCTGCGAAGACATCCCGACCGCGCAAGACCGGCTCCCCCAAGGGCAAGCCGCGCGCCCCCCGCTCGTCAGGCTCGTCCCGCACGTCGGGCAAGGCCGGCCGCGGCTTGGTCATCGTCGAGTCGCCCGCCAAGGCCCGCACCATTAACCGCTACCTCGGCGGCGGATACGTCGTCAAGGCCTCCATGGGGCACGTCCGTGACCTGCCCGCCCGCAACCCCAAGGGCGTCGAGGCCCCCGTGCCGGGGGTGGACGTCGAGCACGGCTTCGCCCCGACGTACGAGCCGCTGCCGGGCCGGCGGAAGGTGCTCGCGGAACTCAAGAAGCAGGCCCGCTCGGCCGAGACCGTCTTCCTCGCCACCGACCTCGACCGCGAGGGCGAGGCCATCGCCTGGCACCTCGCCGAGAGCCTGCCGGTGCCCGGCGACCGCATCCGGCGCGTCGTGTTCAACGAGATCACGCCGTCCGCCATCCGCGAGGCGTTCGCCCGCCCGCGCGGGCTCGATATGGACAAGGTCAACGCCCAGCAGGCCCGCCGCATCCTCGACCGCATCGTCGGCTACGAGGTCTCCCCCCTGCTCTGGAGGAAGGTCTCGCCGGGGCTGTCGGCCGGGCGGGTCCAGTCGGTCGCCGTGCGGCTCATCGTCGAGCGCGAGCGGCAGATCGACGCCTTCGAGCCGCAGGAATACTGGCGCGTGGGGCTGATCTTCGCCGCCGACGCCGCCGCGGCCGAGGCGCTCCGCGATCCGTGGGCGAGGCTGCTCGCCCGGCGCGACGAGAAGGGCAACCCCCCGACCCGCCAGCAACAGCAGGAGTTCCTCGCCGAGCACGGCGCGTTCCGCGCCGAACTGACGCGCCTCGCGGGCGAGAAATTCCAGCCCGACAACGAAACGCAGGCCCTCGCCGCCGCCAAGGCGCTCGGCCTCGCCGTCGAGGACATCCGCCGCCGCGAGGACGACAAGGCCAAGGGCGCCGCCCGAAACGTCGTCGAGGTCGCCGGGCGCGTCGCCGACCAGCCCCCCGCCTTCACCGTCCGCGAACTCAAGACGCGCGAGACGCGCTCGAAGCCGCCCGCGCCCTTCACCACGGCGGCGCTCCAACAGCAGGCGGCCGTGCGGCTGCGCTTCTCCGCGTCCCGGACCATGCGAGTCGCCCAGCAGCTCTACGAGGGCGTCGAGGTCCCCGGCGAGGGCAGCGTCGGCCTGATCACGTACATGCGGACCGACAGCCGGCACCTGTCGCGCGAGTCGGTCGCACAGTGCCGCGAGCTCATCGAGCGGCAGTTCGGCCGCGACTATCTGCCCGACAAGCCGCGCACCTACGCCTCGGCCGCCCGCGCGCAGGAGGCCCACGAGGCGATCCGCCCCACCGACGCTGCGCGCGACCCGAAGACACTCGCCTCGGCGCTCACGGACGAGCAGCGGAAGCTGTACGACCTCATCTGGCGGCAGTTCGTCGCCTGCCAGATGACGCCCGCCGTCTGGACCGTCACCGACGCCGACATCCACGCCGACACCCCGCAGGGCGACGCCGCGATCCGGGCGATGGGCCGGCGGCTCAAATTCGACGGCTACTACCGCGTGGCGGGCCGGCCGCGAGGCGGCGACCAGATCCTCCCGCCACTCGACCCGGGGCAGAACGTCCACCCCGTCGAGATCGCGCCCACGCAGCACTTCACGCAGCCGCCGCCGCGATACACCGAGGCGTCGCTGGTCAAGGCGCTCGAGGCGGACGGCATCGGCCGGCCCAGCACGTACGCCGCCATCATCCAGACCATCCAGGACCGCGAGTACGTCCGCCAGACCGACCGCGCGTTCCACCCGACGGACCTCGGCATCGTCGTCACCGACAAGCTCGTCAAGCACTTCCCGAACGTCTTCGACGTCCGCTTCACCGCCCACCTCGAGGATGAACTCGACAAGGTCGAGGAATCCCACGCCGATTGGGTGAAGGTGCTCGAGGAGTTCTATGGGCCCTTCCACGAGCGCCTCGAACGCGCCGCCGAGGAGATGGTCCACGCCAAGGCCGAGACGCAACCCAGCGACTACACGTGCGAGTCGTGCGGCCGTCCGATGGTGTATCGCTTCAGCCGCAACGGGCGGTACCTCGCCTGCACCGGCTACCCGGAGTGCAAGCAGACGCATCCGGTGGATAAGGACGGGCGGAAGATCGAGCAGCCGACGGTCGACGTCGCCTGCCCGAAGTGCGGGGCGCCGATGGTGCTGCGGCGCGGGCGGTTCGGGCCGTTCCTGAGCTGCTCGAAGTACCCCGAGTGCGACGGGATCGTCAAGCTCGACAAGAAAGGCGGCATCAAGCCGCCGTCGCCGCCCCCGCTGGCGACCGACTTGCCGTGCCCCAAGTGCGAGGCCCCAATGAACCTGCGCCGCAGCGCCCGCGGGCCGTGGCTGAGCTGCTCGAAGTACCCCAAGTGCCGCGGCCGTCTCGCGTGGAAGGGCCTGCCCGAGGAGCAGCGCAAGGAACTCGAACTCGCCCTGATGAACCACGAGAAGGCCCACCCCGTCCCGCAACTCAAGCGCCTCGACGGCACGCCCATCGAACGCGGCGAACCCCCGCGGCAGGTCTCGTCCGCGAATTCCACGGAAACCACGAAGCCGGGCTGACGCGGGCGCCCAGCAGCAGATCCCGCTCCCCCCTTGGGGGCAGGCTCGTCGGTCGCGGCTCGCACAACTCCGCCTCCGGCCGCCGCCCGTGCAATCACCAACCGACAACCCGCCAATCGAAAATCGCCAATCGACGATCCCAACGCTCCCTTCTCCTGCCTACCATTCCCGTTCGCTGCCGTCGGCCGCCTTCCATTGCCGTCGCATGCCGTTCGTTTCCGTCCATTGCCGTCCACTGCCATCTTCTGCCAAGCCTGGTTTCACTCTAACCGACTATCTCACAAAGGGTTACGTCGTTTTGTCCCTCCAGAATCGCCCAACGTTAGGGGCGGGAAGGGCGAAAAGCGGCGATTTACGCAAGGCCTGTGGCCTGAGGCCAGAGGAACGGCCGCGTGCCGTGGCGCAGTCCTGTGCTTGTCGAAGGACGATGCCGGGCAAATCCGTTCCGGTCGTCCCAATCGTCAATCGTCAATCGACAATCGACAATCGACAATCGTCAATGGCCCGTATTCGCCTGCCAAAGAACCCCGCGCCCCTCAGCGGACGCCGGCTGTTATCTATCTATAGAACGCCCGGCCGTGATTGCAAGCAAAAAATGCCTCGGGCGAGAAAAAGCTTCCCGGATTCAACGCGGAGCACGCCGAGAACGCAGAGCAGACCCCGGCAGGGGTCAGAACATTCCAGACCGGCGTGGAAACGCCAGCGAAAGAACCCCCCACACCGTCCGAGAACCCCGCTAGGGGTGGCACGATCGCCCGGCCGACGTGTGGGTGATTCGCGGCTCTGCTTCGCGTCATCCCTGCCGGGATTCAAACGTGAACATGCCCTCCCGTTGCCGGGGTTTCCACCCCGGCCTGCAATCGTTCGGCCCAACGGGCCTTCGACAATGCGGCCACAGACGCTCAACGCAGAGCAGACCCCGGCAGGGGTCGCGCCATTCCAGACCGGCGTAGAAACGCCGGGGAACGGGCGCCGCCGTTCATCCTCCGGAACCCCGGAAGGGGTGGCGCGAGCCGGCCAGCGACGGCCCAGAGCAATCGCGTCATCCATGCCTGGTTGACCCGTCAATCGGGGATTTCTCCGGCCGTTGCTGTTCACCTCGACCTTTGATCTTCGACCTTCGACCTCGGCCGTTGCGTTCGATATCCCCGCCCCCCTTGCCCGGCCGCCGCCGGGAGGCGACAATGGATGTGGACGCAGATGGGAGATTCGCATGGCGACACGCACATTCACTGCCACCGTCTATCGTGAGGACGACGGCTACGTCGCGCTCTGCCCGGAACTCGACGTCGCCAGCCAGGGCGACACGGTCGAGCAGGCCCGCGCCAACCTCCGCGAGGCCGTCGAACTCCTCCTCGAATCCGCTGACCCCGCCGAAGTCGCCGAGCGGCTGGTGCAATGAGCGGCGAGCCGAAAGCGACAGTTGAGCCGGAGGAGCAGCCTGTTTGCTTCCATGTCGTCTGCCTGATCGACGTTCTGGGTCAGAAGCAGAAGCTGGCACAATGGGCGCGCCCGCCCGACGACAAGGAAGCCGCCCGAGCCTTCGCTCAGAGCCTTGACGACACAGTCCACGTCCTGCGCACCTTGCGCGACACATTCGTCCAGTGGTTTGAGGACAAGAAGAAGCCGAAGGTGCCCCAGAGGTTGGCAAAGTCGCCGGGAAGCTTGCAGGCCCGTTACTCGCGCTTGCGCCGATGCGATATCCGTGTCGAGCGGTTTTCGGACACGTTCGTTTTCAGTTCACCCGTCCTCAATGAGCACGGGGATACGTCCGTCATGCCAGCCATGCGGATGCTAATGGCATGCCATATGGCAATGATTCTGTCGTTGGCGGGTGGCGTCCCGCTCAGAGGCGCCCTAACCATCGGGCTTGTGAACGTCCTGCCGGACAAGAGTATCTACGGCCCTGCATTGGCGGAAGGCCATCATCTCGAAAGCGAAATCGCCGGCTACCCTCGCATCGTCGTCTCGAAGGGGATGAGAGACTTCCTGGCAACGGGTCAGCCCCGTAGCCGCGACTCACACATCGACGGCGCCATGGAGACACTTGCTTCAACCTGCCGGGGGTGTCTTTCCGAGGACGTTGATGGGCAGTGGATATTCGACTATTTGGGCGACGGCGCTCGCGAAGCGTTTGGGCTGTTTCCGGGCATGCCAAAAGTAGCGGAAGAAGCGCTGACCTTCGCCCGAAGTGAAGGCGAGCGCTTCCGTCAGGCAGGGAACTCCAAGCTTGCTCTTAGGTATCACTTGCTGGAGAGCTACATCACATGCCGCATGGACCTCTGGCGTTGAGGCTCGCCAGCGATGGGGTTGCAGCCCGGCAGCAATCGGTCCTTCGGGCCAAACATTCCCCTTCAAGTGTCAGCACGCTCATCGGAGTCCTTCAGCGCAGAAACAGCACGGCGCCCGCAGCCAACCCCGCCACGAAACCGATCTCACCGGAAACGAGTGCATGCTGGGCACCCCTCTTGTCGAGCGCCTCCATTGCGCGCAGCATCTGAAAGGGAATGAAGAGGAAGCTGCCGAGCGCGGCGAAAGGAATCAGCAGCCAAACAGCATCAGCCTCAGTCAGGGCGGAGAATACCGCCCACGCGGTAAGAACCCCAACGATCTGCGAGCCAGCCATAGTGACTGCCTCCATGACGTCCTCCGCCATGAAGCTCGGCTCTCCGCCCGGGATCGGTCTGCATATGGCAGCATGGACGGGCAGCAGCAGGAGACTCAGGGCGGCTTTGGCCACCAGCGACGCAACAAACCAAACAACAATCGCCAGTACGTACGCCAAGAGTGTCATCGCTCAGCGCCCCTTTCGCAGGATCAATGGCTCCCAAGCCGGTACCCCGGAATCGCCGGGCAGTTCCGCTGGGGTCGTTGTACGGCCGGGCGCGCCGAACCGCCAGCCTGAAAGGCTGTGATTCGCCAGCCCCCCTTGGGGGCAGGCAGGGCAGAGCGAGTCGAAGGCGAGCGCCGCCCTGGGAACAAGAGCCGCCCACCCCCTCAGCCTGAAGGGCTGAAACGGCATCCGCCCGTCGCGCCCCTACAGGGCTTCGCCGGTAACACCGACGGCGACCCAGGGCGTTGCCGTGCCTGGCCCCGAGGACGGCCGGCGAATGTGAGCCCTTCGGGCTCCCCGCGACTTGCGAGTCCCGGCGCGCCTTTGGGCCCAGGGCCGGGATGGCACCCCCCTTCCAGACCCATCCGCGCACCCCCTCAGGGGCAGGTCCGAGAATCTCTGAAATCCCGCTCTCTCCGGAACCCCGCTCCCCCCTTGGGGGCAGGCTCGTCGGTCGCGGCTCGCCGTTCTCTCCTCCCCTTCGGACTTCGATGTTCCGTGTTGATTATTCGTTATTCCCAACCCGTTTCCGGCCGGGCGGGGAGACGCTAGAATGCGTGGTTTGGCCGGCCTCCGGTCGGCCGACCAGCAGACAAAGGACCGCCATGGCGAAGACGCCCCTCCGCTTTCTGGAAGTTGACCCGTGGGTCATCGAGGAGAAGGGCCTGCACGCCGGCCGGACGCGCGTGGCCGAGAGCGTGTTCTCCCTCGGCAACGAGTACATGGGCGTGCGGGGCTACTTCGAGGAAGGCTACGGCGGCGACACGCTCCTGGGCAGCTACTTCAACGGCGTGTTCGAAGAGACCGACGTCGAGCATCCGGTGGCGTACAAGGGGCTGATCACGGTCGGGACGTTCCTGATCAACGCGGTGGACTGGCTTCACACGCGGGTCCTCGTCGGGGGCGAGCGGCTGGACCTGGCCGGGTCGAAGTTCAGCGACTTCACGCGTCGGCTCGACCTGCGGACGGGCGTCCTGACGCGGGAGTTCGTCTGGCACGCCCCGGGCGGGCGGAAGCTGCGCGTGCGGTTCGAGCGCTTCACGAGCATGGCCGACGCGAACGTCGGCGCCCAGCGGGTCACGTTCGAGGCGCTGAACTTCCGCGGGCGGGCCCGCGTGCGCATGGGGCTCAACTTCGCGACGTTCCACGAGCAGCGCGGCGTGGGCAGCGTGTGGGCGGGCGTGCGGGCCGAGCGCCGCGGCGACGTGTACGCCCTCCTCGGGCGCCTGCCGCGCAGCGGGCAGCGCGTGTTCGCGTCGATGCGGCTGGCGGGCGCGCCGGCGAAGCGCAAGCTGCTCAGGGACGAGCGGTTCATCGGCTGCGAGTTCAGCCTGCCCCTTCGGCCGGGGCGGCCGACGTCGGTCGAGCGGATCGCCGTCAACCACGCCGAGCGAAGCCCGCGCAAGGCCGACCGAACCGTGTGGGACCGCGGCGTGTCGCTGGCGCGTCGGCACGCGAAGACGACGTTCGACACGGCGCTGGCCCGGCACGCGGCCTACTGGCGGAAGGTGTGGGACGAGCTGGACGTGGTGATCGAGGGCGACCCGGCCACGCAGCAGGGCGTGCGGTTCTGCATCTTCCAGATGCACCAGACGTATCACGGCGTGGACCCGCGGCTGAACGTGTCGGCGAAGGGGCTGACCGGCGAAGAGTACTGGGGCGTCGCCTGGTGGGACACGGAGGCGTACTGCCTGCCGTTCTACCTGTTCAACAACCCCAAGGCCGCCCGCAACCTGCTTAGCTTCCGCCACCGCACGCTGCGCGGCGCCATGGAGCGGGCCCGGCAGCTCGACTGCCGCGGCGCCCGCTACCCGATGTGCACCATCGACGGGCGCGAGAGCTGCACGGTCTGGCAACACGGCGACCTGCAGATTCACGTGTCGGCGGCCGTCGCGTACGGCATCCGGCATTACGTCCACGTCACCGGCGACAAGGAGTTCCTGTACGGGCCGGGCGTCGAGATGCTCATCCAGATCGCCCGGTACTACGCCAGCCGGGGCGCGTGGAGCCCGCGGACGGGCGAGTTCGGGTTCTGGGGCGTGATGGGCCCGGACGAGTTCCACATGATGGTGCACAACAACGCGTACACGAACGTGATGGCGCGGAAGTCGTTCGAGTGGGCGCTGGCGGCGCTAAAGGAGATGCGGCGGGCCGCGCCCGCCCGCCTGGCGAAGGTGGTCCGCAGGACGCGGCTGGCGGACGCGGAGCCGAAGGCGTGGAAGCGGATGGCCGCGAAGATGCGGGTGCCGCGCGACCCGCGGACGGGGGTGTACGAGCAGCACGACGGCTACTTCGACATGCCGCACATGGCGTGCGAGGAGATTCCGCCGGAGCAACTGCCGCTGTACGCGCACTGGGCGTACGTACGGCTGTTCCGCCACGACATGATCAAGCAGCCGGATGCGCTGCTGCTGCCGTTCCTCTTCAGCCACGAGCACAGCGACGAGGTCAAGAAGGCGAACTACGAGTATTACGAGCCGCGCTGCTCACACGAGTCGAGCCTGTCGCCGGCGGTGTTTGCGATCCTGGCGAGCGAGCTGGGCCGCCACGACGACGCCTACCGCTACGCCATGCACGCGTCGCGGCTCGACCTGGACGACTACAACCGCAACACGCGCGAGGGGCTGCACACGACGAGCATGGCCGCGGCGTGGATGAACGTCGTGCACGGGTACGGCGGGATGCGGTCGGACGGCGCCGTGCTGTCGTTCCGGCCGTCGATCCCGAAGCGGTGGAAGCGGTTCAGCTTCCGCGTGCTGTACCGCGACTCGGTGCTGGAGACGTCGGTGGACCGGACGTCGGTGTCGCTGCGTGCGGTGCGGGGGCCCGGGGCGGCCGTCGAGGTGTTCGGCAAGCGCTGCTTCGTCGATGCCGACGGGGTGCGCCTGCGCCTACCCGCGAATCGCCGCGGATAGGCTCCGCATGGCGGCAGGCAACGGCCGCCACGCCACCCCGCTAATCGCCCTCGGCTTCGAGGACGGCCATAAACGCCTCTTGGGGGATTTCGACGTTGGAGACGACCTTCATCCGCTTCTTGCCGGCCTTCTGCTTTTCGAGCAGCTTGCGCTTGCGCGTGATGTCGCCGCCGTAGCACTTGGCCGTGACGTTCTTGCGGAGGGCCTTGATCGTCTCGCGGGCGATGATCCGCGACCCGATGGCCGCCTGAAGCGGGATCTCGAACAGGTGTCGCGAGATTTCCTTGCGCAGGCGCTCGATGACCCGCCGGCCCCGGCGGTCGGCCTTGCTGCGGTGGCAGATGACCGACAGGGCATCGACCTTCTGGTTATTGACGAGGATGTCGAGCTTGACCAGGTCGTTGGCGCGGTAGCCGACGACCTCGTAGTCCATGGTGCCGTAGCCGCGGGTGGCGCTTTTGAGCTTGTCGTAGAAGTCGTAGATGATCTCGGCGAGCGGGAACTCGTAGGTGAGGATGACGCGGTCGGCCGAGAGGTACTCCGTCTCGAGATACGTCGCCCGGCGCTCCTCAGCGAGCTGCATGACGGCGCCGACGGCCTCGCCGGGGACGATGAGGTCCACGCGGACGTACGGCTCGCGGATTTCCTCGACCCTGTCGGGCTCGGGCAGGTCGCCGGCGGAATCCACCTCGACCGCCTCGCCGCCGCGGAGCAGCACCTCGTACGGCACGGTCGGGGCGGTCTGGACGACCTCGATGCCGTGCTCGCGCTCCAGCCGCTCCTGGACGATCTCCATGTGGAGCAAACCCAGGAAGCCGCATCGGAAGCCGAAACCCAGCGCGTCGGAGCTGATCGGCTGGAACGTCAGCGACGCGTCGTTGAGCTGCAGCTTCTCCAGCGCCTCGCGGAGTTCCGGGAACTGCGTCGCGGTGCCGGCGAAGAAGTCGCAGAAGACCATGTGCTGCGGCGGGCGGTAGCCGGGCAGCGGCCCGGGCGCGGGCGCCGACGCCTGGGTGATGGTGTCGCCCACGTGGATGGCCGACAGCGAGCGGATGGCCGCGACGAAGTAGCCCACCTCCCCCGCCGACAGCGACTCGACCCGCGTGGGGCGCGGGCGGAACTTGCCCAGCTCGGAGATCTGGTAGGCCTCGCCGGTGCCCATCATGAGGGCCTTGTCGCCGACGGCGAGCCGGCCGTCGAACACGCGGACGTACACGACGACGCCGCGGTAGTCGTCGTAGGTGCTGTCGAAGATGAGGGCCCGCGTGGGGGCATCGGCATCGGCCTTCGGCGGCGGGAGCTGATCGACGATGGCGCCCAGCATGTCATCGACGCCCTCGCCGGTCTTGGCGGAGGTGAAGATGCAGTCCTCGGCCGCGACGTGCTGCCCGGCGGCCGCCAGCAGGTGCTCGATCTCCATGGCGGTGTCTTCGGGGCGGGCGGCGGGCAGGTCGATCTTGTTGACGATGGGCACGAGCTTCAGCCCGCCGCGCTGGGCGAGGTGGGCGTTGGCCACGGTCTGAGCCTCGACGCCCTGGGCGGCATCGACGACCAGCAGGGCGCCGTCGCAGGCGGCCAGCGCCCGGGAGACTTCGTAGTGGAAGTCCACGTGTCCGGGCGTGTCGATCATGTTGAGCATGTAGGTGCGGCCGTCGCGTTCGTACTCGATGGTGACGGCGGAGGACTTGATGGTGATGCCGCGTTCGCGTTCAAGGTCCATCTCGTCAAGCATCTGGGCGTGGAACTCGCGCTCGGTGATGGCACCGGTGCGCAGGAGCATCCGGTCGGCCAGCGTGCTCTTGCCGTGGTCGATGTGGGCGATGATGCTGAAATTTCGGGTGTACTTCGGGTCCATCGGGTGGATTGTAGCGGATGGCCCGCCCCGCGTGCAGGGCAATGACGAATGACCGGCCTCGAACGTGGGGGCCACGATCCCTGAGGGACCGTGGGGGCACGGGCTGCAGGTCTCGGCGCGTCGGGATGGCGCCCCGCGAGCCGCGACCGCGAGGGGGCGGGATCCGATGGCCCCGCTCGCCACGAACGGCCCCGCTCCTTGGCGGTCGCAGCTCGTAGCGGACGTTACTCAGCCGGCCGGGCCTTGTCGAGGGCCTCGCGGAGTTCCGCGGGCGTGTACCGCCCCACCAGAACGGCAGGCTTGGCGGCCGGCGCGCCGCCATAGACGATGGTCACGGGCGGGGCCGCCCCCGTGAAGCGACGCTCCAGCCAGCGGCTGGCGGGGCTGTCCTCGTTCGTCACATCAGCCTTCAGCGGCAGGGCGTTGTGTGCGGCGAAGGTCTCGGCGGTGGCGGGATCCTGGTAGGTCGTCGCGTCGAGGATTTTGCACTCCGTGCACCACGACGCGGTGACCTTAACCACGACCGGCCGCCCGTCGGTGGCGGCGTCGGCAAGCGCGGCCTCGCTGAACGGCTGGAACTCGACGACGGCCGGCTTCGGCGGCGGCAGCAGCAACACGCCCGCGACCACGACCAAGGCAACGGCCGAGCCCCGGACCAGCAGTTTGCGGCGCAGCGGCGCGTCGTATCGGACCCACGTGCCCCCCATCCACAGTCCGAAGGCCAGCGCGACGACGAAGCCGGCGACGAGCCACGGACGGGCGGGCATGTCGGCCAGCGTGTAGAGGAGATACAGCACCGCGGGCAACAGGAGGAAGCCCATCGACTGCTTGAACAGCTCCATCCATCGCCCGGGTTTGGGCAGCCGGTTGACCAGGTTCGGGAACGCGGCCAGCAGTACGTGCGGAACCGCCATCCCCGCGCCAATCAGCAGAATGCCCAGCGTGCCGAGCCACAGCGGCTGGACCTGCGCCCACGCCAGAGCCGTCGCGAGGAACGCGAAACTGCACGGGGTCGCGAGGATCGCCATCATCAGCCCCATGCCGGCCGACTTGACGTGGCTGGGCTCGCGGCCGCCCTTCTCCGCCCCGGCGAGCTTGCGCGGCACGGTCACGTTGAACGCCCCGAAGAGGTTCGCCGCCAGCGCGACCAGCACCGCGGCCAGCACGATGCGGACCCACTCGAGCCTGAAGTGGTCCGAGAGGTTCAGCGCCTCGCCCAGGGCCACGCGGAGCACTCCGCTGACCACGGCCACCCCAACGAAGAACAGCACGATGCCCCCCGCGAACGCAAGCCCCATGGTCACGTAGCGCCGCCGCGACTCGCCCGCCATCTGCACGATGGTGAGGATGCGAAGCGGGATGACCGGCAGCACGCAGGGCATGATGTTCAGCACGAGCCCGGCCAGCACCGCCAAGCCCAGCCCGGCCCAGAGCCCGATGCCCGTGACGTCGCCGGCCGCCGAGACCATCGGCGTTCCTTCCCCGGTTTCGCCGACGTCAACGTGCAGGGCGCGGAGCTGCTTGACGGTGTAGGCGCCGTCCCAGCCGGCGTCGAGCGCATCGGTCCATCCCGGGTTGACGGCCGCCTCGGCGGCGATCGAGACCTGCGCGGATGCCTCCAGAGCATTGCGGCCGCGGAGGCGCAGGCAGACCTCCTCGCAGATCTGCCCCTGCGGGCGAATCGTGACGGTGTACTCGCCCGGCGCAAGGTCCTCGGGCGCCCGAAATTCGACGTACGCGGCGAACGTGCCGTGGTAGGCGCCAAGCGGGACGCCGAAGCCGGGATCGGGCTTGACCTCGTCGGCCGGCCAGCGGGTGGCGATATGCTCGAAGGGACCGTCCACAGCCAGGGAAGCGTCGAGGTCCTCGATGCCGGAAACCGGGCTGTAGTACTTCCAGCCCTCGGCAAGCTCACCCCGCAGGGCGACGCGGAACGTCTGCCCCGGCCCGACGGCCGTGTGCGAGGGGATCGCCCGCAACGAGAAGCTCCGCGCCGCCGACGACTCCGGCTCGCCCCCAAGGTCCGGCAGGCCCCACCCCTGGCCGAGCGCCGAGCCCGCCGCCAGCAGAATGCACGCCATCGCCGCGATTCGTCTCATCCGCTCACCTCGTTCGCCGGTCCATTCTACCTGCGCCCGGCACTTCGAGAAACGGATTGGCCCATCCGCGGCGTTCCCGAGATTTCCTCCGTCCCGTCCCGCCGCGTACGTTAGACTGAGGGGAAGTGGCCCGAATCGGGGAGAGGGAATGATGAGATTTGCCTGGATGACGCTCCTGACGGCGGCGCTGGCGGCCGGGCCGTTGGCGGCCGATGTCGTCTATCTGCGAGACGGCACGGCCTATGAGGGCCGAGTCGTCGATCGCGACGACAAGCACGTCACCATCGATGTCCGCGGAAAGGGCCTCGTCCGCCTGCGAACCGAGGACGTGCTGCACGTGTCGGTGGTGGCATCGTCGGCATCCACGCGACCGGCGGGCGCGGCGTCGGGCGGCGGGACGGCCGCGATCGAGGACCTCAGGGAGAAGCCGTTCACGCCGGAGATGGCCACGCGCCCCGAGACGGTGGTCTTCCAGTTGATGCGGAAGCTGAAGGTGACGCCTCCGGGGACGGACTCCTACGCGATCCGCAAGCAGATTGAGCAATGGCGGATCGCCACGCACGACCGGCTGCGGCGAAGCGACGGCGACTGGATCGGCCCGGACGAGTTCGCCCGGCGCCGCGCCGCCTACGAGACCGCCCTGCGCGAGGCACAGGCCATCGCCAAGCAGTACAGCAGCTACCGCTACCGCTCCGACCGCGAGAAGGAGCGCAAGCGGGCCGAATACCTCGCCGCCATGGAAAAAGTCCGCCAAGCCGCCCAGAAATGGCCCGACCCGCTCTTGCGCGAGTACCTGGTGGGGCTGGCGAACCTCGTCGCGGAAGACGGAGAGAACGCGGCCGCCAACCTGCGGCGGTGCGTCGCCAAGGCGCCCCGCGTGGCGGGCTTCCGCCAGGCGTACGGGCTGGCGCTGATCGAGCTGGAGCAGCACGCGGACGCGCTGGCGGAGTTGATCACCGTGGTGCACCTGTGGCCGGGCTCGCGCGACGCGCTGGAGTTGCTGGAGGACGGCCTCAAGGAAGCGCCCGGCGGGCTGATGAAGCACGACAACTTCGTCGCGGCGAAGGACACCCTCGCCCGATACGAGGATCTGCCCGAGCGCCGCTACAAGCGCCGCGGCTGGACGTGGCTGATGCCCGGACGGGCATGGTACGTGTCCGATCACGATTTCCTGCCGGTGCCGCCCTACGACCGGCTGGTGTTCCGACAGGGCGCGGCCGTACCCATCGGCAACCACACCGTGCTGGTCGATGCCCGCGTTATCAAGGGCGCGGAAGAGGTGTTCGTGCGTCTCGGCCCGAAGACGGTGGTGGCCGGGCGTGTGCGGCGCCTGTCGTACCGTGGCCTGAAGGACGCCGACGTGCCGCTCTCGTTCGTCAGCCTCGACGGGTACCAGTTCACGCCGATCAAGTTCAAGGCCGGCGAGGGCATCGCGGCGGGCGACGTCGTCACCGCGTACGGGCTGGGCTTCTACGAGCAGATGGGGCGTGGCGTGAGGCGGATGCCGACAACCGTCAAGTCGGTGCGCGAGGACGGCACGCCGGAACTGGGCGAGTCGCTGCTTCCCGGCGAGGCCGCCGCCCCGATCCTCACCGAGGACGGGCGGCTGGTCGGCTTCCTCTCGGGCAAGACGAACGTCTCGGCCGAGGACGGCGGACCCGACGAGTACATCCCCCCCGAGACCATCCGGGCGTTGATCGAGCGGGCCCAGCGCGGCTCGTCGCAGCGGCGGCCCTACGGGCGGGCGCGACGCAGGGAAGACTTGGAGCCACAGGAGGTCACCGGGGACGTCTTCGTCGTATACGCGACGGAGACGGAGAAGCTCGACTGAGGCCGGTGCCCGGCGAGCCCAGGGCCTTGCGTGTTACGGGGATGCGTCGTAAGGTGTGTGGTTTGCCGCGGACCCCCGACTTCCGGAGACGCCGATGCCGCTGGAGTACCTCGACAACGCCGACCCCGAGATCGCCGACTGCATCCGCCACGAACTCACGCGGCAGAGCGGCACGCTCGAACTCATTGCCTCGGAGAATCATGTGTCGCCGCCCGTGTTGGAGGCCCTGGGCTCGGTGCTGACGGACAAGTACGCCGAGGGCTATCCGGGCCGGCGATGCTACTGCGGCTGTGAGAACGTCGATGACGTCGAGCAGCTCGCCATCGACCGCGCCAAGAAGCTGTTCGGCGCGGAGCACGCCAACGTCCAGCCGCACTCCGGCACCAGCGCGAACCTGGCCGTCTATCTCGCCGCGCTCAAGCCGGGCGACAAGATCATGGGCATGGACCTCACCGACGGCGGGCACCTGTCGCACGGCAAGAACATCAACCAGTCGGGCATGCTCTACGAGATCACCAGCTACCGCGTCCGCCGCGACACGGAGCGGCTGGACATGGACGAGATCCGCGAGCAGGCCCTGAGGGAAAAGCCGGCCATGATCGTCTGCGGGGCGTCCGCCTATCCGCGGCAGATCGACTTCGCCGCATTCGGCGAGATCGCCAGAGAGATCGGCTGCCTCCTCCTCGCCGACATCGCACACATCGCGGGGCTCGTGGTCGGCCGCGTGCATCCCGACCCCGTGCCGCACGCCGACTTCGTCACCACCACAAACCACAAGACCCTCCGCGGGCCGCGCGGCGGCATTATCCTGTGCAGGGCCGAACACGCCAGGGCCGTCGATCGCGCGGTCTTTCCGGGCATCCAGGGCGGGCCGCTGATGCACGTGGCGGCCGCCAAGGCCGTCGCCTTCCGCGAGGCCATGCGCCCGGAGTTCAGGCAGTACGCGGCCGACATCGTCGCGAATGCGCGGGCCCTCGCCGAGGCCCTGCTCGCCAAAGGCTGGCGGCTCGTCACCGGCGGGACCGACAATCACCTGATGCTCGTGGACCTCCGCAGCCGCGGGGTCGAGGCGACCGCCCAGGCCGCCGCCGACTGGCTCGCCAAGGCCGCCATCATCGCCAACGCCAACCCCATCCCGTACGACGAGCCGAGAATGTCGAAGTGGAGCGGCATCCGCCTCGGCACGCCGGCTGTCACCACGCGCGGGCTCGGCGCCCAGGAAATGGCCCTGCTGGCGGACCTGATCGACGAGGTGCTGATGTCGAGCGGCGATTCGTCCGTCCTGACGCGCGTTCGCGGGGCCGTCGAGGAAGTCTGCTGGCGGTTCCCCATTCCCGCACAGTATGGAATCCGGATGCCGAAGTCCTTGTTCGCACAGCGGCCCGGCGTGTAGAGGGCCAGGAGCGCCGTCATGCGTGAGGTCTATCGAATCCTGGACGCCAACTTCAACCGGGCCCGTGAGGCCCTTCGCGTGGCGGAGGACTGCGGGCGGTTCGCCCTGAACGACCCGGCCGTGACGGCAATGGCCAAGAACCTCCGCAGCGAGCTGAAGGAGGTCTTCTCGGGGATGCCCTCGGAAGAGATGCTCATCAGTCGAGACACCCCGGGCGACATCGGCACGGAACTGACGAGCCCCACGGAACCGCGGCGGAAGGACCTGACGGACGTGGCGATCGCGGCGTGCAAGCGGCTGACCGGGGCGCTGCGGACCCTCGAGGAGTACAGCAAGTTCGTCGCGCCCAAGCAGATGCTGACCGTGGAGCGGATGCGATACGACGCGTACACGTTGGAGCAGCGGCTGGTGACGCGGCTGATGGTCGCGCGGCGGTTCGCGGACGTTCGGCTGTACGTGCTGGTGTCCACCGAATGCACACCGGGGAGCATGCGGGAGTTCGCCCGTCGGGTTCTCGTCGGCGGCGCGGACGCGCTGCAGCTTCGCGAGAAGAACATCGAGGACGACATGCTGCTGGCGGTCGCGGCGGAGCTGCGCGAGTTGACCGACGAGATGGGCCGCCTGCTCATCATCAACGACCGCCCCGACATCGCCGCGATCGTCGGCGCCGACGGCGTGCACCTCGGGCAGCGCGACCTGCCCATCGCCGAGGCGCGGCGGCTCCTGCGCCCGGGGGCGCTCGTCGGGCGAAGCACCCACACGCTCGCCCAGGCGAAGTCGGCCGTTATCGAGGGCGCCGACTACATCGCCGTCGGGCCCGTCTTCGCCACCGAAACGAAGGACATCGAAGGCCCCGTCGGCCCCGGGCTCGTGCGCGAGGTCGCCGCCGAGCCGTCCTGCCGGCGCCTGCCCCTCGTCGCCATCGGGGGGATCACCGCGGACAACGTCGCCCAAGTCGCCGAAGCCGGCGCCACCTGCGTGGCCGTGTGCGGCGGCATCTGCGGCCAGGAAGATCCGCGCGCGGCGACCGAGGCCATCCGAAGGAAGATGGTCGAGGCCCGCCCAACCCCGTAGAGCGAGCGCAGCAACGCGATGCCGCCGCGGGCGGTTGGGGAAGTGTCAGAACAGCCCCGCGTCCGTCAACTGGAAGCGAATGCGGACCGCCACCCAGGACGCGACGTTCACCCCGTTCCGTCTCGCCGGGCGGAAGCGTGCCGCGCGGACGGCCTGTGCGGCGGCGCGGTCCAAACGGACGTGCGACGACGACTCGGCCACTCGCGCCACCAGCACCCGGCCATCGGCCGAAACATGGGCCTCGATCACGACCAGGCCCTCCTCGCCCCGGCGGATGGACGCCGCCGGATAGACGGGGCGGACTTCGCTTGTGGGTTCCGCCGACTCGACGCCGCCGGCCGCGACCGCGGCGTGGGTGGGCTGCGCTGCCAGCTCCGGGCTCTCGGGTTGCTGATCCAGGATCTCGGATCCCAGAGGGGACGGGGCCGGTGCGGTTGCGTCGGCCCTCGGCCCGGCGGGGCGCTCGTCGGTCATCTCCACAAGCGCGGCGAGCCCGCGCTGAAGCTCGGATGCCTGGTCCAGTGCGGCCGTTGTGGCCACTTCGAGCGTTCGCAAGATCCTTTCGCGACGTTCGAATCCGCTCGGCCGGTCCGGCGGCGCGGGCGGAGCCGGATGGGCCGGCCGAGGATTTGATATCTCAAATCTGAGATTCGGCCTCATTGCTTCGGCCGGTGCCGGCTCGGTCGTCCGCGCGCGGCGCATCGGCGACGGCGGCTCGACCTCCGGCACGTCCGGAATCTGAGATCCCGAATCTGGGATGGCAGATTCCGAATCCGCTCGCTCGGCTTCAGGTTTCCGCGCGGCAAGTCGCGGCGTTCTCTCGGGTCGCGGGCGGGGGCGGAAGCGCGGCCGCGGCGTCGCCACGAAATGGACCTCCGTCGCCTCCTGCTGCGCCGGTCCGGAGGCGAACTTCGGGATGGGCGCTTCGCTCGGGCCGGTCGCGGCACTGCCGACAAAGACCAATCCGAGCGCGAGCCCCGCGTGCAGCGTGAGCGACAGGACGAGGCCGAACGCGCGCTGCGCGACGGCTTCCTCGCCCATCGGCCGGGGCCGCCGGTCAGGTTGTCCGTCCACGGCACTCAATGTCGCTGCCTCTGCGTCTCAGAACCTCCACTGGACCCCGAACAGGAAGTTGACTCCCGGCTCGTTCACGCCCGAGCCGTGGATGCGGTATCCCTCGTTCGTCAGGTTCTCGATCGCCGCCCACAGTTCCAGCCCGTCCTGCACGCGCCACCCGCCGCGAAGGTCCACCGTGAAATACCCCGGCGTGCCGCCCGGGGGGATCCGCTGCGTATCGCCGGCGTCGCGTGTCGAGAGATGGTCGGCCTTACAGGCGGCCGTGCACACGCCCTCGACCCAGAACCTGCGGTCCGGATCGAACCGCACGCCGAACTGCCCGGTCGGCGGCATGAGCCGGCTGACCGGTTCGCTGCGCGTGACGGGGGCCGAAGTCGGGAACGTATCGACCTCGCCGTAGACGTACGCGAACGAGCCGAAGGCGGTCCACTGCGGATCGAATCGCCAGCGCGCGCCGATCTCGGCCCCGCACAGATGCCCGTCGCCGGCGTTCTTCTTGGTGACCTCATTGTCGCCGCCGATCACGTTGCCGGTGGGGGCGCGGACGATCATGTCCGCAACGTCCGTGAAGAACCACGCGGCCTGGAGGGAGAGGTCGTCGTAGCTGGCCTTGACGCCGGCCTCGTAGCTGATGAACCGCTCGGGGTCGAGGCCGGGCGAGGGCGTCTCGATCTCGTTGCTGCGGGCGGTGTCCAGGCGGGTCAGGTCCGAGAGATTCGGCGCCCTGAACCCCTGCGACACGCCGCCGTACAGGTTCCAGTGCTCCTCGGGATCGACGAGCCAGCTCACACGGGCACTGCCCACCAGGGCGCACCAGTCGTCCTCGACGGAGATCTCCAGGCCCGTGTCGGGGTCTTCCACCTTGTCCGCGTCGGCGCGGGCGTAGGTCCACCGCCCGCCGATCATCACCTCCAGCCGCTCCGCCAGCGGGATGGCGTCCTGCACGTACACACCGAGCAGATCGTACGACGCGTCGTCGCCCACGGGGCCCTGGATCTCGCTCGAGGCGAACACGCCGGGGGCGCTGTACTTGCCCTTGAACGACTCGACCTCGTCGTGATACCACTCGACGCCGTAGGTCCACCGCCCGATCGGGCTGGGCGTCTCGAACTGCCCCGTCACGCCGTAGGTGATCACGTCGACGCCCTGCCGGTCGCCGCTGCCGCTCGATTTCGTCCGCCAGCGCTCCTCGCTCAGCGACTGCACCGAGCCGGTCAACTCGAACGCGTCGATGAACGCGCCGGTGTTCCGCCGCGCGTATCGCACGTACGTCAGCGTCCGCGATTCGTCGATGACGCGCTTCAGCTCGTTGCCGACCGTGGCCCCCTGCCAAGCGATGCCGTAGATCGTCTTGTGCGTTCGCCAGGCGTCGTCCTCGTAGAGCTGGTAGTGCGCGAGGGTCCATGTCGTATCCGGATCGGGGTGGAACTCGATCCTCGCGTCGCCGCTGCACTGCCCATAGCCGGTTCTCGGCTGCCGACCGACGCCATCGCCGCCGTCCACGTTGCCGAAGTGCTTCCACGTGCCGCCGACGATCGTGCCGAATTCGTTGCCGTACGTGGCGACGACCTCGCCGCGCCCGATGAAGCTGCCCTCGGCCGTCGAGACGCGGGCGGAGAACCGGCGATACGAGTTGAGGCCCTCGTCGTAGCCGTCCGGCCGGCGGAGGATGGCGTTGACCGTGCCGCCGACGGCGTCGCTGCCGTAAAGGACCGACGAGGGGCCCTTGACGACCTCCAGCCGCCGGATGGTGTACGGGTCCACCAGGTTCCAGTACTGGTTCGGACCGTCGCGGAACACGGAGTTGTTCAGCCGGATGCCATCGACCATCATCAGCGTGCGGAACCCCGTGAAGCCGCGGAGGTACGGCGAGCCCTGTGCGTTGGCGGTCTTCTGGACCATGACGCCGGGCACGTCCTCGAGCGCGCCCGTCGTTGTGCGATACAGACGCTGGCGCGAGAAGCCGCTCAGCGGCACCACGTTCGTCGTGTATGGCGCGGCGAACGCCTCGACTTCGGCGCGCGTCGCCGTCACGATGATCTCCGGCAGACCGAAGGCCTCCTCCAGCGTCGCCGGGCGCGTGGCCGTCTGCTCCGGCGCGGCGGTTCTCTCTTCCTCGTCGGCCGCAACGAAATCAACCGACACCAACACGACCCCCGCCGTCAACAGCATCAACACCGAGGCGCGGAACAGCTTCATCTACGGGCTCCTTTCCTGGCTTCAGGGATTGGGCGCGTGCCGCTCCTGCGAGACGCCGATCCAGTTCAAGGCAAACGGCGTGCCCGGACGTGACAAGGGAAAATTCGCACGGCTCCACCCGTGCGCCACCCCCAAATCACCCCCGCCGAGCATCCCATGCACAGTTGATGTGCGGCGGCGCACAACCCGGAGGCCCCCACCGCGCCCCGTTCAGGACTCGATGCCGTACTCTCGCAGCTTCTTGCGAAGCGTGTTGCGGTGCAGGCCGAGCATCCCGGCCGCGTCCGTCTGCCGCCCGCCGCAGGCCTCCATCGCCCGTCGAATCAGCGACTCCTCCACCGGACGAACCGCCGCCGCCAGCAAGCCGTCTTCGTCTTCGCCGGTGGCTTCCGCCACGGCGGCCGCGTAACGACGCGCGAGCGCGCCGACCTCCGACACCGGGCCGCCGAGCGCGGGCGCGCCGCGCCGAACGGCCTCGGGCAGGTCCTCTCGCCGGATGCGCTCCCCGCCTCTCGGTGCGACGGCCAGCGCGTGAATCATCGCGTTGCGAAGCTCGCGGACGTTGCCCGGCCAGGAATACGCCCGCAGCGCCGCCTCGGCGTCGGCCTCGACTTGCGCCGCCGCGTTCGCCTGTGCGAGGAAGTGCCGCGCCAAGGGCACGATATCTTCGAGGCGCTTCGCCAGCGTCGGCACCTCCACCTCCACCACGGCCAGCCGGTAGTAGAGATCCGCCCGGAACCGCCCGGCCTCCACATCCGTCGCCAGGGGGCGATTCGTGGCGGCCATCACGCGAACGTCGAGCTTGCGCGGCTCGACGGAACCCACCCGCTCGATCACCTGCGAGTCGAGCACGCGGAGCAGCTTCACCTGCGCCGGCGCGGGCAGCTCGCCGACTTCGTCGAGAAACAGCGTGCCCCCGTCGGCCGCCTCGAACTTGCCCACGCGGTCAGACTCGGCGCCGGTGAACGCGCCGCGGACGTGGCCGAACAACTCGCTCTCGACGAGGTTCTCGGGCACGGCCCCGCAGTTGACCGCGACGAACGGCTTGTCCCGGCGCGGACTGTGCGCGTGAATCGCGCGGGCGACCATCTCCTTGCCCGTGCCCGTCGCCCCGAGAATGAGCACCGCGCAGTCAGAGTTGGCCAGCACCGCGATTCGCTTGAAGACGCTCTGCATCGCCGGCGAAGTGCCGATCATCTCTTCGCCGGACGTGCCGCCCGGCGGCGCTGCCGTCTGGGCCGCGACCGTGCCGCCGCCCGACTCCGTCGCGCGCTGAGCCACGCGCTCGGCCTGGTCGAGGTCGATCGGCTTGGGCAAATAGTCAAACGCCTGCTCCCGCATCGAGCCAACCACCGTCTGCAGCCCGCCGAAGGCCGTGACCATCACGATCGGCACCGATGCGTCGGCCTCTCGCAGCCGCCGCAGCACGTCGAGCCCGTCGGCGTCCGGCAGGCGCACGTCGAGGAACACCACGTCCGGGCGGCGGGTGGCAAATTCCCGTTCCCCCCGGCTGGCCGACGACGCGGCCCGGACCCGCCAGCCGCGGCGCTCGAAAAATCGCCGAAATGCGAGGCAAATCGACTCCTCGTCGTCGATCACCAGCAGGTCGCGTGTCGGGGATTCGGTCATGCTTCCTCGCTCGGGGCCTTCTCCGGGACGCCGGCCGGCAATTCGAACCGGAACTCGGCGCCGCCGTCTGTGTTTCGCCAGCCGATCTCGCCGCCGTGGGCCTCGATGATCCGCTTACATACGTACAACCCCAGCCCGGCGCTTCGGGTCTTGCTGGTCACGAACGGCTCGAACAGCCCCTCGGCGTCCACGCCACGAACCCCCCCGCCGGTGTCGGCGACGGTCACGCGCGCCCGGCCGCCGTCGCCGGGCTCCACGCGGATCTCCAGCGTACCGCCCGAGGACATCGCGTCGAGTGCATTGACGATGAGATTGATGAGGACCTGCTTGAGGCGCCCGGCATCGCCCGGAACCGTCGTGCCCCGCGCTTCGTACCGGCGCACGACCTCCACGCCGGCATGCCGGCAGCGCCCGGCGAACACCGCGAGCGATTCCTCCACCAACTCATCCAGCCGCACCGGCTGCAGCGCCCCCAGCGACAGCGGCCCGCGCTCGCCGGGCGGCTCGCCCGACGCCAGGTCGGTCAACTCGTCGAGAACCACCTGCATCCGCTCGATCTCGCGCAGCCCCGCCGCCAGGGATTCATCCGCGATACCCCGCGCTTCCAGCTCATCCCGCAGGACGCGGAGGTTCATGCGGATACCGCTGAGCGGGTTGCGGAGTTCGTGGACGACGCCGGCCGCCACCGTTCCGACGGCCGCGAGCCGCTCGTGCCGCGCGACCGCCGCCCGGGCTTCCCAAAGGCGCGCCATCAGCCGATCGAATGACTCGGCGAGTTGCGCCACCTCGCGCGGGCCGCGGCGCGGCGTCGCCGCCTCGACCGCTTCGCCCTCGCCAGCCCGCCCCGCGAGCGACTCCATACGATCGGCCAGCCGCCGGATCGGGCGCGCGATCGTCAGCGACAGCACGATCGCCAGCGCGCTGGTCGCGATGAGGACGATGACGGTCACCCGCGTGATCCGCCCCGCCGCCAAGTCGCGGGCGTCGCGGAACTCCCCTTCGGGCACGAGGGCATACAGCGTGAGCGGCTCGTCGGCCGCCCCTTCCGCCTCCGGGCGGGCGTAGAGTTCGTGCGATTCGTAGCGGTATCGCCCGTCGCCCAGCGCCACGGCGCCGGCCGTTCCGAGCGAGCCGGTCTTCGCGCTCAGCTCGCCCCGCCGCTCTACCGGCAGGCTGGAGCTGACCACGGCCCCATCCCGCGTGCGGACCGTGATGAAGTGCACGCCGTGCATCTCACGCAGATACCCCATCAGCGTGTCGGTAAACGGCAGGTTGCGCGAGCGGACGAACTCACCCGTCCGCTCGGCCGTCTGCTTGAGCAGCCGCTCCTCCACCACCTTCCCCGCGATCTCGCTGGCGAGCAACCCGACCGCGACGGCCGCCCCGGCAACCACCAGATCAATCACCAGCAGGATTCGCAGCCAGATGGGCGTTCGCATATCGCCTCGCCGTCAGAACAGCGTCGAGGATCCCACGGCTTGCTTGCCAGGCCGTGCCGTTCGCTGCCCCCGTGCCCCACGGGTTGCGAGCAACCCGTGGCGCAGGGCGGAATCGCCCGGTCAGCAGCTCTCCAGGAACCGTCCGCCGAAGGTCAGTCCCTGCTTCTCGCCGGGTTCGGAGCCGTTGAAGTTCATGTCCTCGAGTTCGATAGATGCGCAGCCGGCGTACTTGGCCTGTTCCAGAATCCGGAAGACCTCCACCCAGCGGACGCAGCCGTGCCCGGGGATGCAGTACCGCCAGTGATTGCCGCCGAAGCCCAGCCCCGCGGCGAACGTCGCCGGCTGCTCCGTGCCGAGTTCATACTGCCGCTCGGTGAGCAACTCGGTGTCCTTGCCGTGCACGTGCCCGACGCGCCCGGCGAAGTCGCGCAGGAACCGCAGCGGGTCGATCCCCATCCGCACGAGGTGCGAGGGGTCGTAGTTCACGCCCATCGCGTCGCTCGGCACTTCCTTGAAGAGCGCCGCGTAGCCTTCCGGCGTGCAGCACAGGGCCCCCGGCCCGGGCCAGCCCTCGATCACCAGCCGCGCGCCCTCGGCCTCCATCGCGGGCGCGAGCTCCGCAAAGCTCTCGACCAGGAACGCGAAGTTCTCCGCCCGCTTCCTCTCGCGGTCCTCCGGCAGGCACACGAGGAAGAAGTTCCTCGCCCCGCCGGCCGCACAGTCCTTCACGTACTGCGTGTTCCTCGCCACGGCGTCGGCGCGCTTGGCCCTATCCGGCGAGATCATCCCCTGCCACTCGGCGAGATCAACCGACCCGACGCGAAGCCCCGCGGCCGTCACCGTCCTGGCCGTCTGGTCGCCGTCCTTGCCGAGGTCCAGCGCCTCGAAGCCGGCGTCCTTCGCCCAGGCGATCAGGCCGTCCAGGTCCTTCTGCCATGCCGATCCGCCGCGCCGGAACCCAACCGGGAAACCACCCGTCCGCGTCTTCATGGACTCATCCTTCGTTCAGGTAGGCTGTATGTCAGATGGGTACGGTAGAGGTGCCCCGCCCCCGGAGCAAGCCCAAAGCATCTACGTCGTTGCGGAGTCCCGATCCGCATCGGGACTCCGCAACCCACGGCGCCCGCTACAAGGTCGGATTGACGACGCGGCCGAGGAAGAGGATCAGGCCCGTCTTCTCATGGCGGATGAGGAACAGGAAGGGCCGGTCGGCGCGGAAGACCTTCGGCATCGCGGCCGCCTCGCGCTTCATGACGACGGCCGTGGCGGCGGCCGCCTCCGTTCCCTCTTCGTTCACGTCGACGAACGCCTGATGGATGACCTTGGAGATGTACAGCTCGCGCTTGCCGTCCATGCCCGAGAAGTCCGCCTTGCGGGGCTGGAACGCGTCGGGCATGCCCATCGCCGAGAGCGGATCCTGAAGATAGTAGCGCGTCTCGACGCGGAATCGCGGGAAGGCGACCTGCACCTTCGTCTTCCCCAGGCCCTTGAGTTGCTTGTCCAGTGCGTCCGCCGTGAGCGACTTCTCGATGGCGGGCAGGCGGCCCACCTCGCGCGGCAGGAACATGATCATGCTCAGATCCTCGCCCGCGTAGGGCAACCGAAGGATCTGCACGTCCTTCGTCTCGGCGTAGCCGAAGTCGCCGGTCCGGTTCATCATCGGCGCCTGGACCGTCTTGCCGGCCGAGACGTGGAAGTCGGCCTGCTGCGTGAGCTCCTTGTCGAACCGGCTCGCCCAGTCTCCCTTGAAGTAGATGGCGTTGGTCAATACGAGCGTCGTCAGCCTGTCGACGTCGCCCTCATGGAGCAGTTCCTTGATCTTGTCCTTCGTCTGCTGCTCGACCCAGGCGTTGATGGTCTGGCGGGCGGCCTCGGTGGCCTTGGCGAAGTCCACCTCGCGGAGGCCCGCCCCGTAGCTGTCGCGCGTGAGCTTCAGGAACTCCTCCCGCCACGGCCAATCCTGCTGGCCCCACAGGGCGTTCGCCTGGTGGAGTTCGTAGCCGGCCTCTTGGCCGGGCTCGAGGGCCTTGAGCGATTCGGCATAGGCGCTATGGAGCTTCTCCTGCGGCCAGGGCTCTTCGCGGTGTGGATGCGGCGGCTTGCCGATCATCCATTCCGTCACGGGCACGTGGAGGACGGCCGCCATCTGCTTCTCGGTGCGGCCACGCGCCCCAGCGTACGTCATCGAAAGGGCCGTATGGATGCTCGACGGCGAGAGGAACACATTGCCCTCCTCGGCCGTCAGCCTGGCGTACAGGTCGAACGCGAACCGATTGCTCGCCTCGGCAATCCTCGCCGAATCGCCCCGGGCGTCGCGGCCTTTCCTGACCGGCGTCTCGCTCAGCTTCTGCTTCGCAGATTCCCGCGCCGCCTCGCGCTGGCGCATCAGGTCCTCGATGTCGCCACCCAGCGCCGCGGCGGCCCACGACAACGCTGCCATAGCCGCAAGAACCACGCGCCGTTTCATCTACAGCTCCTCCTTGTGCCCTTTGTGATTTCCGTGGCCCTTGTGGTGCCGTGAATCAGTTCTCCGGCTTCTCGGTGATGACGAGTTTTCCGCTGCCGGAGTTCGCCTGGACGAACGGCGAGTACATCGCCTCGCCGTGGGTCGGGATCACGCGGAACGTGCCCGGCTGCTCGCAGACCAGCTTGTAGCTCAGGCTGCTGTCGCCCTCGCGCAGCCAACTGGCAAAGAACACGATTCGCGTGTCGCGAAGCTCCATGTTCGCGTACGTCCCGCCGCCGTACGCCGAGCCGCTCACCAGTCGGTACGGCTCGCAGCCGGAGGGCTTCGGGTCCTCGAACAGCACGTACTCGAAGTTGTTGTCCGCCTTGATGGACAGCTTCACCTCGACCATCTCGCCGGAGGCGATCTCCGCCCCGAACTTGAGCGGCTCCGGCCGGTATCGCAGGTCGGGGAACTTCTCCTCGACGACCTTGCCGTCCTTCCACACGCGGCGGGTGTTCTCGAACTCTTCCGGCACGAGGCGGAAGTACTCGCGCTTGAGGGCCAGCCGGTTGCCCGACGCCTCGATGACCTCGGACTTGTCGAAGAACGTCAGGTGCGCCCCGTAGTAGAGGCTGCCCTTGCCCGTGCGGCGGATGGTCACCGTGTGCTCGCCGGGCGTCAGCCCCTGCGGGCCGACCACGAGCCGGTCGTCGAACGTGAACAGGTTCTCCTTCGTCACGCGGACGGTGCGGCTGACCTGCCCGTCGATGCGGACCTCATACGTCTGGTCGGGGTCGAGTTCGCCGGCCTGCCGGGCGTACGTCGCGAGGGCGTGCACCACCATGGCCGTGCACTTCGTGTTGTACCAATACAACCGGCGGCGGTTGTGCACCAGCCACTCGACCGCCATCGGCACCTTCTCGTTGTCGGGGTCCACGGCCATCATCGCCTGGAGGCACCACGCCGTCGTTTCCGTCGCGCCGTGATACCAGTACCACCAGCCGTCAACCTGCCCCCAGTGGACCATGCCCTTGTCAGCGTCCACGACGGCCGTATTGTCGAAGTTCTCGACGACGATCTTCGCGTCCGCGTCGCGCCCCGCCGCTTTCAGCGTGATCGCCAGCAGCGCCCGGCCGTAGTCGCCGAGTTCGTCGCGATCCTCGAACAGCCGCCGCAGCTCAGCCTTGAGCTTGGCGTTGTTGCGGAGCGCGGCCGCGTCAAGCCGACCGATGACGTAGAGCATGAACGTCCGCGTCGCGTCGGAATCGACGTGGCGCCACCACCAGCCGGCGTCATCGCCGACCTTGGGCCTGGCGGCCCGGGCGATGAGGAACTTGGCCGCCTTCTCGATCATCCCCGCGGGCAGCTTCACGTCGCAGTCGCGGGCGACCGACAGCCCGAACGCCACGTAGGACGTCATGTACGGGTCGCTCTCGCCGTGCTTCCACCAGCCCCAGCCGCCGTCGCCGTGCTGGAAGCTGGCGAGCCGCTTGAGCCCGGCGTCGATCATCTTGTCCACCTCGGCCGCCGAATAGACCGGGTTCTTCCGCACGCGGTCGTTGATGAGCTTCCAGCGACCGGCGAGTTTCGGGTCCTTGCGGATCTGGTCCTCGATGAACTTGCGGATGTCATCGAGATCGACGCCTGAATTCTGAAGCGTCTTGCGCATGACGACCGTCGGCAGGAAGCGGCTCATCGTCTGCTCGGTGCAGCCGTAGGGGTACGCCGCCAGGTACGGCAGGGCCTCCATCGCGACGGCCGCGATCGACGGGTTCAGCGTCACCGTCAGTTCCTGCGAGCCTTCCTTGATCTGCTCGGGCACCGTCAGCTTGATCTCGACGGACTGGTCCTGCCCGCCGCGCATCGAGCCGCTGTCGGAGAGAATGCGGCCGGCGCCCCAGGGGACGATGGGCTTGGTCAGTTGCAGGGCGTCGGACTCGCGGACGCCGCGGGCGCGGGCGAGCAGCTTGACCTCGCCCGGGCGCTCGGCCGTGGTCTTGAAGTCGATCCGCGCCTCGCCGCCCGCCGGCACGGTCACGTCGAGCGCCTCGCCCGAGGCGTAGTCGCGCCAGCGGCCGTCGAGCTTAACCTGACGCAGGGCCAGCCGGCCGTCTTCGTCGTCGACCGCCAGGTCCACCTTCAGGTCCTGTGGCTCGTCGTAGTAGTTATGGGCGATCACCGTCACGTAGCTGTGGTCGCCCTCGGTGAAGAACCGCCCGCTCTGCAGGCGGACGATGATCCGTTTGGTCGTGATGACGTCGGTTCGCGTCTGGCCGACGCGGGTGTCCTTGTCGGCCGCGATCGCGTGCAGGGCGAACGTCGTCAGTTGATCGGGCATCGTGACCGGCACCTCGGCCGTGCCGTCCGCGTCCGTCACCACCGACCCGGCCCACAGGACCGTGTCGCGGAACTCCTTCCGCACGACGGCCTCGGCGAGCGGCGGCCCGGCGCCCTCCCCGCCCTTGGCCATCCTGCGCGACCGCGCGGGCATGGCCATATCCGCCTCCATGGCGGGCGCGCCCTCGGCCGGCCGCGCCGCGAGAGGCATCGGCGCCCCATTGCGGTATGCGATGTGGCCCGGGTAGTGACGCCGCCAGGGCGTCAGCGAAGGCGGGCCCGCGTAGCTGTTCGCCGTCGCGACGCGGACGCGCCGCACAAAGCCGTAGAACGCCTTCTCGACCGCCTGTCGGAATTCCGGCTGGATGTAGTAGATGCTGGCATCGACCATCATCAGGGCCACCTGCCCCACGGCCGGGCGGCCGGTCCGCACGTCGGTGAGCTTGACCTTCACCTTCGCCTTCTCGCGCGGCTGGTACTTGCTGTCCCGGCCGCCGCCGAGGTCGCCCTCGCCCACCCCGACCTCGACCTTGAGGAACTGATGTGTCGGCGGGACGATGATCTGCTTCGTGTCGGCGAAGAGCTTGCCCTCGCGGAGCATCGTCGCGGTGAGGGCGAAGTTCGGGCAAAGCGACTTATCCACCGGGAACTCGACAAGCTTGCTGTTCTTCTCGACGTGGATCACGCGGTGCAGCAGCAGGTCGTCGGCCTCGAAGGTGATCAGTACGCGGCTGTTCGTCTTGCTCGTGTTGACCAGCAGCTTGAACGTCTCGCCGATCTCGTATTGGTCCTTCGCGGGGATGACCTGAAGGTCGTTGTAGGCGTAGTGGGCCTCGGCGCCCGTCTTGCTCGCGATCCAGAGCTCGCACCTCCCCTCGACGGGCTTCATGCCTTGCTTGGGGTTCGCCTCGGCCACCGTCACGCGAATCCGGCCGGTCACATCCGGCACGAAGCGGACCGACGCCCGCCCCGTCTCGGGCACCGTGGCCTTGGCCGCCGGCCCAAGGTTCAGCGCCTGCACGACCTCGTCCTCATGGACGACCTTCTCGTTGCCGTCGGCGTCCTTCCGCTTCTTCTCCACGCGGCGGATGACCTCCGCCTTAACGGTGAACTCCCCCGCCACCGGCTGGCCGTTGGGGTTCTCCGTGCGGATATTCACCTCCACGCTATCGCCCGGGCCGTGCACCCGCTGCGCCGGGTCGAGGTACACGAAGTACGGCGCGTGCGTCACCTTCACCGCCCCCTCCGAGCGGATCACCCGCCGCGACGCGTCCGTCACCTCCGCCTTGACCACGAACTTCAGGTCCAGCTCCTCGTGGTTCTTGATCGGCTCGGCCTTGACAGTAACGAACGCCTCTCCGTTTCCGTCGGTCTTGGCGCTTCCACGGGCCACGAGTTCCGAGAACTGCGGTCGCCACCAGGGGCGCCAACGGCCGTACCGCCAGCCGTAGTACACCTCCTCGTAGTACCACTCCCACTCCCGCGGCCACTCGAACCGGTGCGAGTAGCTCTGCTTCTCGATGGTGAACTTGACCTCGCCGCCGACGACCGGCTGACCGAAGTAGTAGCGCGCGCCGATCTTGATCTTCATCTCGTCGCCGACGCGGTAGTCGGGTTTCGCCGGCGAGACCGTGACCTCGTACTCGGGCTTCTTGTACTCCTCGACGCGGAAGCGGTTGCCGGCGGAGGGCACGCTCTGCCAGCCGCCCGATCCGTGAGCGACGCGGACCTCGATGCGATAGACGCCCAGCGGCGGCTCCTCGCCGATGGGCACGTCGCCCTCCACCGCCCCGAACTCGTCCGTCACGAGATCCTTCGCGTAGACCGTCTCCCCCTTCGGGTTGACGATCGTCACGCGCACCTTCTGGTTCGGCACGTTCGTGTACACGCCTTCCTGGTGCTTCCGGACGATCTGCTTGAAGTGCACCGTCTGCTTCGGGCGATACACCGGCCGCTCCGTGAAGCCGTACACCTTGTACGGCTGGCCGTAGCCCCACCACGACCAGTAGAAGCTGCCGCGGGCGCACACGGCCTGGTCGGCGCCTCTCTTGACGGCCGCGATCCAGCTGCACGAGCGGCGCTTCGGCATCTTCAGGTCCGCCACACCCGCGTCGTTCGTCTTGCCGGCCGCGTGGTCGGTCAGCCACCGGTTGTTCCGCCGCCCCCAGCGCCGCGCGACCGATACATCTGCCCCGCCCGCGGGCGCTCCGCTGTCGGCGTCGGCGGCAAAGACGAGCGCCTGGTCGGCGTCGGTCTTCGCGACGGCCGCCAGGTTCGAGATCATCACCAGGCAATGGTCGCTCGTCTCCGTGCCGTCGGGGTTGGTGCCGCGGGCGGTGACGACGTAGGCGCCCTGCTCCGCCAGCGGAACAGCGAGGGGCGCGGGCGAGGGATGCTCCTCGTCGCCCGGCTCCACCTGATGGAATTGGTGCTCGCCCTTGTCGGGGGTATCGAACGTCCACGCTTTGACGTTCTGGCCCGGCGCCTTGGCCAGCGCCTCGCCGGCGTCGTCCACGCGCTTCAGCGAGCCCACCAGCGCGGTCAGATCGATCGCTCGCGCCGTCAGATGCAGCTTCCGGACGTTGCGGATGCTCCAATAGACCTCGGGCTTCTCGCCCGGCAGGAAGCTCTTCGTGACGCCGATCGAGATGCGGGGGGCCCGGATCTCCTCGACGCGGTCCTTCGCTCGTTCGGCCCAGTCCTTCGCGCCCGGGAAGTCGCCGAAGACCTTCCGATACTCCTCGACGGCCTGCACGAACCTGCCGAACCGCTCGAGCGTCGCGCCGATGTGGAACTGGGCCCGCGGCGCGTGGACGGTCTTCGGGTAGTCCTTCACGCAGCGGCGGAGGAACTCGAGGCCCTTCTCGACGATCTCCCACTCGCCCTCGCGCGCGGCCCGCTCGCCGCCGAGTCGCAGCGCCCGCGCCTTCCGCTCGTCGTCCACCTCGAGCGCAGTGATGTGATCGTACAGCTTCAGCGTCTCTTCGATGTGCTGCTTGCGCCGCTCCTGCCAGTTCGGCTCCCGACGCGGCTCCCCGGCCTGCTGCTGAGGGGACGGGATGATGTCGTAGCTCGTCCCCAGCATCTCGGCCGCCTTGAAGTACGCGTCCGCGGCCCGTGTGTCCTGCTCGGCCTTCTCGTAGAACTCGCCCGCCTTGCGGTATGCCTCGTAGGCCTGCTTCCGCGGCCAGTGGCGTTCGCGGTCGTAGCCCATCGCCTCCCACAACTCGGCGTCGTGCGCGAGGCCCTCGTATTCCACCATCAGCTCCCTGGCGTACACGTAGCCGTTCTGGTCGCGCAGGCGGCACATGCTCAGCGCGCGGAGCCGCTTGGCCTGCTTGAGTTCCGGCTCGCCGGGCTCGTCGGCAATGATCTCCTCGCACAACGCCATCGCCCGCTTGTAGTTGTGCCTCTCGTACTCCTGCTGCGCCTGCCCGAGCTTGCCGCCGGCGTCGTCCCGCGCGACGACCAGCACGACACACGCCGCCACCGTCAAGAGGGTCAGAACGCAACGAAGGGCTTTGGGAGTGAGGATCGCTTGCCGAGACATCGCGGCTCCTTTCGCGGTTGCTGCAGGCCTTGGGGCCGCACCCCGCAGGGGCGGCATACACACGGAATTGGACGCGGTTCGTGGGGCTTCTGTTCCCCACAACTGGATTCTATGCGGAGAAGGCTCGGGGCGAAAGGAGCCGCCTCAGGAATCGCGAAGGCGGCGCCCCCGCGGAGGCCGCCCGTTCGCGACTCGCAACCCGGCTAGAAGAAGGGCGGCCCGCCGGCCGAAACGCGCGGGGGGGGACGCGTTCCACGCTCAGCAGGCCGCCCATGTTGTCATCATCGCCGGCCGGGGTCCGGCTTCGGCCCATCAGGTCCGTCGCCTCCGCCGCCCTTCCCTTCCATAATACGTTCCGGGCCCGCTGCGATTCAAGGCCTATCTGGTCGGACGGCACTTTGGCGGGGAGGCCGGGCCGTCTGAGCAGACGCGCCGGACGGACGGCGCCTCCTTCGCGCGCCGACTCAGTCTTTGCGGCGCTCTTCGCGCTTCTTACGCCACCAGTCCTGATAGTCCGTCCCGCATTTGGGGCAGACGGACCGCGGCGCGGGGCCCGGCGGCGGGGGCTGGTCCGACATGGAGTACTTCGCTTCCCACTTGGTCTGATCGGAAACGTAGTACTCGCCGCAGCTGGGGCACTTGGTCATGATCAGGGCCGACTTCTCGGCGCCGCAGTTGGGGCAGTCGAGTCCGGCCATCCCCATCTCCATGGCCATCTCGTACTGCTCCCCCTGCGCCGGGTCCGGCGTGAAGATATGCCCGCACTGCTGGCACTGGAACTTCATCTCGGCGGCCGGCCCGCCGCCCCCCGCGCCGTCGCCCGTAAACCGCATGATGGTGAACACCAGCGATCCCACGATGATGACCACGAGTGCGCCGATCATCAGGTACTCGGATTTGCCCGCCCCGCCCAGATTCAACCGCTTCAGGCCGCGCCGTCTCAGCATGTCCGACATGTGCATTCTCCTGTCCCTTGGAGACCGGGAACATCCGTGAACCGATCATGACTCGCCCGGAGCGCTATCCACATCCGGGCCATGGGTTCATACTATCTCAAGCGCGCGGGGGTCAAAAGGGAATTCCCGAACCCGAAGCGCCCGCTCGCCGACCGGGGCGGCTCCAATCCCCGGGAACAGAGCCGGTCAGGAGGCCTTCCCGCGCGAGCGCCGGCCCCGCCTCCGGGAGGAGGACCTGCCCGCCCGCTTCCCGCCGGTGCCATCCCGCAATGCCGCCGACAACACGTCGTCCACCTTCCGCGCGAAGACGAAGTCCAGCCCCTTCTTCGCGTCCTCCGGCACTTCCGTCAGGTCCTTACGGTTGCGGTGCGGGAGCACCACGGTCCCGATCCCCGCCCGTTTGGCGGCCAGCACCTTCTCCTTCACCCCGCCGATGGGCAGCACCAGCCCCCGCAACGTGATCTCCCCGGTCATCGCCACGTTCGGCCGGACCGGACGCTTCATCAACAGGCTCGCCAGGGCGGTGAACATCGCCACGCCGGCCGACGGACCGTCCTTGGGCACCGCGCCCGCCGGCACATGGACGTGGATATCCGTCTTGGCAAACGTCTTGCCGTCGATCGTGAGTTGTTCGCTGCGGCTGCGGACGAGGCTCATGGCGGCCTGCGCGCTTTCGCGCATGACGCTGCCGATCTGCCCGGTGAGGGTGAGGTTGCCCTTGCCGGGGTAGGCGGCCGCCTCGATGAAGATAATCTCGCCGCCGGTCGGCGTGTACGCGAGCCCGGTGGCCACGCCGGGCTCCGAGGTCCGGAGTGCCAACTCGCTTTCGTACCTGGTGAGCCCGAGCATCTCGGTCACCAGCCGCGGGGTGATGGTCCGTGTTTTGGCCTTCCCTGAGGCGATGAGCGCCGCGACGCCGCGGCAGACCGTGCCGATCTGGCGTTCCAGCTCGCGGACGCCGGCCTCGCGCGTATAGCCGTCAATGATCTTCCGCAGGGCGTCGTCCTTCCACTTCGCCTGCGAGGGCTTCAGCCCGTTCTGGTCGAGTTGGCGGCGGACCAGGTACTTCCGCGCGATGTGGAGCTTCTCGGCCCGGGTGTAGCCGGGCAGCTCGATGACCTCCATCCGGTCGCGCAGCGGCGCCGGCACGGGGGCCATGTAGTTCGCCGTCCCGATGAACAGGACGTTGGACAGGTCAAACGGGACGTTGAGGTAATGGTCCTGGAACGTGGAGTTCTGCGCGGGGTCGAGCACCTCCAGCAGCGCCGAGGTCGGGTCGCCGCGAAAATCGGCGCCGACCTTGTCCAGCTCGTCGAGCATGAACACGGGGTTGTTCGTGCCGGCCTTTCGGACCTCCTGGATGATCCGACCAGGCATCGCGCCGATGTACGTCCGCCGGTGCCCCCGAAGCTCCGCCTCGTCGCGCATGCCGCCGAGGCTCATGCGGATGAACTTCCGGCCCAGGGCCCGAGCGATCGACTGGCCCAGCGAGGTTTTGCCCACGCCCGGGGGGCCGACGAAGCACAGGATCGGCCCGCGCGATTCCGGCGCCAGCTTCCGCACCGCGAGGTACTCCAGAATCCGCCGCTTGACCTTCTCCAGGTCGTAGTGGTCCTGGTCGAGGATCCTTCGCGCCCGGTTGATGTCCAGACGGTCCGGCGTGCCGTGCCGCCACGGCAGCTCCCCCATCCAGTCGAGGTACGTCCGGATGACGTTGTACTCCGGCGACGCCTGGGGGATCCGCTCCAGGCGCGACAACTCGCGGAGGCACTCCTTCCGCACCGCCTCCGTCATGCCGGCCGCCTCGATCTTCTCGCGGATCTGCTCCACCTCGCCGGCCTTGCCCTCCGACTGCCCCAGTTCCTTTTGGATCGCCTTGAGCTGCTCCTGGAGGAAGTACTCGCGCTGCGACTTGTCGATGTTGGCCTTCACCTGGTCCTGAATCTTGTTGGACAGCTCCAGGACCTCCACCTGCCGCTGGAGTTCGCCGATCACGTCCCGCAGGCGGGTGTTCGCGTCGGCCTCCCGAAGCAGCTTCTGCTTGGCCTCCGCGTCGAGTTGCAGGTTCGCCGCCAGGAAGTCGCTCAGCGCGTCGGAATCCTGGATCTCCTCCAGCAGCCCGATGGCCTCGTCGGGCACGTCGGGCAACAGTTGCAGCACGCGCCGCGCGAGCGTGCGGGCGCTCACCGCCAGCGCCTCCGATTCCGTGGTGACCTCGGCCGAGGGCGCTACCGCCTCGATCCGCGCCCGCAGGTACGGCTCACGCGAGAGCCACTCGACCACGCGCACGCGCGTCAGCCCGTGCACGATGATCGTCTGGGTGGGGGTGCCGTCCTCCCCGGCTTGCCCGCCCGGCCCGCCGCGGAGGAGCTTGAGCACCAGCACGGCCGTGCCGACGGCGTACAGGTCGTCCGGCTCCGGCTGCTCGACCTCGGCCGACTTCTGGCAGATGGTGACGATCACCTTCTGCTCCGGAAGGACCTCGCTGACCAGGCGGCGCGACTTCTCGCGGCCGACGCTCAGCGGCACGACGGTGCCGGGGAAGAGCACCATGTTGCGGAGCGGCAGCACGGCCGCTTCCTGCGGAAGCGAAACCTGGGCCACGCGCCGCTCCGGCCCGCCCGCGTCACCGTGCGCCGGCGCGATGACCTCGCCGGGTCCCTCGCCGGGCGCCCCCACGGGCAGCCGGCGCGCCCCCTTCGGCCGGTCCGGCGACGAGTGCTCGTCGGCCTTCTTCGCTTTGTCGGGCGCCTTCTTGCCCACGTGACGCTCCCGGTCGCGGACCGTCGACGGCCCGCGCTACTGCTTTTTCGGCAGCCGCACCCACAGATAGCCGGTGCGGTACGTCGCCTCGATGGCGTCCACGTCCACGTCCGGTGGGAGTTCCAGGGCGCGATGGAACGCGCCGTGATTGATTTCCATGAGGTGGAGGGATTTCGGCCCGTCCGACCGCTCGCGGTGCTCCGGCGGGGGTTCCGGCGCCGGGCGGCTGCCCGACACCACCAGCACGCCGCGCTCGACGCGGAGATCGATCTCGCTGCCGGACATCCCCGACAACTCGACGGTGACGCAATAGTGCGTCTCGTGCTCGCAGACGTTGACGGCGGGCGCCCAAACCTGGTCGGGGTCGCGGCAGTACCGCGACCCGCTCGGGCCCAGCAGGTCCTCCGCCCAGCGGGACATCCCGTGGATGCCTCGGGCGGGCTCCCGCCCCCGGTTCCGGGACGCGGCCGTTGCTCTGCGCGGCGAGGCGTTGCGCTTCGCAGGGCAGAGCGTCTCCACCAGTTGCGTCATGGTCACTCTCTCGTAGTTGGCGATTTCGGGGACGAACACATGCACCCGGCGCCGTGCAATTGTACCAGTTCGCCCCTGGGGTTCCCACCCTCCCGGCGATTCGCCAACCCGCGCACAAAGACGGGGACCCGGGACGCCCGTCGCCTCGGGTCCCCGTTCGGGGCCTTCTGCGTCAGTCGCCCTCTTCAGGCGGCGGGGCCTTCGTCGGCGTGATGAACACGAACAGCCGCGAGCCCGCGGGCGTGTGAACGCGTAGCCGCACGCCCGTCTGGTTCTCACGCTTGGCCAGCAGGTCCGCGAACTGCCCGGCCGTCTTCACGGCCTGCCCGCCCACGTGCGTGATGAGCATGCCCGAGCGGAGCCCCTGCTCGAACCCGTCGGATCGCGGGTCGACCTCAGTAATGACCACGCCCTGGGCGTCCTCCTCGTAGCCGTGCTTCTTGGCCAGTTCCTGCGTCAGCGTCGCCACGCGAAGGCCGTAGTCCTTTGTGGCCGCCTCCCCCGCACGGGGGCTCTTCTCGCCGAACGCCGCCGCCATGTCTTCCGGCTGGGCGCTGATCTTGACGGGGATCGCTTCCTTCTTGCCGTCGCGATAGACCACGATCTCGACGGTCTCGCCCGGCGCGACCTCGGCGATGCCGTTTCGCAGTTCGTTGACGTTGACGATCTCTCGCCCGGCGACCTCGACGATGAAGTCGCCTTCCTGCAGCTTGGCGGCCTCGGCGGGCCCGCCCTTGGCGACCTGGGCGATGAGCGCGCCTTCGGTCGTGGGCAGGCCGAAGCTGCGGGCCAGGTTCTCATCCACGTTCTGAATCCGCACGCCCAGGTACCCGCGGGTGACCTTGCCCTTCTCGATCAACTGCTTGATGATCTTCCGAACCATGTTGCTGGGCACCGCGAACCCGATTCCCTCGTTGCCGCCGCTGTACGTGAAGATCGAGTTGTTCACCCCGATCACCTCGCCCCGCATGTTCACCAGCGGGCCGCCCGAGTTGCCCCGGTTGATGGCCGCGTCGGTCTGGAGGTAATCCTGGTACATCTCCGAGGCGCTGGTCCGCCGGCCTTTCGCCGAGATGATGCCGGCCGTCACCGTCTGCGGGAGCCCGCGCGGAGCCCCGATCGCCAGCACCCAGTCGCCGACCTTCATAGCCTCGCTGTCGCCCAGCGGCGCGTCGATGAGCCGCTTGGGCTCGATCTTGATCACCGCGATGTCGGACAGCTCATCGGAGCGGACCCACGTGGCGGAGAACTTGCGGTTGTCGGCGAGTACGACCTCCACCTCGTCCGCGCCCGCGACCACGTGGTAGTTGGTCAAGACGTGCCCCTCCTCGGCGTCGATGATCGTCCCGCTGCCCAGCCCGTGGACGGGACGCCGCGGCGGCCGCGACTCCTTGTCGTCCGGCGTGTTCGGGTCCATCGGCGACGGAAGGCCACGCTCGCCGAAGAACCGCCGCATCAGGTCTTCCATGTCCGGCTGCGCGACCCACTTGGTCACCCGGACCTCCACGACGGCCGGCTTGACCGTCTCCGCCACCTTGCGGAACAACTTCGATAGCGTGTCGGCCTTGGCAAGCTCCCCCAGATCCTCCCGCGTCGCCTCGTTCTCGCCCTGGGCGGCCGCGTAGGCGATCTCCTTCGCCAGCCACGGGCCCCTGGCCGTCGCCGCCATCAACACCCCCGCCACCAACGCCACGACCATCCATCTCCGCTCTCGACAAACCATCGTTCACTCCCTCGTTGCCTTGGGTAAGAAATCCGAATCCGCTACGGGCATCCGATCGCCCCAGTCCGGGCGCCCGGCCGGCCCTGTCGTATTGTAGTTACGCGGTCTCTCCTGCAAAGGTTCAACGTCGGCGACGCCGCAGCCCCGCGAGAGCAAAGGCGAGCACGTAGGCGACGGCCGCGGGCAACGTGGCGAGAAACAGCAGCGACGTCGCGCCTTCGGTGGGCGGCAAGCCCACATCCGGCACGGCCGGCAGCTCGCCGCGGACGAATCTCGCCCGCAGCGCGGCATCCGGAAAGCGCAGGGCCTCGATGTCCGCCTCCGTCGGATGCGCCTGCACCGGCATATCCGCGCGGCACAGGCGGTTGACATACACGGCCACGGGCGGCTCGCCCTCGCGGATCGGCGGCAGCTCGGCCACCTGATGGTAGACGCGCTCGCCCGGGCGCAGGTTCCCGCCAAGGCTGATCGGGGCGTCGTGCCGGCTTGCCCGCAGGCGCACCTTGCGGACCTCGATGGGCCGCTCGCTCATCGTCATCAGCCGGAAGCCCGCCGTGCCCGAGACGTCCTCGGGCGTGCGGAACGTCCGCTCGAAGCGCCGCCAGCCGGCGCCGATGTGCTCCGGGTGAATAACGAGGCGGAACGTCTCCGGCTGGAACCACCCCCCGTCCGGCCGCTTGATATGCACGCCCGCCTGCAGGAAGTTCGCCGCTCCGCCCTCGGGCGCCCGCACGTCGAGCGAGATCCGATAGACCGTGTCGGCCCGCAACGCCACCGGCTGCCGCGCCGACGACTGCGCCAGCCGCCACGGCGACGGCGACCGCAGCCGCACCCCGCTCCCGCCCGCCTCGGCCGCCAACAGCGCCCAGTCGCCGCCGAGCAGGCCGGGGCCATCCTCTCCGGGCGAGGCGTCGGGCACGCGGACGACCTCGATCACCTCGCGGAATTCCGGCTCGGCCGCCAGCAAGTACCGCACGCCGTACAGGCTCAGCAGGTGATTGCCGCGGAGGAGCGCCCGCCACTGCGGGTTGGTGCCGAAGATGCGGAAGCCCAGCAGGTGTGCGTGTCGCGGAGACTGGAACGGCCCGTAGCTGTTGATCGTCGCGAAGCCCATCGCGTTGGCCGCCTTGGGCAACAGCAGCTCGCTCGCGCGGGCATGGTAGCTGTCGCTGAGGCCCCACACGCGGTACGCCCCCTCCGCGGCGTTCCCGGCCAGCCACCGCGCCGCAGGCGAAGTCCCCGGATCCTGCTGCGACGCGGGCGCGACGTCCACGAAGCGCGCCACGACAAAGAGGTCCGCCAGCAGCAGGGCGACGAGCAGAGGCGCCCGGCGGGCCCGCGCGGCTCGCCCCGGCCGCAGCCACCAGGCCAGGGCCGCCACCGTCACCGCGAGCGCCACAAGCGCCGTCCACACGGCCGGGTTCCACGGCACGACGGCCGCCAGCGCCTCGTCCGCCCAGCCGACGAAGAACTCGAAGCCCGCCGCCTTGTTGGGGTGCAGCCACTCGAGCAGCCCGGCCGCGGCCGCGACGAGCCCCCACACGGCGAGCATCGCGACGGGCAGGCCGCGTGTGGCCGTCCACCGCGCCGTGCGCCACAGGCGCTTTGCGCGTTCGCCTTCGCTCATCGTCAGCGCGTGCACGGTGCACGCGGCCAGCGTGCACAGGGCGAAGTCAAGCACGAGCAGCATCCGCGCCGGGCAGCGGACGATGCCCAACACCGGCAACGCGTGAATCAGCCGGTACGTCGCCAGGTAGTAGCCGAGCATCCACACGAACGCCCCCGCGCCCAGCCACGTCCACGCGCGAACCAGCGGCACCATCCCAAATCTCAAATCTGAGATCTGAGTCTTGCCGTTCGAAGTCGGGAACTGGGGATCTGGAATCTGAGATCCCGAACCTGGGATCTGAGATTTGGGATTTGAGATCCGGGATTTGCGCTTCCGATACATCCGCCACACGGCCGCGAACGCCAGCGCCAGCGTCGCCAGCCCGACGTACCCGAGCATCTCGCACTGGTGCCACGGCCCCCACCACCGCTGGCTGAGGAAGTTCGGCGTCCGATTGCCGAACAGGAACGGGAAGAACGCCAGCACGCCGGCCGCCGGGAAGAAACTGTTCTCCCCCGCCGTCGCGTATCCGATGCGGTGTCGCGTGGCGTGCTGGAGCAGGTCCGCCGCGGCCGCGATCTGCGGCGCCGCCAGCGTCGCCGCCAGCACCCCCGCCGCCGCGCCAATCGCCAGCGCCCGCGGCAGCGGCCGGGCGCGAAGCAGCAGGTACGCCGTCCACGCCAGCCCCATGTGGATGCACGTCGGCCAGTGTCCGGCCGCCAGCGCAAGGAAGCCCACCGGCGCGAGCACGGCGAACGCGGCCAGCGGCTTGGCTTGCGGCTCCGCCGGCGAGCGCGGCGAGCGGAGCAGCTCGATGCCCCACAGCCCCCACGGCAGGAACGCGGCCGTCTGGATGAGCCCGAGGTGCACGCGATGGCCGACGAGGAAGCCGGAGAACTGGAAGGCGACCGCCCCGAACACCGCGGCCGTCAGCGCCAGTCCCACGCGCCGCAGATAGACGTACGCGCCCAGCCCCGCCACGGCGAACGCCAGGTAGATGCATACGCCGTACGCGGCCTTGGCGTCGAGGGCGGCGAACAGCCAGGTCGGCGGGAACATCACGGCCGCCTGCGGGTCGGCCGTCAGCGGCATGCCCGTCGCCTCAAGCCGGTTGTACGCGAATAGTTCACCCTGCGCGATCGCCCGTCCGGTCATCTCGCGCGAGGGGAAAAAATAGACCAGGTCATCCTCGCCCGCTGCGACGGGCCGGCCCCACAACGGGTAGAGAATCCCCGCCGGGGCGAGCAGGACGAGCAACACCGGCAGGCATAGCGCGAAACGTTTCATGCTTCGTCGCCCGCGCTCTTGGGCTCGGCCGGCCCGGCCGGCGGCGCCTCCGTCGTCTCCGCGACGATGTACCGCGGGCGACCCTTCACCTCCTCGTAGATCCGCGCGAGGTACTCGCCGATGATCCCCAGCACGAGCAGCACGAGGCTGCCGATGATCAGTTGCAGCAGGATGACGGTGGTGAAGCCCGTGAGCGCCCGGCCGGTGAACTTCATCCACAGCGACTGGATGCCCAGCGCCACGGCGAAGACGAAGAACACCGCCCCCAGCACGGTCGCCACGCGCAGCGGCGCGGCCGAGTAGGCCGTCATGCCCGTCAGCGCCAGCTTCATCAGCCGCGGCGTCGTCCAGCGCGTCCGCCCGCCCACGCGCGGCGCGACCTCGAACGGAATCCGCTCCACTCGAAACCCCAGCCACGCCACCATCCCGCGGAAGAACAGGTTCCGCTCGCCCAGCTTCAGCCACGCCGCCACCACCGGGCGGCTGAGCAGCTTGTAGTCGCTCGCCGAGGCGAAGTCGAACCCGGTCAGCTTCCGCATGACCCAATAGAACGGCCGCGAGCAGATGCGGCTGACGACCGACTGCCGGCGATGCCGCGTCTTGACGCCCTCGACCACGTCCGCGTCGCCGCGGCGCCAGGCCTCGATCATTCGGCCGATGAGCTGCGGCGGATGCTGGAGGTCACCGTCCATGACGATGACCGCCTCGCCGCGCGCGGCGTCGAGCCCGGCGCAGACGGCCGCCTCCTTGCCGAAGTTGCGGCTCAGCCGGACCCCGCGTACGCCCGGCACGCGCTCCGCCTCCCGGCGGATCGCCGCCCACGTATCGTCGGCCGAGCCGTCATCGACGAGGAGGGTCTCCCACGTCTCGCCGGCGGCGTCGAGTTCGGCCCGCACGGCCGCGACGACCTCGCCGAGGTGCTCGCTCTCGCCGTAGAGCGGGATGACGACGGAGATTGTCGCTTCGAACGTGGCCATGGGCGGGTCCCTGTGCGCGGGCGACATTCTACCGCCCCGCGCCCCTGCCCGCCATTGCCGCCCCGACACCCGCTCCCGGCCCAGCCGCAAAGGTGCTTGCCGCAGAGGCAGCTGAGGTAGCAGAGGCGAAGAGACAACGCCGGCGCGTCGCACGCGTGGCGTCTCCTTCTTTCCGCTGTCTTCTGCTTCCCTCTGCTTCCTCTGCGGCTACTCGCTCTTGTCGCCTCGCCTCAATCCCCGATGCCCGCCTCGGCGACCTCGATGGCGCGGAGCAGGGCCTTGGCCTTGTTGATGGTCTCCTGATATTCGGCCGCGGGGTCGCTGTCGGCCACCACGCCGCCGCCCGCCTGCACGTGCACCTTGCCGCCGGCGATCACCATCGTCCGCAGCGCGATGCAGGTGTCCATGTTCCCGCCGAAGTCGACATAGCCGACCGCCCCCGCGTATGGCCCGCGGCGCGTCGGCTCGAACTCGTCGATGATCTCCATCGCCCGGATCTTCGGCGCCCCCGACACCGTCCCCACCGGCAGCGCCGCCCGCAGCGCGTCGAACGCCGTCCGACCCTCCGCCAGCCGGCCCTTCACGTCCGAGACGATGTGCATCACGTGGCTGTACCGCTCCACCGTCATCACGTCCGAAAGCTCGATGCTCTTCGGCTCCGCGACCCGCCCCACGTCGTTCCGGGCCAGGTCCACCAGCATGATGTGCTCGGCCCGCTCCTTCTCATCCGCGAGCAGCTCCGCCTCCAGCCGCTGGTCCTCCTCGTCGGTCGCGCCCCGCGGCCGGGTGCCCGCCAGCGGGCGGTTCGTCACCACGCCGTCCTCCACGCGGCAAAGGATCTCCGGCGACGAGCCGACCAGCGTGACCTCGGGCGTCTTGAGCAGGAACATGAACGGCGACGGGTTGACAACGCGCAGCGCCCGGTAGATGTCGAACGGCTCGGCCTTCGTCTCGACCGTCAGCCGCTGCGACGGCACGACCTGGAAGATGTCGCCCGCGCGGATGTACTCCTTGCAGGCCTCGACGGTCTCCAGGTAGCGCTTCCGCGTGAAGTTGCTCTGGAAGGGCTTCTGGGGCAGGCCGACGAGGTTGATCTCGGCGACGGCACGGCGGCCGCCCTCGCGCAGACGGCCAATGGTCCGCTCGATGGCCTCCGTCGCCTCGGTGTAGGCCGCGCCGGGGTCGTCGGTCACGTGGGCGTTGCAGGCGATCTTCACCGTCTTCGACACGTGGTCGAAGATCACCATCGTGCGGTAGAGCCCGAACGACAGGTCGGGCAGGTTGCGGTCGTCGGGCGGGCCGGCGCCGAACTCCTCGTAGTAGCGCACCATGTCGTACGCGGCGTAGCCGACGACGCCGCCCGTGAAGCGCGGCAGGTTCGGCAGGTGCACCGCCCGGTGCGGCGCGAGCATCGTTGCCAGCTCCGAGAGCGGATCGTGGCTAGCGATCGTCTGCTCGGGCTTTCCCGCCTGGCGGATGACGATCTCATCCCGCCGGGCGGTGAACGTCGCCTCGGGGTCGGCCGCGACGAAGCTGAACCGCGCGATCCGCTCGCCTCCGACGACGCTCTCGAGCAGGAAGCTGTTGCCCGAGGGCGCGAAGCCGGCCGGCATCGCCAGCCGCTCATACGCCATCACAGGCGTCAGGAAGTCGCTGAGCAGCTCGCGGTAGACCGGGATCGTGTTGCCGCGGTCGGCCAGCGTCAGGAACTCGTCAAAACTCGGGTGGTAGTGTTTCATCTCGGGGCCTCGTATCCGTTATCGGCCGCCCGCCGCCGCCGGGCTCAGCATTGCTTTGGCGTCGCGGGGACCTCAATCGGAAATCGGAAATCGAAACGGAAGATCGTCAATCGACAATCGTCAATCGACAATCAAGACGTGTCAGGCCGTGCTCGCGCACGGCCGGCGCCAGGACCAACGGGCCACCGAATTGTGCGCGTTGTTCGTCATCGAACGACCGGCCTTTGCGTGGAGATGCCCAGTATCTCTGTCGGGATGCCACGGTCCCTGAGGGACCGTGCGGCACGCCCTGCAGGCAAGGCGTGGCACCCGTGACGAGGGCCCTCATCAGGTAGTGTACCCCCTCCCCGCGGCCCTGTGAACCCCCCGCCGCGCGAAGAATCCGCGATCGCGGCGGCTCATTGACCAAGAGAACGCCCAAGTCGGGGTTCACACCCCCTCGGCATTCCGGCGGAGGAGTTCGTCGCGGGAGCAGTCGCGCTGGGGGGCGTAGCCCTTGAGCGGCTGGACGTGCTCGTGGATGGCGTCGAGCAGGTCCGACGGGTACGGGAAGAAGGCATCCTCGACCTCATCCGCCGGCGTGATCCAGTTGCGGCTGCCGACGACGACGGGCGGGGCGTCGAGTTCGTCGAAGGCCAGTTGCGTGACCTTCGCGGCCGCCGTCTGGAGCCAACTGCCCCGGTCGCACGCGTCGCTCGTCAGCACGATCTTCCGCGTCTTCGCCACCGATTCGAGCACCAGCGAATAGTCGAACGGCACGATGCTGCGGGCGTCGATGACCTCGCACGACAGGCCGTAGTCGCTCGCCAGCGTGTCGGCCGCCTCGAGCGCTCGATACAGCGTCGCCCCGACCGAGAGGAGGGTCAGATCCTTGCCCTCTCGCCGCACGGCCGGGGTGCCGAACGGCACTTCGTAGCGCCCCTCGGGCACGCCGCCTGGCACGAAGACCTCGGGCTGGTCGTAGATCCGCTGGCTCTCGAAGAAGACCACCGGGTCGGTGCCAAGCAGGGCGGAGTACATCAGCCCCTTGGCGTCGTAGGGCGTGGCGGGGAACGCGACCTTCAGGCCCGGGATGTGCGCGACCAGACTGGTCCAGTCCTGGCTGTGCTGGGCGCCGTACTTGCTGCCGACCGACACGCGCAAGACCACCGGCATCCGCAGCAGCCCGCCGGACATCGACTGCCACTTGCTGAGCTGATTGAACACCTCGTCGCCCGCCCGGCCGAGGAAGTCGCAGTACATGAGTTCCGCAATAACGCGCCCGCCCTCCAGCGCATACCCGACGGCCGAGCCGACGATCGCGCCCTCGCTGATCGGCGTGTTGAACAGCCGGTGGTACGGCAGCGCCTCCGTCAGTCCGCGATAGACGGCGAACGCCCCGCCCCAGTCGCGGTTCTCTTCGCCGTAGGCGACGAGCGTGGCGTCCTCGTAGAAGCGGTCGAGGATGGCCTCGAACAGGGCGTCGCGGATGCCGATGCAGCGGCTCTTGGGCAGCGGCTTGCCGGATTCGTCCAGGCCGAACCGGCTGCGCTTGGCGAGCATCTTGACGCGCGGGTTCTCTTCTTTCGAGATCAGCACCTCCGGCTTGCGCGACGGGGCCATCGACTCGACCTTCCGGTTCGAGTACATCGTCCTGTCGAGCAGGCAGCCCTTCTCCATCAGGTCCGCCCGCGGCGAGATGCCCAGGTCCGTCGCCTTGCGGAACGCCTTGAGCACCAACGCCTCGGCCCGCTCCGTGATGGCGTCGATATCCGCCTGCGAGCAGACCTTGGCCTTGACCAGCTCGGCCGCGTAGCTCTTGAGCGGGTCGTGGACCTGCCAGGCGTCGATCTCGGACTTCTCGCGGTACGCACTGGCGTCGGACGGCGAGTGCCCGCTGAAGCGGTAGGTGATGGTGTCGAGCAGGACGGGGCCGCGCCCGGCCTCAAGGATCTCGCGCTTGCGGCGAATCGCATCGACGACCGCGAGCGGGTTGTAGCCGTCCACGCGCTCGGCGTGCATCTGGTCGGGATTGATGCCGGCCCCGAGTCGGGCGAGCATCCGGAAGCCCATCGTCTCGCCCTGCGGCTGGCCGCCCATACCGTAGAAATTGTTCACGAAGTTCAGGATCAGCGGCAGCCCGCCGCGGTATTCGCCGTCCCAGAGCAAGCGGTACTGGTCCATCGCCGCCAGGCAGATGCCCTCCCAGACCGGCCCGCAGGAACTCGACGCGTCGCCGATGTTGCAGACGACGAGGCCGGGCGCCTGGTTCACGAGCTTGTAGATGGCCGCCCCGACGCTGATATCGCCCGAGCCGCCCACGATGGCGTTGTTCGGGTAGATGCCGAACGGCGGGAAGAACGCGTGCATCGAGCCGCCCATGCCCTTGTTGAAGCCGGCCTCGCGGCCGAAGATCTCCGCCAGCGCCCCGTACAGCAGAAAGTCGATCGCCAGGTCCTTCGCGTCGCCCTCGGCGTCCTTCTCGACCACCCGCAGCGTGGCGCCCCCGAAGTAGCCTTCCATGATTTCGCGCAGGGCGGCCCCGTCGAGCTTCTCGATGGCGGACAGGCCCTTGGCGAGGATCTCGCCGTGGCTGCGGTGGCTGCCGAAGATGTGATCGTCGGTGCCGAGCAGGAACGCCTGCCCGACAGCCGCCGCTTCCTGGCCGATCGACAGGTGCGCCGGGCCCTTGTGCGTGTACTCCACGCCTTGGTACGCGCCGCGGAGCTTGATCTCGTTGAGCATCGTCTCGAAAGCGCGGATGACGGCCATGTCGCGCTGGATGCGGACGAGGTCGGCCTTGCTGTACTGGTCGAGTTCATCCTTGAGCGTGCGGTCGTACTGGTTGACCGGGATGGGCTCAAACTCGATGAAGCCCTTCTGCCGGGCCTCTTCCGGGACGATCATCTGCGACTTCGGCATTGCTTCCGCTCCTCTAGCGTGTGCCCTCTTCGGCGGGCGCGGCGTTGCAGCAGACGACCTCCACGCCCTTCTCGTTCAGGAACCCGGCCCAGTCGCCGGTCGGCGCGCGGTCGGTGACCACGCGGGACACCGCCTCCCAATCAACGATCTTGTGCAGCGACGGGGCCTCGAATTTCGTGTGGTCCGCGAGCAGGATCGCCTCGCGCGCGTTGCGGATCGCGGTGCGATGGAGAAAAGCGCTTTCCATGTCGCTCGCGGTCAGGCCGAAGTCCATCCCCAACCCATCCGTACCGATGAACGCCAGGTAGCCGCGCAGCCGCTCCAGCGCGTCGATGGCGACCGGGCCGACCGTGTCGAGCCGGTCGGGGCGGTACTCGCCGCCGAGGACGATGACGCTCAGTCCCGGGGCGTCCAGCTCGGCCGCCAGACGGACGGAATTGACGATCACCGACACGCCCCGCTTCCGGCGCAGGTACGGGGCCATCTCGAGGCAGGTGGTGCCGGAATCGACGAAGATCTGCTCTCCGTCGGCGACCAGTTCGCTTGCGGCCCGGCCGATGGCCCTCTTCTCTCCCACGTTTCGGCGCGACTTGGAGCGGAAGGAAAAATCGGAGTTCCGGACGACCACGGCCCCGCCGTAGGTCAACTCGAGCCGCCCTTCCTCAGCCAGCCCCCGCAGGTCGCGGCGGACGGTGGCCACCGAGACGTCCAGGGCCTCGGCGAGATCCTTGACCGCGACGTGCCCGCGCTCGTATGCCTGGGCGAGGATGGCGTCGCGTCGGTGTGCCGTAGCGGTCGTCATACAATGGCCTCGTTCGGGTCGGCATCCAGTAGAACACGGCTTTGTAGAACTTTCAACAAAATTCCTGCACTATTATGCTTGCTTTATGATTGATTCTGACGTAGATTCTGCAAAGCACCGACCCAATCCGTTCACGAGGGCTCGATATGCAGACGATACGCATGCCGCGGGCCGACCGGGGCGCCGACGAAGCCACCATCGGGCCCTGGGCCGCCGCCGAGGGCAAGCCCCTCGCCGAGGGCGACACGCTGGTCAGGATCGAGGGGCTCGACGCCGTCGTTGAGCTTCAGTCCCCCAGGGCCGGCACGCTACTGAAGGTTCTCGTGTCTGAGGGGACCGTCGTCCCCGTCGGCACGCCGCTTTGCGCCATCGGCGACCCGGGGGAGGACATCTCCCAGCTTCTCGCCGAGGCCGGCGAGGAAGAAGTCATCCAGACGCCCGAGCAAGCTGCCACTTCGGAGACCGAAATGAGCGAACAGACCGCTCCCGCCGCCGCCAAGGCCCCGCCCGAGCCGGAGAAGGCCGGCCCGCCCGCAGCCGGCGGCGACGTGACGCCGATCCTCATGCCACAGGTCGGCAACACGATGGAAGAAGGCACCGTCGTCGAGTGGAAGGTGAGCGTCGGCGACGAGATCGAGAAGGGGCAGATCATCTTCGACGTCGAGACGGACAAGGCAACCGTCGAGGTTGAGGCCGCCGACAGCGGCCGGCTGGCGCGGATCCTCGTCCCCGATGGCGAGACGGTGCCCGTCAAGGCCCCCGTGGCGTACCTGGCCGCGAGCGACGCCGACGTGGACGCGTATCTCGCCGCCCAGGGCGAAGCCCCGGCCGAGGCCAGCCCGGCCCAAGCGAAGCCGCAGGCCGCCAAACCGGCCGCAAAGGCCGCCCCCGCGGCGCCGAAGACAGCCGCCCCCACGACCGGCGCGGGGCGCGTGAAAGCGTCGCCGGCCGCCCGGAAGCTCGCGGCCGAGCGCGGCATCGACCTGGCCGCCCTCGGCGCGGGCAGTGGGCCCGGCGGGCGGATCGTGTCGTCCGACGTTCCGGCGGACGCCCCCCGCCGCCGCGCGGCCGCGCCCACCGGGGAGGCGACCCGCCACGAGATGACCTCGATGCGCCGCGCGATCGGGCGCGGTCTGCTGTGGTCGAAGCAGAACATCCCGCACTTCTACATGAAGGCGACGATCGACGCCGAGCCCTTGTGGGCGGCGTATCAACAGGTGAAGGCGGCGGGCGAGTTCAAGTGCACGGTCAACGACTTCGTCGTCGCGGCGTGCGCGAAGGCGCTGCAGGAGTTCCCCCCCTTACGGATGAAGCTCGACGAGAATGCGCTGGTCGAGACTGCCGAATCGAACATCGGCATCGCCGTCGGCACCGAGGACGGACTGCTGGTGCCGGTGTTGGCGGGCGCGGAGCGGCTGAGCTTCGGCGAGATCGCCGCGGAAAGCCGCCGGCTCGTCGGCAACGCCCGCAACGGCAAGCTCGAGGGCGTGGGGCTGGGCGTGTTCACGGTGACGAACCTCGGCATGTTCGGCGTCGAGGAGTTCTCGGCGATCATCAACCCGCCGGAGGCCGCGATCCTCGCCGTCGGCGCCATCCGCGAGGACGTGGTCGTTCGCGACGGCGCCATTCGCCCGCGGCGCGTGATGACGATGACGTTGAGCGCCGACCACCGCATCGTGGACGGCCTGGTGGGCGCGCAGTTCTGCGCGCGGCTAAAGGAACTGCTCGAGGCGCCCGAGAGGCTGCTCTGAGCACGCGGAGCATCGGAGCACGATCCATGCGACACAGAGACCCAGAGAACGACAGGGAGAAGCAAACAGCACCCCGCTGCGAGGCTTCCTTCCTCTGTTCCTCTGGGCCTCTGTGTCGAAACGTCAACGCCACGATCTCGGAGTCTGCATGAGCGACAAGTTCGACATCGCAATCATCGGATCGGGGCCGGGCGGATACGTCGCGGCCTTGCACGCGGGGCAAAAGGGCGCGAAGGTCGCCTGCGTCGAGTCCGGGCCCCTGGGCGGCACGTGCCTGAACATCGGGTGCATCCCATCGAAGGCGCTGCTCGCGTCGGCCGAGCTGCTGCACAAGATCCGCAGCGCCGGCGAGATGGGCGTGAGCGTCCCGGGCGAGGTCGCCTTCGACTGGCCCGCCATCCGCAAGCGCGAGGACAAGGTCGTCAAAACGCTCCGCGCGGGCATCAAGGGCCTGTTCCGCTCGCGGAACGTGACGCTCTACGAAGGCCGAGGCAAGGTCGCCGGCGAGGGCAAGGTCGCCGTTGAGGGCAAGAAAAGCGCGCAGGAGATCGCGGCCGCGAACGTCATCGTCGCCGTCGGCTCCGTGCCCGCCCGCATCCCCGGATGGCCGACCGACGCCGACATCGTCTGCACGAGCGATGAGGCCCTCTACTGGGACGCCCTGCCGAAGCGGCTGCTGATCGTCGGCGGCGGCGTCATCGGCTGCGAGTTCGCCTGCATGATGCGCGAGTACGGTGTGGAGATCACGGTCGTCGAGATGCTGCCGCAACTGCTGCCGGAGATGGAGCCGCAGCTCGGCCGCACGCTTGAGGGAATCTTCACGAAGCGCGGCATCGCGTGCCACACCGACACGAAGGTTGAGGATCTGTCGGTCGCCGACGGCCAAGCGACGGCCACCCTGACCGGCGGGAAGGCCATCGAGGCGGACAAGGTGCTCGTCGCGACCGGGCGGCGCGCGAACACCGCGGACCTCGGCCTGGAGACGGTCGGTCTCGAGACCGACCGCGGCTTCATTCGCGTCGATGACGCCACGCGAACGCCCGCGAAGAACGTCTTCTGCATCGGCGACGCGAACGGCCGCTGCCTGCTCGCCCACGCGGCGAGCGCCCAGGGCATCGTCGCGGTCGAGAACGCCCTCGGCGGCGACCGCAGGGCCGACGCCCCGGTGCCCAACGCCGTCTATACGTTCCCCGAGATCGCCTCGGTCGGGCTGTCCACGCGGCAGGCGCGGCGCGACGGCGTGCCCGTAAAGGTCGGCTACTTCCCGCTACGGAACCTCGGCAAGGCGATGGCCATCGGCGAGACCGACGGCTTCGCCAAGGTCGTCCGCGGGCGCGACGACGGCCGCGTGCTCGGCGTGCACGTGCTCGGCCATAACGCCACCGACGTAATCGCGGCCGCCACCGCCCTGCTGCACGAGCAGGTCTCCGCCGAGGAGATGGCGGAGGTCATCTTCGCGCACCCGACGATCAGCGAGTCGCTCAAGGAAGCGGCCGAGGACTCGCTCACCCGGGCCCTGCACAGCCCGCCGCGGAAGGTCGTCCAGATGACGGCTGAGGCCTAAGCCGGTTGCGAGCGGGGCGCAAGGGAAGTAGTCTCGTCCGGTCGTCCAAGGGACACCGTGAATGCCTGATTTGCTGACAGAAGCCCTCAACACGCTCCGCGGGCTCGGCGCCCCGGCCGAGCTTCGGTCGCTGGCGGAGAAAGGCCACGCCCCCGCCGCCCGGCCGAAGGTCAACATCCACATCCACCTGCCGCCGAACTTCTCCGCGTTCGACAGCGTCGCCCAGGCCGTCGAACTCGCGGACGAACAGGACGTTCGTGTGGTCGGCGTGACGAATTACTACGACTACGCGGTCTATGGCGACTTCGCCGCCCGAGCCCGCAAGGTAGGCATCGTCCCCCTCTTCGGCCTGGAGGTCATCTCGCTACTCGACAACCTCGTCCGCGACGGAACACTCATCAACGACCCGAACAACCCCGGCCGGATGTACCTGTGCGGCAAGGGCACCCTCGGCGTCGCCGACCCCTCGCCGCGGGCGGGGGAGCTTCTGAGCACGATCCGCCGCAACGACACCGAGCGGATGGCCGAGATCACCCGCCGCGTGGCGGCGCTCTTCGCCGAGGCCGGGCTGGAGACGGGGCTGGACGACTCGGGCGTCATCGACCGGATCGTCGCCCGCCACGGCTGCCGGCGCGACAGCGTGACGCTTCAGGAGCGGCACGTGGCGATGGCGTTCCAGGAGGCGCTCTTCGAGCGCGTCCCGACGGAGCGGAGGCGAGCGTTCCTGTCGCGACTCTATGGCGGGGCGGAGCCCAAGGCCGTGGAAGAGCCCGTCAAGGTCCAGGGCGAACTCCGCAGCCGGCTGATCAAGTCCGGCGGCGCGGCGTTCGTGCCCGAGACGTTCCTGGCCTTCGGCGAGGCGTACGAACTGGTCTTGGCGCTGGGGGGCATCCCCTGCTACCCGACGCTCGCCGACGGCGCGGACCCGGTCTGCCCGTACGAGGACCCGCCGGAGGAGCTGATCGAGCGTCTGCGCGGCCGCAATATCCACATGGCCGAGTTCATCCCGATCCGCAACACGCCGGCGGTGCTGGAGCGGTACGTCCGGGCGATGCGGTCGGCCGGCATCGCCGTGGTGGCGGGCACCGAGCACAATACGCTCGACCTGCTGCCGCTCGAGCCGGCGTGCACGGGCGGGGCGCCCATCGGCGAGCCGCTAAAGGACATCTTCTGGGAAGGTGCGTGCGTCGTCGCGGCGCACCAGTTCCTGCGGCTCCAGGGGGAGGCGGGCTTCGTGGACGAGGCCGGCAAGCCGAACGCCAACTACGCGACGGCCAACGAGCGGGTCGCGGCGTTCGCCAGGCTCGGCGCGGCCGTCATTCGGGAGTATTTTGGGGCCTGGCGGGCAGGGAGTTAGGTGAACCGTGAGCAAGACTGACACACACGGATCCATTGAGCAGGCGTACCGCTTGGCTGTCGAACGCTACGGCGAGTTGGGTGTGGATCCTGACGCCGCGCTCTCGGAACTGGCGAAGGTCGCCATCTCCCTTCACTGCTGGCAGGGCGATGACGTGCGGGGGTTCGAGGGGGGCGAGTTGGGCGGCGGCCTGGTGGCGACCGGCGCTTACCCCGGCCGGGCGCGGAATGCCGATGAGCTTCGGGCTGACCTCGCCAAGGCGCTGTCGCTGTTGCCGGGCAGCCATCGCGTCAACCTGCACGCCATCTACGCCGAGCCCAACGGCAAGGTGGAGCGCGACGCCCTCGGCCCGGAGCACTTCGCCCGGTGGCTGGACTGGTCACGCGAGCACACGCCCGGGCTCGACATGAACCCGACCTTCTTCTCCCATCGGAAGGCGGACGACGGATTCACCCTCGCCAGCGCCGACGAGGGCATTCGCCGCTTCTGGGTGCGTCACGGGCAGGCGTGTCGGAGGATCGCCGCCCACTTCGCCCGCAGCCTGGGCGGGTCGTGCGTCCACAACATCTGGATCCCCGACGGTTACAAGGACACCCCGGCCGACCGGAAGGCGCCCCGGGAACGGTTGCGGGCGTCGCTCGACGAGGTCTTCTCCGAGCCGCCCGAAACGCCGGGCGTGCTCGACTCGCTCGAAGGCAAGCTCTTCGGAATCGGCACCGAGAGCTACGTGGTCGGGTCGCACGATTTCTACCTGGGCTACGCGGCGGCGAACGGCATGCTGCTGTGCCTGGATATGGGGCACTACCACCCGACGGAGTCGGTGGCGGACAAGGTCTCGGCCGTGCTGGCCTTCGTGCCCGGCGTGCTGCTGCACGTTTCGCGCGGGGTGCGATGGGACAGCGACCACGTGGTGACCTTCGACGACGCCACCCGGGCCGTGGCGCGGGAGGTCGTCCGGGGCGGCTACCTCGACCGGGTGCACATCGGCACGGACTTCTTCGATGCAAGCATCAATCGCGTCGCCGCCTGGGTCATCGGCGTCCGCAGCGTGCTGCTTGCGCTGCTGTCGGCCCTGCTCGAGCCCACCGACGAGTTGCGGGAGATGGAACTCGCCGGGGATTTCACCGGACGCCTGGCCATGCAGGAGCAACTGAAGGCGTTGCCCCTGGACGCCGTCTGGGACTACTACTGCATGACGCGGGGCACGCCCGTTCGGCTCGCCTGGCTCGACGAGGTGCGCAGCTATCAGCGCGACGTGCTCGAGAAGCGCGGATAGCCGGGAGCATACGATGTCGCAAGAGAACCGATGGCCCGAGTTCTCCGCAAAGGACAACCCGCTTGAGACGCTGGTGAAGCTGTCGCGTTTCTACGGCGGCGACCCGTCGTTCGTGCTCGCGGGCGGCGGGAACACCTCCGTCAAGACGGACGACGTACTGTACGTGAAGGCGTCCGGCTGCGCGTTGGCGTGCGTGACGGAAGAGGACTTCGTCGCGATGGACCGCGGCAAGCTCGACGCCCTGCTGGCCGCCGACCTGCCGGAGCAGCGCGACGAGCGCGAGGCGGCGCTGAAGCGCGGCCTTCTGGCGGCCCGCTCCAACGCCGGCAGCGAGCAGCGCCCGAGCATCGAGGCCCTGCTGCACAACCTGCTTCCGGACCGGTTCAT
>Ga0272441_10000998_pt1 | contig 61206 bp, 62 predicted proteins | sample SSMProp6N_FD_193582 | JGI IMG/M metagenome (GOLD analysis project Ga0272441, IMG submission 193582) | Marine sediment archaeal communities from Little Sippewissett salt marsh, Falmouth, MA, United States - SSM-Prop-6N | ecosystem: Environmental > Aquatic > Marine > Wetlands > Sediment ...
AAGATAAATGGTTGTATGGACCAAATAAGAATACAAAAATTGGTCCACAAGATGTATTATTTGCCAAAGGCCCTGAAGATGGAGAAAAACATCTAGTTGAACTTGCAAATGGAACAGCAACGGATATCTAATTTTTTTAATAATAATTATTAGTTTATTTATTTAAAATAAAAACCCCTTCCTCCGATACCGAGCACATATATGTTTTACCAAAAGATGAAAGGGTTTCAAATAATTTATTAGTATTTCCCATTGCAAAAACAGAATTACCTAACATACACATACTAGCCATTCCATGATTGTTTGCAGATTCTATTGCCTCAAGAACTTTTTTTTCTCCAAGACCAGTTTTTAGTGTGAACATTTGTGATAAAGAAAATAAATTTTCTACACTTGGATGTTCAATAATTTTTTGTGTGCAATATCTTCCATATGAAGCAATTTCATTAATCTTATTTGGATTTGACAAAACCTCTTTTGTATCAATTTTTTCTCCAACTACACATAATACTATTTCATATTTTCCAGGAATGTGTTCTATCATTCCCCATGGTGGAAGACCTGCTTCTCTTCTAATTTCAATTCCACCAAATGAGCTAGCAATCACATCTCCAAGTCCGGTTAATAATTGAACCTCTGCGAAATGAGCTGTTTTTATTGCCTCTGCCTTTGGAATTTTCAATAATTCTGCGAGAGCTGTAGTAGCACTCAATGCTCCTGCACCACTCATTCCAAAGCCTTGACCAATTGGCAATTGTAGTTGGGTTCTAACTGTAACATCAAGTGCAGCATTACAAATCAAATGTCTTATAGCTAGATTAGAAACAGGAGCTTTTGATAATTTATTGTTAATATAGATTTTTATTCTTTGTTTTAAAGAACTTTTTACAAATACTTCACTAATAGCACCAAGTGATACATTTATTCCTGAACCTCTAGAACCAGAACGTGAAACATCATTTTGTCGATATATCGGTTCAAAAAAGCCAGATATATGTCCTGGTGCAAATGACGATGCTTTCATATTAATCCTTAGTTATTATATCTAGAATATAATTAGCAATTTCTTCCTTTTTATCTTTTTTATATATACTTTTGCCTGTTCTGTTGATAATTAGAACTTCATTCTCATCTTTTCCAAATGCCGATATTGTATTACCTATCACAAAATCAAGCCTATTTTCTCTTAGTAATTGTAAGGATTTTTCTTTCAAATTTTCTTTATTTTCTTCAAGTTTAAAAGCAATAATCTTAGCTTTGTATGCAACAGATTTTATTTTCTTTATAATTTTAGGAGTAGGTTTTAGCTCAATAATCAATTTTTTTCTACCTGAAGGAATTTTACCTTTTTGTTTTGCTGGAATATAATCTGCTATTGCTGCGCACAAAATGACAATATCAAATTCAAATTTTTCTTTTTCAACTAGATTTTGTAAATCTTTAAAAGATTCAAATCTTTTAGTAAAAATATATGTAGGAACCTCCTCTTTTGCTTGACCATACCACAATGTAACTTTTGCCCCCCGTTCAAAACCATTGTTTGCGAGGGAAATTGCAGTTTTACCGGAGCTGCGATTTGTTAAAATTCTAACATCATCTAAAGATTCCGCCGTTGCTCCTCCAATAATTAATATCTTATTTTTCTTTAAATCTTGTTTTCCTATTTTCCGTATAGTATATTGAACAATTTCTTCAACAGTGGGCATTTTTGCTTTATTTTTTGAAATTTTTGGTTCGATAAAAGAAATACCAATTTTTTTACAAATTTTGATATTGTGCTGAACAACATCATTGTCGTACATAGACAAATGCATTGCAGGTACAACTATTATTGGAATATTCGATCCAATTGCTGTAGTTGCGAAAGTTGTAACTGGTGTATCATCTATGCCATATGTAATTTTGGAAATGGTATTTGCAGTACATGGGGAGATAAGCAATAAATCGACCTTATCTTTAGTAATGCCACAAAATTTAACATGTTCTGTTTTACCTGTTAATTGGGTAATTGTTTTTTCCGATGTAGCAAATTCTAAAGAATCAGGATGAATTATTTTTGTGGCTGATTTTGACATTACGGGAATTACTCTCGCACCGTGCCGAATCAATTCCCTAGCAAGTTTTATGGATTCTACACTAGCTATGCTTCCAGTGACACCCAGAACAATTTTTTTATTTGAAAGTTTGTTACTTTTAATCCCGCGTATATCATCTGCAGGATGCATTTAATCACAAATTTATTCCTATCTAACAACTAAAACAGATTTGCTTGCATGTCTAACGACTTTATCAGTAACACTGCCAAGTAGAAATCTACCTTCCTTTCCGTAACCTTTGTATCCAACGATTATAATATCTGCATCATATTTTTTAGAGGCCAATAGTATTTCGTCCGCAGGATCTCCAGTTTCAACTACAGTTTCAACCTTGCTTATTTTTCCTTCCATTTGTTTGGTTATTTCACTCATTTTTTTCATTGCTTTTTCTTTAAAACTTCCTGACTCAACTACTGATTTTAGATCTATTGTTGGAAGTAACATATTTGTAAAACTAGATTGAGTAAGTTCGGCAGGAATAACTGTAAGCACAACTATTTCATCATCAGCACTACAACATTTCAGTGACATCTCAATAGCCTTTGTTGATGCCTCAGATCCATCATAAGCAATTAGCAATTTTTTCATTGAAATCCTCAGGGTAGTAATATACTGCATAGTAAAAAGATTATGGTTTGCTTGAATTAAAATACAACTATTGATATTGGAAATAAATACGTATTAATTATTTAATGAAATTATTAACTTAATTTTCATCCTCCTTTATTCTATCAACCATTACAATAGTTTTTGGTTCGTCCTCCCCTGCATGAAATTTTTTTGTAATGTGTAAATCTGCAATCTGCCCATCATCTTTAAATGCAACACTATTTAAGCCATCAATAACTGCCTTTGCTAAATTGTCAATATCAGGTCTTTTATCTGAAAATAGTTCAGGCATTGGTTTACTTTTCCATATTAACCGTTGAGGTCTAGGAAGGTAGAATCTTATCGCTAAACAAATTGAACCCTCAAGTGGATGTCTAAAATGCTCTTCTGCTTTTATTTTAACCAAATTTTCAAAAGTTGCTGTAGTTTTTGGAGTATATATTCTTACTTTTCCACCTTTAGTTGAAAATATTGGCCGTTTCTTTACCTTTGGAATCCCTTTAATTACAAACATCACCATAAAAATCATCCTTACTTTTTACCCCTAAGCAGTATATGCTACCAATAGCAAGAATATTACAATAAATGTATCCATTTATTACTTTTTTTCTTTTCCTAATTTTTAGGTTCATATGAAAAAGGTAAAATACTTGTAAAACTTTTAATATTTGGGCTAATTGTTTTCAAATACCAATTTTTTGGTGCAATAATATGGAAAGAGAAGTCATTGTAAAAGAAGCAATGAAAATGAGACCTGTGGTTGTAGAACCCAAAATAAGTGTATTAGAGGCAGCTAGATTAATGAAAAAGAAAAAGATTGGAAATGTTTTAGTTGTTGAGCAGAATCAACCAGTTGGAATACTTACTGAAAGTGATGTTATTAAAAAGGTTGTTGCAGAAGGAAAAGATGCAAAAACCATATTAGTTGAAGAAGTAATGACAACTCCCGTACTTGTAACAGATCCTTATATCCCGGTAGAGGAAGCAATGAAGACTATGGGTAAGTGTAACATTAGAAGATTACCAGTTGTTGAAAATGGCGAATTAATTGGAATAATTACACAGAAAGATATTTCCAGATTATCACCTTTACTGAATGAAATATCGAGAGAATGGTACAACATATCAAAAAAAGATGAAACTCACCTAAAAAGCCAAATCTTCTCTGGAAAATGTGAAGATTGTAGTGCACTTTCCACTAATTTAAAAAATGTTGATGGACGTTTGTTATGTGAAGATTGTATAGACGAGTTAAAATATCAATAATAAGTTTTTAAATTCATGGAATGGGACGATGAAAGTAAAAGAATTGATGACAAAAGATGTTATTTATGTTGATAAAGATCAAGATTTACAGTATGTAATAGATTTGATGAAAAAACACAATGTTACTAAAATACCTGTTCTGGAAAATAAAAAAATAATTGGAATTATAACAGATAACATAATCGCTATCAAACTCGGGTCTATAAGAAAAAGAGAAATTTCTACTTCAAGATTACATGCATCTTCTGTTACTGAAAAGGATATTAATGTTATTTCCCCCGATGAAGATATTAAAAACATATTAAAAACTGTGGGTCATCCAGGCCCAACCATGCTTCCAATTGTTGAAGGTGAAAAACTTGTTGGGGTAATAACAAAAGCAGATCTATTGGGGCTTGTAAAAAGTAAAAAGATATTAAAGGATATAATGAAAAAGGAAATTATCTCAGTTTCACCTAATGATAGGATAATTCATGCAAGACGAATAATGATAGATAATGGTATAGCTAGAGTAACTGTTGTAAAACAAGGTGAATTAGTGGGTATTATCTCTGATTTTGAAATTGCTTGTGCATTTGCATCATTAAAAAGATCAATTTCATTAGGACATCAAAAACATCAACTTGAAGAAATATTAGTTGGTGATTTTATGAAATCACCAGTTATTTGGACTACTTCAACAATTAACGCAACTGAAGCTGCAAAAATTATGATTAAGTATAATGTTGGAGCATTACCCATTATAAAAGATAATTCAATTATTGGAATTGTAACAAGAACAGATTTATTAAAAACCATATCATTATAAGTACAAGAAATTATTCTATGATGTCATGACCTATCATGTCCCTTCAAATGATAAAGTAATTAAGGCCGTGCAAAAAGTTTTTTCAGAATACAATACTGTTTCTTCACAACATAAATTAAAAAAACTTATTGAAAAGGAGTTAAAAACAAAGAAAAAACAGTACAAAATTAGTGAATATAGATTAAGAAATATTGTCTTAAAAAGTGGTTTGGTTAGTATAGAAATTCATAGTAGAGAAGGTGATCCTGATAAGATACTCAACCGATGTCCAGTTTGTGAAAATCAATTACAAAGAGTAAAGAATCTCACAATTTGGGGGGGAAAAGTTACTCTAGAATTTCGATGTAACAAATGTGGATATTGGACTGGCAAGAAGAAAAGAATACCCACTAGATATGTTTTTCACAAGAAGAGGAAAAAGAAATAAAAAAAAGATGGAAATGTATTTTTAAAATTAAAATACGTTGTTAAATATCATTTCCAAAATTGGGAATATCTGTAAAAGCCGTTCAAGTATCTGTAGCACAAATACTGGTTTGCTCAATGGTGTTGTTAGAGAAATATCAATGTAACAAAAATCTTCAGAATTTTCCAGATTTTCTATTTTTATCTTACCTATAAATTCTTGGTTCTTTTCATTAGGTGCTACGCATGTAACGTCTATTGTTATTGCTCCATCTTCAGGTGTTAAATCCATTCCAGATTCTGGATCAAATGTCCAATCACCCCAACTAGGAGTATCTACAATTTCCCAATCAAGTTCAGAGCCTGCTCCACCAACATTTTCTACGGTAAAACTACCTGTAAGTGTACTACCTGGACTTGCATTTACCCATGAAAGGGATCCACTGCATTCTAAATCTGGATCTGCAGCTGCTTCTCCTTCAAGGACAAAGTCGTCGTAATAAACTGAAGTAGATTCTATTTGGTCTGCATACAGGTCAATACATGCAAAATTTTTTGCACCGCCACCTGAAGAACCGTCAACCCAACTTTTTGATAATAATTCATCTCCGTTATAGTACACTGTCTGAATATCACTTTCAAAATCTATTTCAACAACAATTTCAACCCATTCATCTGTGATTAAAGGTAGTGAATCATCAGGGTTATCATAGTCCTCAATAGTGCCTCTTGTTGCACTGACATCTACTTGACAGGACCAACTGTATGGACCCCCGTGACTATAAGTGTTTAACAATAGAAAGTAGGAAATTCCTACCATATCACTTGGTACATACTGCCAGACTGATAATGTCCAAATTCCTGAACTTACTCCAGAGAATTGATATACCATATCTGCAGCAAATCCATTAAACCAAGCAATTTCAGCTGAATTCGATGGACTATGAGATTGATCATCTGTTACATATCCTGTAGTGTCAGAGTTTCCATCCCATGCTTCCCATCCGCCTTGGCCATGTAATGGTCCAAGTGTATAGGAGTCAAAATTATCTTCCCAGAAGATGTCTGTTGATTTTGGTGTTGGTTGTAGATAATATATTTCATTTGAGTTTGTAGCCCCTGCTACTGTAAAAACAGTAGCGAACATCAGCATACATACAAATATACTTACAATTTTTTTCTTCATTATTGTCCCCCTTAGGTTTGTATTTTTGTAATATATTATATTTGTTTAACGATTTAAGTTTTTCGTTTATTATGTTAAATAAAATTTCTGTAAAAAATGTTATTAAATAATTTAACGATATTATTGTCATTCAAAAATTATTAATATAGAAAATAACGTTAATATTATGATTTTATTCAATATTACATAATATAATTATTTATTTTTTTAATAATCCCTTCTTCTGTTACGAAACCTGTTACATATTTTGAAGGTGTAACATCAAAAGCAGGATTTTTTACATTTATCCATTTTGGCATAATTTCTTTATTATTGATTGTAGTTAATTCTTCTCTTTTTCTTTCCTCAATAATTATTTGACTTCCATCAACCTTTTTTTTATCAAATGTACTTATGGGGGCTGCCACATAAAATGGAATGTTGTTTTCTTTTGCAAGTACTGCTTTTTCATAAGTGCCAATTTTATTTGCAAAATCACCATTTTTGGCTATTCTATCAGCCCCAGTAATTACCATGTCTATTTCACCGTTTTTCATAAAATAACCAGCTGCGTTATCTGTAATTAATGCATGTTTTATTCCCTCATTTTTAAGCTCCCATGCTGTTAACAAACCCTGCAATCTAGGTCTAGTTTCATCGGCGTATACAAACAAATTCTTACCTTTTTTAAAAGCTAATCTTATTGGAGCAAGGGCAGTTCCATAATCTACTGTTGCTAGAGCTCCGGCATTACAATGAGTTAGCATTTTCATTCCATCTTTTATTAGATTCTCACCAGATAGACCAATTCTTTTACATCGACTGATTATATCATTGACATAATCATTTGCTGCATCAAGTCTATTTTCACCTGAATTAATCTTTTTAATCATGTAATCAACCGCATAAAAAAGGTCATTGGCAGTAGGTCTTGTTGCTTTTAATATAGATGCTGATTTTTTAACATCCTTTCTTGCCATAACCATTGCATATGTCGCTGCGGCACCAATTGCAGGGGCACCACGTACAACCATATCTTTAATAGCAAATGCAACTTTATTAACACTGTTTGCAGAATAAATTTCGAATTTATAAGGTAATTTTCTTTGGTCAATAAACTTCAAAGCATTATTTTCCCACCATAGCGATTTATATTCTTTGCCTTTAATTTTCATTTATATATCTCCCTTGAAAATTAGATTTTCAACATCCTTTAAACTCATTCCAACAAACATACAACCTATGTTTTTTATTATTATTTCATTGCTCCTTTTAAGAGTCTTTAATATCTCTTTTGACAATTCGATAGTTCCAGAGGCATGTATTTTATCTGTAATAGGAATTCCATCTAAAAAATGATTTAAAACCTTTTGTCCATTTAATTGAATAATTACATTTATATCATTTCTTGCATGATGCACTATCCAATGAACAGGTGTTTCAATATTAGGATTATTCGCTCCAATTACCATTACAAAATTTCTGATAGGATCATAATCGACAATTTCAATTATATCATTATTACTAATATTTTCTATATTGACATCATCTGTTGTGATCAATAAACGTTTGCCATATGAGATACTTATTATAAAATTATTTTCAATTTCTAAATTTAATTTTTTTATTCTTTTTCCAATCCTAGAAATTTCTACAAGCATTGGACATTTAACGATTTCTTTTGAAAGAAAAAATGTTTGAAATTGGGTTTTTCTCAAATTAAAATCTACCATCTCTATCATCGGATTTTGATATGTAAAAAAGGATTATCTAGCTTATTGGTAAATAATAAATTCTAAAAATGCCCAATTTTCAGTTATCTCGTCTATTTGGTGAAATAAAAAAAAGCTCCTTATCAACTAACTCTAACTCACCAAAGTTGTATTTATTAGAATTCTTGTACTTATCATTTATCATTATTTGCCTCTCCCACGGCACGCAATAAAAATCGATTATTTAACCCTTTCTTTTTATTTGAAACAAATACCTTTGATTTAAATAAAGAATAAGTTATTAATTGTTATATGTATAGGAAAATGAAATTGATTTTTTTTATCGCATCAACAATATTTTTAATTTTAATTCCAATAATTAATGGAAACCCGATACCTGTTTATCCTAAGCCTGAATCAACATATTCTGGTTCATCAAGTTTAAATAACCTTAACTTTGCCTGGATTTTGGGAGTATTTGCCATAGATTTTTTCCTTGATATATTAATTGTTTATGGTGGAATAATCCTATTATTTCAATTCAACTTGATTTCAAACAAAGATATTTTTAATTTTTCAAAAAAGATGTTTTTTTTATCAATTTTAATAATTAGTATAATTGGTATTATAACTGAACTTATTCTCGGTCCTTGGATATGGGGATTTGTACTTGCCTTATTTTTCATTTTTTTATCTTTTTTAATCATTACAAAATATTTTCTCAATTTAGAATGGATAAATGGAGCACGTATGGGAATAATTGCAGTGATAATCAATATTATTTTCTGGATAGTTATTTTTTCACTTTAATCTGAATTATTACAAATTTTTAAAACCGTAAATTTCTAATACAATTTTCTTCTACCCATGGCATCTGGATGTTCAATTAATGCTGAAATTAGATTTACACCTTCATTCAAAATATTCTGATGATGGAATGGGAAGTCCTAGTGAGTTAATAAAATCTATTAAGAAAAAAGGCCTAGATGGGATGGCAATTACAGATCATAATACTTTGGAAGGTAGTTTAAAAGCTTTACAAATCGCTCCAAAGGATTTTATTGTTATTCCTGGTTTGGAAATATCAACTTTACAAGGGCATTTATTAGGCTTAAATGTTAAAGATGATATTCCGAGGGCCAAATCAATCGAGGAGACAATTGAAAATATAAATGAAGCAGGAGGTATTGCAGTAGTTCCTCATTTGTTTAGAAACATGTCAGGAATAAAAAAAGAAAATTTAAAGAAGATACATAATAAAATACCTGCAATAGAGGTTTTTAATAGTTGCAGTCTTCCAAATACAAATTTGAAGATTGTTAAATATGCAAAAAGATATAATCTTGGTGGAACAGGTGGCAGTGATTCCCATGATTTGAAATACGCAGGTTTTGGTTATACAACCGTAGATACTACAAATAGAGATATTGATGAGATAATATCTGAGATAATTAAAAAAAAAACTTGGGGGGAGGGAACAATTATGCCGCTGCAATACAAGCGTAATAGAATGATTAGATCTTTTAAGCAATTTTTTCAACGTGGATTTAAACGAATCTGATTTTGTAATTACAATTAGTTATTTATACAATTCAAATAATACTATAAACTGACTAATGTTTTAACGTTTATTCAAATTAAATTAAAAAATATTAGATCAAATTAAGATGTGAGAATAATATGAAAAAAAACCTAATAATAATTGCAATAGTTGTGTTGATGTTAAGTATTAGTTTTAGTGGATGCAATGAGGATAAGATTACTGATAGCGATGGAGATGGATATAGGGATGATGAAGATGCATTTCCAAATGATTACTCTGAATGGAATGATACCGATGGGGATGGCAGAGGGGACAATTCGGATGCATTTCCTCAAAATTCAAGTGAATGGAAAGATAGCGATGGAGATGGTGTAGGGGATAATTCTGATTATTATCCGTTTGACAATACAAGTTGGGAAGAGGTAAAAATTTTTACGATATCGGGTGAAAATATAACCCAAACAATAAATGAAGCAAATAAAAAGATAAAATTGATTGTTACCGGCATCAATTGTGATATCACAGTTAATAAAAGTACGATAATTGAAGAAATTGGATTGTCAGGTGAAAATAACACTATTAGAGTTAGTAAAACTCACAAATTTATCTACTTTGATAGTGGTGTAAACAACGAAGTTGTTTACTATGAATACTCTGATCCAGTAGTGCAACAAGCTAAACCATATCTTGACAAAATTCTGACGGACGATAGTTTAATAGAATATTATGCAAATGAAATAGTTGCTGAATGTGATTCAAATAATATTGAATGCAAAATTAATGCAATATATAGATACATTGTAAAAAATTATAAATATGTTGATGAATCTAATCCCGAATCAATTCAAAGTCCGCATGAAACAATCCAGTCAAAAGAAGGAAATTTCGAAGATTTATCTATATTATTTTGTTCATTACTTGAGAATATTGGTGTTAGAACTTACTTAGTCATAAAAGAAGATCATGTCTATTCGATGATATGTAATGTTGACAAAGAAGTTCTTTGGGACCATGTTGAATCTTCACTCATTTCACAGGTAGAGGATGATTGGGGAGAAGATATAGTGCAAACTTATGTGGATGACATTGAAATTAGTAGTCAAACAATATTTTATTATGGTGGTGATGAAAACTCGTCCTTTGGAGAATTTATAGATTATTTGAATATAAGTTACTGGATTGATTCAAATCAAGCATTGCATTTATATGTTATTGCTTCAGAAAATTTAAATGAGTCAATATATAATCTTCAACATAGTTTAGATTTCACTCATTACTCTGAATGGGAAAAGACCGCTCTTGTTAGTATGATAAGTGATATTACTTATTTGGATAAATATAGTGGAATAATTCTGGCAAATGAAGGTACACAAGATGCAAATGTTTACATTAATTTAACATTCTATTTCAGACCTTCGTTTTATAATTTATATAGTAAGGATGATATTTTTATCCAATACCTAAATGAAGTAAGTTGTGTTATTTTAAATCCTAGTTTAGGTAATTATGGATTTCCAGGTTATAATGGCGCTATAGATGGTGAATTTACAGCCATTGATCCAATAACTTTACAATATTACATTATTGATTAATCAAAAAATTGTCAGAAGAAATAAAAGAGGAAAATACTATTCAAATTTAGAATCAAATTGACCTTCATCAACTGCTTTATTTATTTCCTTTGGCTTTTTCCCCTCAACAGTTACCCCTATTGATACACATGTACCTATTACTTCTTTTGTTTTTTCTTTTAAGCTTTTTCCAAGAAGACTGTCAAACTTCATTTTAGCAACTTTAATTGCTTGGTCTATTGTAATATTACCAATGCTATGCTTCGAAGGGGTTCCTGAGCCTTTTTCCCCTCCAACTTCTTTAAGAATTAATGAAGCTGCTGGGGGAGTACCAATTTCTATTTCAAAATTTTTCGTAGCTGGATCGATTATTACCTTAACTGGGACTTTCATTCCTTGAAATTCTTTTGTTTTTTCATTTATTGCATTAATTACTTGCATTATATTTACACCCATAGGACCCAAAGCTGGACCTAATGGTGGACCTGCAGATGCTTTTCCCCCATCAACAAGTGTTTCTATTGTTTCTGCCATGACATTTTACCCCCTAAGATTCTTTTTTCCTTTCCTCCTCTTCTTTTCTTTTAAGGATTCGAACTTGTTCTCCTCTAACTGTTATTGGTATAGGTACCATTGAATCCAACAGTTCTACAGTAATTTCCTCTTTTGAATAATCAATGTGAGTTATTTTGGCTTTTTCACCTCTAAATGGTCCTGCAACCATTTCAACAGTATCTCCCTCAGTAATTTTCGCAACTGATGAGGCAGGTGTAAGGAAATGTTCAATTTGATCAATCGGAATATCCCCTTCCAACATATTGCGCGCATATGATATTGTTTTTATAGTATTTTTTAACCTTTCTTCATCAAAGCCTTCAACAAAAATATATCCTCTAAGTTCAGGTGTCGTTAGTATTGATGGAATCTCCATTTTTGATTTTTCTGCCCTACTATTAATTAAATCAGCAGTATTTTGCTCTTTACCAACCTGGGTTTTTATAGTGAAAATATGAGATTTTTCTTCTTCTATTTCACCATTAGTGTTTTCATCCAAAATAATACACCAGCCGTTTAATATCCAAGTGCCTCTAATATCCACGGAACTGCTAATTCTCTAATAATATATATAACAAAGCCAATTGCACCGACAGCTAAAATTCCTACAAGGGTAATCTTGGCAGTTTTTTCATATTCCTCATTTGTTGGATTACGAGCCATTTTTAGAACTCTACCATATTTTCCTTTGCCTATTCGCTGTTGTTTTGCTTCTATTTTATGCTGCAATTCCCAGGCTTTGTCCATTATGCTTCCTTTTTCTTTCAATCTAGACACCTATAATAAATAAGGGTCAAATGTAAGGTTATATATAAAGAATTTGGCATTGATTTAAAGTAATTATTGGTATCAAACACAAAAATATGGCTTTATTAATTAAAAAGAAAAAAATTTTTAGATAGAATTTCTTTTTAAGCTACAAAGTCTATCCCATATTCTTGATTATCAAAAGACCTTTGTGATGGCCCTAAAATTTGTTTTGATTTCACACCTGTTATAACAAGCATTGCACGTAAACTTCTCCTAAGAGATGGTTCAATTGTTGTTCCCCAGATAATTCTTGCATTTTTATTAATTCTTGAATAAATCTCTTCTACTACTTTTTCTGCTTCACTAATCGTCATGTCATCACCGCCGGTTACATTTACTAGTGCTCCTGTCGCATCTGATATATCTACTTCAATTAATGGTGAGTTAAGAGCTTCAGATACTGCATTTACTGCTTTGTTTTCCCCCTCTGCTTCTCCAAGACCAATCATAGCTACACCGCCTCTTTTCATTACTGTTTTTAAATCAGCAAAATCTAAGTTGACTAGACCCGGCATTGTTATCATTTCAGTTATACCTTTAATTGAACGCATTAAAACTTCATCTGCAACTTTAAAAGCAGCATTTAAAGATAGATTTGGAACAATATCAAGGAGTTTGTCATTTGGAATTACAATAACTGTATCACAGATTTCTCTTAATCTCATAAGGCCTTCTTCAGCATTTTCCATTCTTATAATACCCTCAACACTGAAAGGCATGGTTACTACACCAATAGTAAGTGCACCTGAATTCTTAGCAATTTGAGCGACTACTGGAGAAGAACCAGTTCCAGTTCCTCCCCCTAAACCACAAGTTACAAATACCATATCTGCAGGTACAATAGCCTCTCTAATATCCTGTTCGCTGCCTCTTGCTGCCTCCTCACCTATTTGAGGTAACGACCCTGCGCCTAATCCACGAGTTAGATGTTTACCAATTAATATTTTATGAGGAGATTGAGCTAATAAAAGATGTTGAGCATCAGTGTTTAATGAAACTAATTCTGCACCAGATATTCCCTCTGCAAAACAACGTGCAATTGTATTAGTTCCTGCACCTCCACATCCCACAACTTTAATCGAGGTAGTTAAACCTGCTAAAACCTCTTCTAATTCGCTATTGTCAACTCCGGCAATCTTAAAGTTACTCATATCAGGTTTAGCATCCCCCTTTTTTGGTTTTTTCCTTTGATCAACCTTGGTGTCAATATTGTTAGTAGAAGCTACTACATCCTCAACAATCTTTTTCATTAATATTTCACCCTCCTCATGATAAAGTCCCCTCGTGTGGGAATATTATATTTTTTCCAATATTGTATAGAGATTTGTATTATTAAATATTTCCTCAAAACTACTTCATTTCTAAAGAAAAATCAATATTTTTTACAGAATGTGTTAAACACCCGAGGGAAACCCTATTAGCAAAACTAGCAAATTTTTCAATATTTTCTCGTGTAATACCACCAGAAATTTCAATTAGAATTTTAGGATTAATTTGTCTTATTTTTTCTGCAATTTTTTCTGCTGTTTCTGCATCCATGTTGTCTAACATTATAACATCAACCCCTATTTTAGCAGAAGCAAGTGCATCTTTTTCATTTTCAACTTCGATTTCTATAGTTTTATTCTTAATTTTCTCTTTAACTTTTTTTATTGCCTCCTCTACAGATCCAAACACCTTTAGATGGTTGTCCTTTATCAAAACTGCATCGAATAATCCAAATCTGTGTGTTTCTCCTCCACCAATAAAAACGGCCTTTTTTTCAAATTTTCGAAAACCAGGTGTCGTCTTTCTTGTAGCAGCTATTGTAACATTTGGATTAATTTTTTTGCATAAATCTACCAATTCTTTGGTTTTAGTTGCAATTCCACTCATTCTTCCTAAAAAATTAAGAGCTAATCTTTCAGCTTTTAGTATAGAGCGGACTGGTCCATAAATTTCAGATATAACAGTATTTTTTTTTATAAAGCTACCTTCAACAATTTTTAACTTAACTTCTGCCCCAGTTTTTTTAAAAATTATCACCATTTCTTCCAATCCTGCGACAACACAATCTTGTTTGGTAATTATCTTTGCGTATCCTTCTTCCTCTGAAAATAAAGAATCAGATGTTATGTCTCCTTCAAGGCCTAGATCTTCTTTAAGAAAATTATCAATATCGTTCATAACAATATTTTTTATATTTGCTGGTGTTTTAAGGTTTTGGTTTCAGCATGATTCTAGGCGTAATTGGTTGCGGAGCAATAGGCACTGATGTTGCAGAAGCTGCAGATAATATGAAAGAAATTTCTGAAATATATATGTTTGATATAAATTCTGATGCATCAAAAGAGCTTTCAAAGAAAATTAAAAAATCAAAAGTTTGTAGTTTAAATGATTTAATTAAAAATGTGGATATCGTCTTTGAAGGAGCTTCACAACAGGCAGTTCAAGACTATGCTGAAATGATTTTAAAAGCAGGTAAGGATTTAATTATAATGAGTGTTGGGGGATTGTTTGACGATACATTTAGAGACAAACTAGAAAAAATAGCAATGGAAAATCAATGCAAAATTTATATTCCTTCTGGTGCAATTTTTGGAATCGATGGTCTTTCCTCAGCTAGTATAGGGGGATTAGATGAGGTAACATTAGTTACAACAAAACCCCCTACGTCCTTGGGCAAAAAAATTGATAAAAGACAAGTTTTATTTGAAGGAAATGCAAGGGATGCAATTAAAAAATATCCTAGAAATATTAATGTTGCAGCAAGTGTATCACTTGCAGGTGTAGGTTTTGACAATACTACAGTAGAAATAGTTGCAGATCCTGTTGCTACTAGAATTCATCATAAGATACTTGCTCATGGAAAATTCGGTAGATTGAGGGCAGAGGTTGAAAATATGCCAAATCCTAAAAATCCAAAATCCAGCTACTTGGCATCTTTATCTGCAATATCCACATTAAAAAAAATAATTAACCCGATACAAGTAGGATAATAATTAATGTATAATGTTTACAAAGTAAATATGTAAAGATAATAAGTAATTTTAAATAAAATGAATTTTTCAAATAAGAATATTTCCCCATTTTTACACAACTAAAATCTAAATATTATAGTTCTATACCTCATTGAAATGAAATTTGAGATAAAAAACAGAGATGCTGCTGGCAGAATATGTAGATTTTCTACAAAACATGGTACGGTTACCACACCAAATTTAATGCCAGTAATAAATCCTAATAAAGTTATAATTTCACCAAAGGAAATGAAGAGATTATTTGGTACTGAGATTATAATTACTAATTCTTATATTATCAACAAATATAAAGAATTTAAAGAAAAATCATTAAAAGAAGGTGTTCACAAACTCATAGATTTTGATGGTCCAATTATGACAGATTCTGGGACTTTTCAATCATATGTTTACGGAGATTTAAATATTGACCCAATTGAAATTGTCAGATTCCAGAGAGATATTGGAAGCGACATTGGCACAATATTTGATGTTTTTGGAACACCTGAGATAACAAAAAAGGAAGCAATAGATGGAGTAAAAACAACAATTCAGCGTGCAAAAAAAAGTATACCTGAAAAAAAGGATATGTTACTTGCTTGTACAATTCAAGGTTCTATATATCCAGAAGTTAGAAAAAAATGTGCTGAAGAAATCAGTAAAATTGATGCTGATTTTCATCCTATAGGCGGTATTGTCCCATTGATGGAAAATCAAAGATATTTGGATGTTATTAGATGTATTATTTATTCAAAACAAAATCTAGATCCTTCAAAACCAGTTCATTTATTTGGCGCTGGGCATCCTTTGATTTTTCCTATTGCAGTTGCTCTTGGTTGTGATTTTTTTGATTCTTCCGCTTATGCAAAATATGCAAAGGATAGAAGAATGATTTTTCCGTGGGGAACTGAAAAAATAGATGATTTAGCTGAATTACCATGTAGTTGTCCCATATGCTCAGAACATACCGCAAAAGATTTAAAAAAATTAGATTCTTCTGATTTAATCTTAAAATTGGCTAAACATAATTTATATATAAGTTTCGCAGAAATAAGAAGGATTAGAAATGCAATTGAAATGGGCAGCTTATGGGAAATGGTGGAAAGAAGAGCAAACTCAAATCCATATTTGTTAGATGCATTAAAAGAGTTAGAAATTGAAAAAAATAAGATTTGGTTAGAGAAATTTGAACCAATTAGTAAGAAAAAAGCACTATTTTATACTGGTAGTCATACTATTCATAGACCTATCTTATTCAGATGTTATAGAAATTTATTAGAAAGATATTCTAGGCTAGTTGAACCTATAATTCTACTACCTGAAGGAAAAAAACCATATTCAGCTTATTATTCTCATGAACTTGAAGAACTCATTAAAAGATTTGATACAAATATTATTGTTGATTCAAAATTAGGACCAATTCCAATTGAATTGGATGAGATGTATCCCTATGCTCAGTCAATATTTCCAGCTTATGTGGACGAAGAAACAAAAAAAGAGTCAAAAAACAGGTTTAATGAATTTTTAAAAGATAAAAAAATAGTTTATTGGGATAATATTAAATCGAAAATTACATCAAAACAACCTCTAAAAGAAATTGTTAATTTGGATACGCGCAGAATATCGGCAGTTGCAGATTTGCAATTTGGAAAAAAAGCATCAAAAGTATTGTTAAATGGTAAAATAAAAATAATTAAATCTAAAAAAACGGGAAAAATAAGAAATATATACAGAGATGAAAAACACATTTTATCAATGAGAGCAAGTGATGGTATGTTCACATTAAAAATTATGGGTGCCCAATTACTTCACGATTGTTTTAAATATCCAAAACTAAGAGTTATTGTTGAAAATGATGCAATACCATTTATAAGCGAAGGAAAAAGCGTTTTTTCTAAATTTGTAATTGAATGTGATGAGTTTCTAAGACCAATGGATGAATGTTTAATTGTAAGTAAAAATGATGATTTAATTGCAGTTGGGAGATGTCTGCTAAATAAATTTGAAATGCTTTCATTTAAATATGGTATTGCTGTAAAAACGAGAGAAAAAAATACTAAAACCCGTTTATAATATCATTAAATTTTTTTATACTAATTTTATAATTATTAAATCTATTGTAAATATTTATATATATGATAAGGTAATATATTTACAGATTAAAATGTATAAAAAATTGATTTCTTTGTTTATTTGCGTAATTATTTTTATTTCTTCATCAGCTTTAATTTCTTCAAAAGAATCAACAAACAGATCTGATTATTCACATACTGTTTTTGCTGGGGCTGCGTTAACTCAAGGCTGTAGCCCATGTCATTATTGGAATCAGGAAATTTTTAGTGTATATAATTCTAGTGAATATGATTTTCAATATGCCTCAATGATTGTATATGATAAGCAAGGAGATGTCCTTATTAGAGAAGCTTATGATTGGGACAGCTATTATGGTATAACAACTTATCCCTCTACAATATTTGATGGAAATTACCAAAGAATCAATGGAAACCACTCAGACCTACTTTTAGGTAAAATAAATGCTAGTGGTAATAGAACTGTTGCAAATATTTCAGCAAATATAACTTTAAATTGGTTAGGAAACGCCACGATTAATGTTAATGTGACAATCAAAAATAATGATTCAATTAGTTATAATGGTTCCATAAGAGCGTTTGTAACAGAGATTGTTTCAAGATATAATACGGTTTTCGGGGACCCATTTCATTTTGGATTTTTAGGTTTTGCACTAATTGGAAATATTTCAATAGATCCGGGTGAAACATACACGAATAGTACTAATTGGAATGGAAATGACCATGAAGATGAACACGGAAGCGATTTTGGAGATATAAATTCTCATAATATAAAAGTCATATTAGCGGTTTACAATGAAAATGATGGTTATGTTGATGAATCAAATAGTGCAATTATCCCAAATCATCCTCCAAACATACCTAGCAACCCATATCCAGCAAATGGATCAACAGGTGTAGATGTAAATGTGGATCTTTCATGGTTTTGTGAAGATTCAGATGATGATCCATTAACATATAATGTATATTTTGGTGACAACTCCCCTCCACCCAAAGTCGTAGATAATCAAAGTGACACAACCTTTAACCCAGGTTTTCTAAATAGCTATTCAAAATATTATTGGCAAATAGTTGTATGGGACAATTATAATGAATCAACAACTGGTCCAATATGGGATTTCACCACAAGGATAAATAATCCACCAAACGTACCAGATAAACCAACGGGCCCATCAAACGGATCAAGAGGGGTTGAATACACATTTTTTACAAGAACGACCGACCCTGATGACGACCAAGTTTTTTACAAATGGGATTGGGGTGATGGAAATATTAGTGAATGGATAGGTCCATTTATTCATGACACTCAAGCTTCTGCTTGTTATATATGGCACGAGAGTGGAGATTTTAAATTAAGGGTCAAAGCAAAAGACATTGTTAATTCTGAGAGTAATTGGTCAGAGGCAAAAGATATACACGTTGTAAAACCAGATTTAGAAATAGGAAATATCTCGGGAGGATTATCAAAGATAAAAGTCAGTATAAATAACAATGGTGATGGAGAGGCAATTAACTTATCTTGGAATATAAATTTATATGGCGGCTTCTTTATAAGAGGTCAGGAGTCCTCTGGAAATATTCTTAAAATTAAACCAGGAGAGCAATTTAATATTACTTCAAATAGAATATTTGGTATTGGTAGAACTGAAGTAGCAGTAACAGTGGAAACTTCGGATGGTGACTCACTCAAAAAAACTGAAAATGGGTTAGTATTTTTATTTATTATCAAAGTCTAAAAATTTTTTATATGATTGAAAAGAAGTCGACAATAGACGAAATTTAAATACATAATTTTATTATCATCGAATCTTTTTCTGCACTGCTATAATTGGAGGCAATAAAATGGTGAATAATGAAAAATTATCGACAATTTCAGGATTTTATAAATTGCCAGTTCAAAAAAGGTTAGAAATTGTAAAAGAATTTGCAAATCTTCAAGATGAGGAGTCCAAGATATTCCTATCTTGTTTGGATATAAATACAGCGGATAGGATGATTGAGAATGTATTAGGAACATTCGAACTACCTATAGGTATTGCAGTAAATTTTCTTATCAATGGGAAGAATTATCTTGTTCCAATGGCAATAGAAGAGTCAAGTGTTGTTGCAGCAGCAAGTAATGCGGCAAAAATAGCAAGAATCAAAGGAGGATTTAAAACTGAATCTACCGATCCACTGATGATAGGTCAGATTCAGATTTTACACATAAAAGACATCGCAGGAGCAGCTCAAAAAATTATGAAAAAGAAAAAAGAAATTTTAGATTTAGCTAACGAACAAGACAAGGTTTTATTAAAATTTGGTGGTGGAGCAAAAGATATTGAAGTGAGAATTTTAGATAGTCCCATCGGTAAAATGATTGTAGTACATTTGATTGTTGATGTCCGTGATGCAATGGGCGCTAATGCAGTAAATACCATGTGTGAAGCCCTAACACCATTAATGGAAGAAATAACAGGTGGAAAGGTCAGATTAAGAATATTGTCAAACCTTGCTGATAAAAGAATTGTAAAAGCCAAAGCAACCTTTGATAAAGAAAAAATGGGTGGAGAACACGTAGTTGATGCATTTTTAGAATCTTATAATCTCGCGGCAGTAGATCCTTACAGAGCAGCAACCCATAACAAAGGGATAATGAATGGAATAGATGCACTAATAATTGCAACAGGAAATGATTTTAGAGCAATTGAAGCCGGAGCTCATGCATATGCTGCAAGAAATGGTCAATATACATCTTTAAGTCATTATTACAAAGATAAAAATGGAAATTTAGTAGGTGAACTTGAACTTCCAATGGCAATAGGTATAATTGGCGGAGCAGGTAATATTCATCCGAAGGCAAAGATATGTAAAAAAATTTTAGGAATCAAAACTGCAAAAGATTTGGCTGGAATTGTTGTAAGTCTTGGTCTCGCTCAAAATTTTGCAGCAGTATATGCACTTTCTACAGTTGGAATACAAAAGGGACACATGTCACTTCATGCAAAAAATATAGCAGTAATGGCGGGGGCCAAAGGCGATGAAATTGACAAAGTTGCAAATCAAATGGTAAAAGAGGGTAAAATAAAACTAGATCGTGCAGAAGAAATTCTAAAAGAAATTAGATAATTCTTTCAGCAATATCCTCAGTTTCTCTTTCGCAATAATAACATTTAATACAAGGGGGGTCGTCCCCAACCAACAAAAATCTGCTTTGAACCGGTTCTTTTGCATTTGAAATACAAGTTGGATTAGAACATTTTACAATACCAACTATTTCATCTGGTAATTTCACTTTATGTTTTTCAACTACTTCAAAATCGCGAATAATATTTATTGTAGCTTTTGGTGAAATCAACGAAATCTTATCTACTTCTTTTGGATCTAATTCTCGGTTTTCTACCTTTACAATATCCTTTTTTCCAATTTTGCTTTTTACATTAATAGCCACACTGACCACTGAAGAGGTTGATTCTGGAATTCGTAAAATATGTAAAACTTTTACTGCAAATCCCGGCTTTATGTGGTCTATCACGGTTCCTTGTTTAATTGGTGTTATCTTTAATTTTTTCATAACTTGCCCCTCCCTAATATTAAGGAAAGTAATGCCATTCTTACTGGTACTCCATTAAATGCTTGTTTAAAATAGAGAGCATGCGGAGTTCTATCAACTGCTGGATCTATTTCAATTACTCTTGGTAAAGGATGCATTATTATTAGGTCTTCTTTTGCATTTTTTAGGAGATTTAAATCAACCTTGTATGTTCCAACAACCTGATTATATTCCTCAGCGTCAGGAAACCTCTCTCTTTGTATTCTTGTAACATATAAAACATCAGCATCTTTGATTGCTTTTTCCAAATTTGTTGTATTTGATGGTTCAGAACCCAATCCCCTACATTCATTGATTACTTCTTTTGGCATTTTTAAGCTCTCAGGTGATACAAATATTAACTCTGCTCCAAATAAGGAAAGTGCATGAGCTAGTGAGTGAACCGTTCTTCCATATTTTAAATCACCAAGTAATACTATTTTGTCCCCTTTTATTTTCTTTTTTTCAGTGATGATGGTAAACAAATCTAAGAGACATTGGGTTGGATGATGTCCTGCTCCATCTCCTGCATTTATAACTGGAGATTCAGCAAATTCTGCAGATAGTCGTGCTGCTCCCTCCTGAGGATGTCTTATAACAATTACATCACCATAAGAATCTGCCATTCTGATTGTATCTGCAAGACTTTCACCTTTTTTCTGCGAAGTTGAGCTAGGTTCTGCGAAACCAATAACCCTCCCCCCTAACCTGTTCATTGCGCTTTCAAAACTAAGTCGAGTTCGCGTACTAGGTTCAAAAAAAAGTGTTGATAAAATTTTTTTGTCTAGAATATCGGTATGTTTTTCACCTTTAGCATAGGGAATCATAAACTTTGCAAAATCAATAATCTTAATAATTTCATTTTTAGACAAATCTTTTATTGAAATTACATCTCTGTTTAAAAAATCCATATTCATCAAAAATAGATTAATGAATTTCCTACTTAATAATTTTTTTCGATTGTTAATCACTCTAAATCGAGAAAATATAGTTGCATTTTGTTAAATAAGGAAAATTTATTAATATATGACTATCCTTATACTATGTCGCGGTATAGGATAGAATGCCCAAAGATAAAAAGTCTAAAATCGACGACATTAATAAATTGCGTCAAATTTTAGATAACCCTCTTGATGAAAAATACAAATCATTATCTGATCAAGAGAAAAAAGATTTGGATTCATTACGAAAAAGATTATCTAAAGATGCATCAAAAACAGAAAAAAAGTATTCATTATCTGATTTTATACCTAAGGATTATGATTGTTTAAAACCTAGAGTAACTATTCATCAAAAAGAGGAAAAAATTGCTCTTAAAAAAATTGATAAAGAAATTGTGGAAGAAAAGAAGGATCCTGAAGAAAAACCTAAGGGTGAGAGTCTTTTTGATAATGTTGAACTTTATGAAATAGATACAAAAGATGCATCTTCTAATGAGTTTTTAGAAGTAATAAGTAAAGAAGGTAGGGATAAGAAAAAAGAAAAAGAAACAATTTTTTTACCAGTCCCAGAACAAGTAGCAATTGAAGAAACGGAAAAAATTAATGAGGATTTACCAGAATTTAAATCAGTTGAAGATGAAAAAGATGCTGAAGAGAAATTTGATTTTGAAACTGAGAAGGACGAAATCTTTTTATCTGTCCCAGACAAAACTCAAAAAACAAAAGAATCAGAACCTTTAGAGGAGCAAATCCCGGAATTTAAAGAGATTGAAATCGAAAAACCAAAAGAAAAAGAAGAAATAAAACCACCAAAGTTACAAAAATTCAAAATAATCGAAAAAGAGCCTGAACCAAAAATTTTTTCAGATATAACTGATAAAAAAAACAAAGATAAGGTTTTTTTAGAAGAGGAAGTAATAAAAGAAGAAGCATTCCATTCAAAGGAAGATACAAAATCTCCTGGAAAAAAGAAAGGAAAAGATGATTTAAAACTTCGAATTTCTACTTTCATTGAAGATAGAAAGTATAGAAAAAGAAAACCACAAGTAGATGAAGTAAAAAAACCAGAATCTGAAGAAATAAAAAAGCAGCCCCCCACTGGACTTAAAGATCGAAAAAAAGATATTTTGTCTGCATTGAAAACAAAGAGAACGCTTAGCGAACAAGAGATAGAGCCCCCGGTTGTTAAAGAAAAAATTGAAGAGGAACAAAAACAAGTAGAACAAATTGCTCCTGATAAAGAGAAATCTGATGTGTATTTTTCTATTGTAGATACAAAAGATGAAGATATAAAAGATAAAACTCCCGAAAGTTTTGAAGAGATTACAGATGAAAAACTAGCGGGTACTAAAGATGGATCTTTGACTGAGAAGAATACTGAAGAAATGGTTACAGGTGGCCAAGAAAAAGATGAAGATAGTGAAGTTGAGGAACAGCTACAACCTAAAACATCTAGCGAAATTAATGGGGAGGAAATCTCTGTTTGGGAACCGGTTGATGATTTAGATTTTAAAGAAGAAACAAAGAAAAAATTTAAGGAAGCAAAACAATTAGAAACTGTTGAAGAACCCATACCAGTCAAAGAGCAAAAAATAGCTGGGCCTGTATTGCCAAAGGCCGAGGAAAAAACGAAAATAAAGGAAAAATTCAAAGAACAAAAAAAAAAGCAAAAAGAAGAAAAAAAAGCTAACAAAGAAAAAAAAAAGCTAACAAAAATAAAACTAAAAGAACAAGAGCGACTTGAGAAAATTAAAGCAAAAAATGAGACAATTGAAGCAAAAAAAAGAGAAAAGGAAGCTTTAGCTAATGAACATGAACGCAAAATTAAAAAGCAAAAAAAGGAAAAAGAAAAAGCATTAAAATCAAAAATTGTAGAAAGTGAAAAAAAGAAAAAAGAAAAACAAGAACACAGATTGGAGTTAATAAAAGTAAAAGAAGACAAAATTGCAGCAAAGCAAAAAGAGATTGAGTCAAGAAAAGCTGAAAAAGAAAAGAAAATTAAACAAAAACAGGAAGAAAAAGAGAGACTTTTAGAAGAGAAGGAAAAAGAACGTTTGAAGGAAATTGAAGCAAAGAACGAATTAAAAATCGCCAAACAAAAAGAAAAAGAAGAACAAAAACTCAAAAAAATCCAGGAAAAACAAGCAGCAATAGAAGCTAAAGAAAAAGAAAAAGAAGCAAATATTGCAGAAAAGGAAAATAGATTAATACTGAAAAAAAAGGAAAGAGATAAAAGGTTAGATGATAAGCAGAAAGAGCGTCTTAAAAGAATTGAAGAAAAAAATGTTCTACAGTTAGCAAAACAAAAAGAAAAAGAAGAACTAAAACTCAAAAAAATCCAGGAAAAACAAGCATCAATAGAAGCTAAAGAAAAAGAAAAAGAAGCATATATTGCAGAAAGGGGAAAGAAAAAGGAAGAAAAACGTTTAAAAGAAAAGAAGAAAGCAGTTTCGGAAGAGAAAGAATTACTCAAACAAAAAGTTAGCGAAAAGAAACTAAAGGTAGAAGATATTGAGATTACTAAAAAATCGGTGGAAACTTTGCAAGAAGTCGAAGGAGAGGAAGAAATAGGGGAATGGACATCTTATGAAGTTGGGGATGATGAAGAAATTGCTGAATGGGCATCTTATGATGTGGTAGAAGAGGATTCAACCATTACTAACATAAACGGTGACTCAGCTTATAAACATGGAGAATATCTTCTTTATAAGAAAGAAATCGAGATTTCAAAAAATAAAAAAAGAACAATACATTTTTTTAGCAAAGAAAATCCTGAAGTTGGAAAACCTGTAGCATTACCTAAAGGTTATGATGTAAAAATCAATAAAAAAACAAAAGTACCATATTTAAAAAAGAGGAAATAATTTTTATATAATATTTATAAACAGTTGCTAACATTATCAATTGGTAAATATGGTATGGAATGGTCCATTAAATAAGGTTAGTGATTATAGATTTGAGATTCCATCATATTATAAAGGTGAAAAAAATACTCTAAAAATGAGAACATCTGCAGTGATATATGCTAGCGACAATATGATCCAATCTGTAAGAAAAGATAATGCACTAGAACAAGCTGCAAATGTTACAGTTCTTCCAGGAATTGTTGGAAAATCTTTAGCCATGCCAGATATTCACTGGGGTTATGGATTTCCTATTGGTGGGGTTGCTGCAACTGATCTAGATGAAGGAGTTGTTTCACCTGGTGGAGTAGGTTTTGATATTAACTGCGGGGTCAGACTAGTTCGTACCAATTTACACATAAATGATATTGATTCAAAAAAAATCCAAAATCTCGTAGATGAAATGTTTAAGAATGTTCCATCAGGTCTAGGTTCAAAGGCAAAGGTTCGCCTAGGTAGAAAAGAGTTAAATGATGTTCTTCAACTAGGAGCACGATGGGCGGTTGAGAACCATTATGGATGGGATGAGGATGTAAAATTTCTTGAAGAAAATGGATGTTTAGAACATGCTGATAATACTAAAGTATCTGAACGAGCAAAACAGAGAGGTGCGCCTCAATTAGGTTCGTTAGGAGCTGGGAATCATTTTCTAGAAATACAAAAAGTAGAAAAAATTTTCGATAAAGATGCAGCAAAAGCATTTGGTATAGTAAATGAAGGACAGATAATGGTTATGATTCATACTGGATCAAGAGGTTTTGGGCATCAAGTATGTTCTGATCATTTGAGAGTACTTGAACAAGCGGTAAAGAAATATAACATATGGCTACCAGATAAACAACTTGCATGTGCTCCAATATATTCAAAAGAAGCACAGGATTATTTGAAGGCTATGGCATGTGCTGCTAATTTTGCTTGGTGTAACAGACAAATGATAGTACATTGGGTAAGAGAATCATTTGAAAAAGTGCTTAATGACTCAGCAGAGAATCTAGATATGGGGATTGTTTATGATGTCTGTCACAATATTGCAAAATTTGAAGATCATCAAATAGAAGGAAGTACAAAAAAAGTATGCGTTCATAGAAAGGGTGCTACTAGGTCATTTGGTCCTGGGAAAAAAGAACTGCCGATGAAATATAGAGATGTTGGCCAGCCTGTTATGATTCCAGGAGATATGGGAACAGAAAGCTACCTATTAAAAGGTACGGATGAAGCTGAGGAAACATTTGGTTCAACCTGCCATGGTGCAGGAAGGGTAATGTCCAGAAACCAAGCCATAAAAACTTGGAATGGTGAGGCAATTAGAAATGAATTACAAAAAAAAGGTATATACTCTCATCCTGCTAGCTGGAAGGTTATGGCTGAAGAGGCACCTGATGCATATAAGAATGTAACTGAAGTGGTAAATGTAACACATGGAGTTGGAATCTCTCTAAAAGTTACAAAACTATTGCCTCTCGGAGTTGTTAAAGGATAGTCGGGCCGAATGTTGTTTTTACCAATTAATTTTAAATGCAAGTAATGATATTAAGGGCAATTTGATGGTGACGCGTTTGGAAGATGTTGAAATAGTTGACTTTGAAGAAATGGACCTTCAAGATGCAATAGTCATTGCGGGTTTTCCATCTATTGGGTTGGTTAGTACTATAGTTGCTAACTATTCAATCGATGCGCTAGGCTTAAAACAAGTAGGAGCTTTAAATTCTCCTTATTTCCCAACACTATCTGTGGTACATACTGGAGAACCACTTTCTCCTGTGAGAATATATGCAGGAACCCTAGAAACCGGAGTAAAAATCGTAGTTTTTGTTTCAGAATTCAAACCAAAACCTAACTTAATAAATTCATTATCAAATGCAATAATTGAGTGGGTAAAAAAGAAGAAGTGTAAGCTTCTTGTTTCTCCAGAAGGAATGGTTGTTGAGGGAAAAACTTCAAACTCTGAAGACATGGTTGATGCTTATGCAATAGGTTCTACCGAAAAGGCAAGACAACTACTTCAAGATTTGAAAATACCACAATTTAAAAATGGAATTATTGCTGGAGTTTCTGGTGTAATGCTTAATAAAGGAAAACATGAAAACATCGATGTTATATCAATTTTAGCAGAAGCCCACCCAAATTATCCCGATGCTCGTGCTGCTGCTTCAGCAATTAATGTAATTGCTAATATTATTGGAGTGGAAATAAACGTTGTACCTTTGTATGATGAAGCAGAACGTATTGAAAAACAACTTCAAAAATTCCACAAGCAAGCAAAACCTGTTGTTTCAGGTGCAAGTCAAATCCCACAGCCAAGTATGTACGGATAAGAGTTAAATTCGATATTTCTAATTAATTATTCTGCACGTAACTTTTTAAAAAATTAGATTATATTGTATTTTAGATTATGACAGAAATACCTGTTTCTCATCCAAGATATGAATCTCTGGTTACCAGGGAAAAAATTTCACAAGCAATGAAAGATGGTATTGTTCATGAAACTGGCTTGATAGCTCATGGGCGAGGTGAGGCATTTGATTACTTAATTGGAGAAAAAACCCATGAGATTGCACTTATTGCAGAGAAAGTAGCATGTGCTGCTTTACTTTATGCAAAAAATCCTGTTATCTCAATAAATGGTAATGTTGCTGCATTGGTAGCAAAAGATTGTATAAATTTGGGAAAATCTATTCCTGCAAAATTAGAAGTTAATCTTTTTCATAGAACACAATTTCGTATTGAAAATATAAGTAATATTTTGTTAAATCAAGGAGCAAAAAAAGTATATGGAATCAATGCAAATGCTAGGATTTCAGGCTTAGAACATGATCGAAGTCTGTGCGATAGAAAAGGGATATATTCTGCCGATGCAGTTCTGATACCACTTGAAGATGGTGATAGATGTTTTGCTTTAAAAAAAATGAACAAGAGAGTTATAACAATTGATTTAAATCCATTGTCTAGAACTGCTAGAACGGCAGATATTACAATTGTTGATAACATCACTCGTGCAATTGCTAATATTCAAAAATGGGTTTATGATCTAAAAGGTAACAAAAAAGATGAATTAAAGGTAATAATTGAAAATTGGGATAATGAAAAAAATCTTGAAAAAATGATTAACTTCATTTCAAAAAGACTAAATTCAATGTTTAGATAGGGTTGGATATGTATAGAAGTCACTACTCAAGAGAAATTTCAAAAAAAGAGTACAATACAACAGTTGAAGTGTCAGGTTGGATTGAAGACATTAGGAATCTTGGATCAATTGCCTTTATAATTCTTAGAGATAAAAAAGGTACTCTTCAACTTACTATCATTAAAAATAAAAATCCTGAATTGTTTGAAAAAATAACATCACTCTCGAGAGAATCTGTGGTTTATGTAAAAGGCCAATGTGTAGAAAATGATAAAGTTAGAAACAATTATGAGATTTTACCAGAATATTTTGAAATTTTATCTGTTGCAAAAACTCCACTTCCATTAGGGATAGTTGATAAAGTTGAAGCAGATTTTGATACCAGATTAGACAATAGATTTATCGATTTAAGAAAGTGGAAAAACAATGCAATTTTTACTATAAGAAACGCAGTTTTAGTTTCTATACACAAATATCTACAATCTCAAGGATTTATAGAAATTCATACGCCAAAAATTACCGCTAGCTCTTCAGAAGGGGGAACAGATGTTTTCAAATTAAAATATTTTGAAAAAGATGCATTTTTAGTTCAATCCCCTCAATTATATAAACAAACATTAATGGCATCAGGTTTTGATAGAGTTTATGAAATTGCTTGGTATTTTCGAGCAGAGCAACACAATACTCGAAGACATCTAAATGAATCAACAGCGGTAGATCTTGAGATGGCATTTATTAACAATGAAGAGGAAGTCATGCATGTTTTAGAAAATCTTGTTTATTCTATGTGGAAAAGTGCAAGTGAATGTGAAAATGAACTTAACTCTTTAGAAAAAGAGATTACTATACCAAAATTGCCCTTTAAAAGAATAACTTATGATAATGTAATTACTAGTTTACAGGAAAAAAAATCCTCAATTGAATGGGGTCAGGATCTTGGAACAGATGATGAACGGTTACTTGGTGAAATTATGAAAGAAAAAGGGATTGATTTTTACTTTATAACCAAATATCCTTTAGAATCTAAACCTTTTTACACTATGCCTGAAGGAGACAAATATTCACGGGGATTTGATTTGGCTTGTAAGGGTGTAGAGATAGCATCAGGCAGTCAAAGAATACATATTTTATCTTTATTAAAAGTAAGAATGGAAGCATGTGGTCTAAATATCAAAGATTTCAAATCATATCTAGATGCTTTTAGTTATGGTATGCCTCCCCATGGTGGTTTTGGCTTTGGCATAGAACGGTTTCTAATGGAATTACTTGATATAAATAATATAAGAGAATGCATCTTATTTCCAAGAGATAGAACACGTTTAACACCATGAAATTATGATTTTTTCATTGGATAATAATATTCTTAGTTATCTATATGCAAAAAAATTAGACAGACATTTGAACTTTTTAAAGAATAAATAGATATTTTTAATATTTTTTTAAATTATTCTTCAATAGATTTTATTAATTAAAAAATGATATAATAATAAATTATCATTTATTGGAGTAACTAATATGGAAAAAATTGGATTAGGTATAGGTATTATTGGAGGTATTGGACTTGGTTTATTGTTAGGAAGAGAATTTTCGGGTAATTATATTACAATAATGGGAGCTATTTTAATAATAATCTCGATTACTTCAATGGGGTTTTCATCCTATAGGGAAAAAATTAAATAAATCAATTATTTCCCTATACCTCTTCTAAAATTAATTTGTTTCTACAAATTATTAAAAATGAGGTATCATATTCACTTGGATATTTAAACAATTATGCCTTTATCACAAATTTTGGAGTATTGTTGATGAAAAAAGTAGGAAATACACCAATTGCTAACAAGAATTTCAAACGATTAAAGAAATGGGAAAATGAACTTAATAAATGTATAAGGTGTGGTTATTGTTACGAACTATGTCCTTTGTATAAGACATTTAGTTGGGAATCAAATACACCTCGCGGAAAATTAATAATCCTTCATGGTTTAATATCTGGAAAAATCAACCTAACTCCTGAAATCGCAGAGAAAATATTTCAATGTTTTTATTGTGAACAATGTAGTGATAATTGTTCAGCTGGAGTGCCTGTTACCGAGATTCTTACAGATGCCAGATCTGATTTTATCGATGCAGGTTTAGAAGTTGATGGTACCACATCTAAATTTAAAGAGGATTTATGTAGTGCATGTGGAATGTGTATTTCTGTATGTAAATATGAGGCTTTATCATTTAAAGAGGAAGAAGATGGAAAGAAAAAAGTTGTCGTAGATAAAATAAAATGTAAAGGTTGTGGATCATGTATAGCTACATGTCCCTCAGGGGTAATTTTTCAAAAACATGGTTTTGAAGTATCCCCATATGAATTAAAGAAAAAGATTACAGGTTTTCTTGATAACAAGGAGACTAAGCTAGTTGTTTTTTGTTGCAATTGGTCAGTCTTTCCAGGGTTACAAATGAGTCAAAACCCAATCCTGATTAAAACGTCATATGGTATCATAGTAACAATGTGTTCAGGGCGGGTTAACCCCGAATTAGTATTAGATGCATTTAAAAAAGGTGCTTGGGGTGTTTTAGTTTCAGGTTGCCCACCTGAGGAATGCGATCACGAAGGTAATTATAGAGCTAGAAAAAGAATATTACTATTAAAAGATTTATTTAGACAAATCAATATTGAACCAGAACGCATAAGAATGGGATGGTTTTCTAGAGGGGAATCTGCAAAATTAAATCAAGCAATTAAAGATTTTATTAAAGATTTAGAAGAACTTGGTCCCATTTGTAAACCTTCTTTGATTAACCTATGGTAATTTTATCCGGTTAAGATATTTTTGTATATGTGTCTATTTCAAAAGGAATATATGACAATTGCAAAAGGACATATTTATATAAAACTATTTTATAACAAAAAATATGAAAGGAATAGACAATATCGATAAAAAAATTATTACAATGATTAATGAAGATTGGGAACAAGGGATTACTAAAATAGGTAGGGAATTGAATTTATCTCATACTGCAGTAAGATCGAGATTGAAAAGATTAAAAAGGGAATTAATCAGAGTAAATTGTAATGTTAATACCGAAAAATTAGGGCTTAAGTTGTTTCTTATTTGTATAGAAGCAAGATTTAAAAGTAAGGTTATTGATCATGTGAAAAATTGTCCAAAAATTATAAATTTTTTTGATACATATGGAGAATACAATTTTATAATAATGGCTGTTGCTGAAAATATTGAAACCATGGAGTCAATGATAGAACAATGTTTTTCATTTAATTTTACTGACATCACAAAATATACTGTCGTACCAATAACAAATTCTCCTTTTATGTATCAACCTTTAAAATTCTATACAGATGAAGAGAAAAAACAAATGAAATGTAATTTTAAAACTGTATGTATTGAATGTGACTTATATCTAAAAAATAGATGTGTTGGTTGTCCACTTCACCCCGGATATAAAAGTATTTTATAAACAATAATTATTCGGTTGGAAATAAGAATAAAATTAATTATGTTCATTTCGATTATATTAAGATACAAATCTTTTTCAAAAATAAATAATATTAAATATCAATAATGGCATTCTTGAGGAAAAAGTATTAACCTTATCAGGGGAGAAAAAAAATGATAAAAGCAGATCAAACTTTGGATTGTAAGGGGCTATCATGTCCTATGCCTATTATGAAATTGGCAAAAACTATGAAGCAAATGGAGCCAGGAAATATACTTGAATTGTTAGCTACAGATCCTGGATCAAAACCTGACGTACCAGCTTGGTGTAACAAAACTGGACACGAATTGCTTGACTCAGCTGAAGAAAATGGCGTTTACAAATACTATATTAAATGTAACAAATAGAACATTTTAATAAAAAATTTCGGAGAGGTAATTTTTTATGTCAGCTGAAACTAAAAAAGAGAAAGGAATTTTTAGAGAGCTTTATGATACTTTTTTTGCCCAGTCATGGCATATGTGGATTGGCAGTATTACTTTAGCAATGTTAAGTATTGCCCTTTTTATTATTTCATCGCCATGGGGCTCAAGTGGAGGACTTTTAAATTTGGGTCAGAATTTATTTAGCAGTATAGGGTTAAGTTTAGAAAATTCCGCTCCCAATGGTGTCACATATTTTCTTGATTACAAATATGCTGTTCTTTCAATAGTTGTGATTATTGGTGCCCTTGGAAGTGCGCTGTTAGGAAAAGAATTTGCCATTAGATTAGCACCTGGTGGAGAACTTGCCAAAGGGTTGTTTGGTGGAATACTAATGGGAATGGGTTGCATTATTGGCATGGGTTGTACAATAGGAAATTTTTTCAGCGGTTGGGCCGCATTATCAGCAGGTGCGATAATTTTTGTTATTGGATTGGTAATTGGTGTATATTTTGCTGTAAAATATCTAATTTGGGAAATGGAAAAACATCCTAAAATGAGCTCGGGAAAATCTTCGACATTTCTTCAAGCAAAAACTAAAAATATGTCGTTACAACCATTAGCTGGAATTATAATAATAATTATCGGTTTAGCAATTGCATTTACATTTAATGATGCAGTGTTATTTGGATTTGCACTAATTGGGCTATTTATAGGCATAGTACTTCAGCGATCAAGATGGTGCATAGTTAGAGCATTAAGAGAACCCTTTATGACGGGTGATGCAGAACCCGCCCTTGCAATTATTGCAGGACTTATTATAGGTTTACTTGGCTTTACAGTTATCAAAATTATGGGGGTCGGTGCAGAAATGACTATGGTTGGATCCAATTTTTGGATGCCTGGTATTATAGGTGGAATTATTTTTGGTTTTGGCATGACCATTGCTGGAGGGTGCACTATTGGTTCATCATGGCGTGCTGCTGAAGGGCATGTAAAGTTGTGGCTTGCACTTTTTGGGATAGTGATTACTGCACCATTGACTGCGGAATTTATTCAACCTGCTTTTCTAAATATCCTACCAGCAGAATTAAAACAAGCGATATTCCTTCCAGATTATTTCACATATATTGGTGCCATAGTTATAATGATATTAATTCTGTTGATATGGTATGTATTTGTTAAATGGAATGAAAAAACTGGGAGATTTTCTGTAATGTGAGGGAATAAAATGACAAATAAAGAAGATAAAATTTTAGCTGGTGTTTGTATTATATTATTAATATTTTCAATAGCATTTTTTTCAGTCATTAAGGGCTCAGATGAAGTCAAAAAGGCATCTGAAATTCTTAGTGCTACCAGGGAATATACAACAGGAATTGCAACAAATATGAATGCAGACACTTTATATGATTTAATTAATGATGATAATGAGTCCAACGATCCTTATATCCTTAGTATAAGAAACTTAGAACATTATGCTTTAGGTCATATTCCTGGTGCAGTCAATATTCCTTTAAATGCATTGTTCAAAGAAGAAAATCTGGCTAAACTTACCAAGGATCGCCAGATAGTTGTTTACTGCTACACGGGTCATACTGCTAGTCAAGCAACAGCTTTACTAAATGTAAATGGTTATAACGCTGTTTGTCTTACTTGGGGAATGTGTTCATGGACAAATGACAGTATAGTTGCAGTAAATAAGTACTACAATAAAACTAGTGCAGCTAATGATTATCCAATTGCTACTGGGTCAGAGTCAGGAGCCTATAGTACAATAGCTAATATTAACATCTTTTCTATAGCGCCAAATGTTTGTATCGTTCCACTTTTTGGATTCATTCCTAGCGTATCAGCCTGTGGTGGAGATACTGAACCACCAGAAGAAAATGGTGATACAGACGGAATTTCTATAGATGATTTAGATTCTTTACGTGAAGCTACATACCTATCGTTAAATCAAGGAAAACCTCCTGTAATAAAAGCTCCAGATTTATACGCGAACTTAGAAGATGGCAATTCATCAAATGATCCTTTTATTTTAGATGTTAGAAAAACCGAGCATTATGATATAGGTCATATTCCCGGAGCTATTAACATTGGTATGACGAGTTTATTTACAGATATTGGACTTCAAAAGCTTCCAGAAGATAAAAACAAACAAATTGTAGTTGTATGTTATACAGGTCATACTGCTAGTCAAGCAACAGCATTGCTTAATCTCAATGGATATAATGCAACTGCTCTTATGTGGGGAATGTGTTCCTGGAGCTTGGATGCAAATGTTACTGTTGGAAAATGCTTTGACATGATTTCAGATTCTCATAATTATTCTTTTTCATCCGGTGTTTGGGATGAAGATTTTCGTGAGACAATATATGATTCATTAAACAAAGGTAAACCGATTGCTATCACAGCAGAATCATTATATGAACGTCTCAATGATACAGATTTGACAAATGATCCTTTCGTTCTTAGTTTACGTAAAGCACAAGACTATGAGTTAGGACATATACCAGGTGCAATAAATATTGGAATTACAAACTTATTTACAGAAGAAAATTTGGCAAAACTTCCATATAATAAACAGATTGTAGTTGTTTGCTATACGGGTCATACTGCTAGTCAAGCAACAGCATTGCTCAATACCTTAGGTTACAATGCTACAGCATTAAAATGGGGTATGTGCTCTTGGACAACAAATACCACTGTTAATGTAAATCAATGCTTCGATCAGACAACAGCCGCTAAGGACTATCCATATATTGTAGGTCCTGAACCTGGTGGAATGAGTTAATAAAAAAGTCAGTAAGTACTAGATATTACACAACTAGTCTAAAGGTTCTTTAAATATTTTTACGTCTAAGAGCCTGATTAGCCATGAAAAGAGATCATAATATCGATGCATTTAGAGGAATTGCCATCATTGGAATGGTCTTTTTTACTGTTACAACAAGACTTAGTAGTAATTTGCCCGACTTATTGCGTCATAATGTTTGGGGTTCTGTTCATTTGGGGGATTTTATTCTTCCCATGTTTCTTTTTGCAAGTGGATTATCTTTAGCATATTACTTAAATAAAAAAAATAATGAAAAACAAAAAGAATTAGTTAAAAATGTATTTGTAAGATTTTTCAAATTGGCAATTGTTGGCGTTTCACTTTCTATATTCTCTGCATATGGCTTTTTAGAAATGGATGAGGTGATGCTTAGTGCAATATTATACCTTATGTGCGTTGCAATCTCAAAATTCGATTGGAAAATTATTATGATTTTAATTTTTTTAATAAATTTATCATATATTGTCTTAATACAATACAATTTTGACACGTTTTTCGTAGGTCACTACCTGGGGGGATATCCAGCAGCTTTATACTATCTTCCGATAATGTTAGTTGGTCTTATAATTGGGAAGGGAATTATCTCGGATGGAATGTGGTGTAAAACCAATAAAATAGTAATTACGATCATATTTTTCTTTTTTTTATTCTTTATAATTTTTATTCCTTTGAATAAAATGATTGCAACCCCTTCATTTATGATGCTTTCTTTATTGTTTTCTTTGCTGATTTTTTCAATGATTCAAATGTCTATTTCCAACATTTTTCTTATAAAAAAATTTGAGTATTTTGGTAGAAAACCGTTTAGATATTGGATAATGATGTATATTATTTTTCTAATTCCTGTATGGTTTTATGTTGAATTTTTTAAAATAATATCACAAGTACAATTACAGTGGTACTTTAGTGTAGTAGTAAGCATTGCTTTGATGGCAATTTTTTGGAGAATCTCCTTACTAATTGACTATATTCCTATTTCAAATTGAAATCAAATTGAACTAATTTTTATTTTACTTGACTATTAAAACCATAAGAATTATATATGGAATGAATGTTGCCACAACGGGGTTTACATTATGGGAAAAGTAGCAATGATTTGTAATGGAGCTGAACCTAAAAATCTATATCCAGCATTTATCTTAGGCTCTAGTGCAGTTGCATCAGGAGACGATCTTATTATTTTTTTTACTCCTGGGGCAGCACCAGCATTAAAAAAAGGCGAGCTTGAAAAAATTAAAAGTAAAGGCATGCCCGACATGGCGGATTTGGTTGAAGGTGTTATGGCCCTAGGTGCAAGGATAATGCTTTGTGAACTTGCATTTGAAGCAAAGGACATGAAAAAAGAAGATATTAGAGATGATGTGGAAGTTGTCGGAGCAACATCGTTTATGGCAGAAATAAGCGATGCTCAGATAACATTTTCATTTTAATTTGAGGTGAAAAAATATGGCAACACATACACTTGATACATTAGGATTGAAATGCCCGCAGCCAATATTAAAGGTTGCTGCAAAAGCCAAAGAAATTCAACCAGGTGATATGCTTGAAGTATTAGCTGATTGTCATTCTTTTCCAAATGACATCAAAGCATGGTGTACCCGAACAAACAAGACTCTCCTTGTTTGTGCAGATGAGGGCGGCGGTAAATTCAAAGCGCAAATACAATTTTAATATCACCTATCTAGATAAAAGTATAAAAAAAGAAATCAATAGTTTGGGAAAGTTGGTTATTTTCAATCACATGTGATGGCGATGGAAGAAAAATTTGAACCAAGAATAGTAGGATTTTTGTGTAATTGGTGTTCTTATGCAGGAGCTGATTTGGCAGGTACAAGTAAATTAAAAATTCCTGCGTCTTTAACGCCAATCCGAGTAATGTGTTCAAGTCGGGTCGACCCTGTTTTAATTGAAACGGCATTTCTGCAAGGAGCTGATGGCGTACTTGTAGCTGGTTGTCACCCTGGAGACTGTCATTACAATGAGGGTAATTACTATGCTAGACGTAGGTTTGCAGTTTTAAAAAAAGTTGTAAAAACACTTGGATTAGAATCAGATCGTTTACAACTTTCTTGGATTTCTGCATCAGAGGGTCAAAGATTTGCGGATGTGGTTAACGATTTTAATGATAGAATAAAAAAAATGGGACCAAATCCCCTGAAGAAAAAAAAATCATTATAACTTGAAGATGTAACAATGAATGAAAAAAACCAAAATTTAGATACGCTAGTAGTAGGAGCAGGCATAGCAGGAATAGAGGCAAGTTTAATGCTTTCTAAAGCAGATAAAAAAGTGTACCTTGTTGAAAAAACATCTTACACAGGCGGGACTACAATAAAGTTTGAAGAAGTTTTTTCCAACATGGAATGTTCAACATGTATGTTAGCTCCAAGACAGCAAGAATTATTACAAAACAAGAACATAAGCCTATTAACTCTTTCTAATATTGAAGACCTAAGAGGCTCAAGAGGTAATTTCTCTGTTAGAATCCATAAAAAAGCTAGATATGTAGATATGGATAATTGTATAGGTTGTAATGCTTGTTTTGATCCCTGTCCGATAAGCATTAAAAACGAATTTGAAGAAGGGCTGAATGAAAGAAAGGCAATATATGTTCCATGTGCAGGAGCCCTTCCAAATGTACCAATGATTGATACTGAAAATTGTATTAGATTTAAAGGCAAAGAATGTACAGCATGCCAAGAAGCTTGTATGTTTGAAGCAATTGATTATAATCAAAAGGATGAAAAAATTGAGCTAAAAGTTGGATCAATTATTATTGCAACAGGTTTTGATATATTTGATGTAAAAAAACTACCAAAATATGGCTATGGAAAAATCGATGATGTTTATACTTCCATGGAATTTGAAAGGATGTATGCATCTAATGGTCCTACTGAAGGAAAAATTGTTTTAAAAAATGGCAAAACCCCAAATTCTGTAGCTTTAATTCATTGTGTAGGTAGGAATGAAAAAGGATATTGCTCTGCAGTTTGCTGTATGTATTCTCTTAAATTTAATCATTATTTAAAATCAAAAATTCCTGATGTAAAAATTTCAGAGTTTTACACTGATTTTTGTATTCCTGGAAAAACTCATCAAAAGTTTTATGAAAAGATTAAGAAAACAAATGTCAATATGATTAGAACAAAAGAAGTTGAGGTTACAAAACAAGATAAAAAAATTATTATTGATTATAATGATGGAGGTAAAAAAAATTCTCTCTCTGTTGATATGGTTATTCTTGCACCTGCAATTGTTCCAAATAGCTCCTCTTCTAAACTTGCTAAGATCCTTGATATATCCCTAGATGAGTATGGATTTTTTAATGAGGATAAAACAAATGACTCTTCTGTTATTTCATCAAAATCCGGGATTTTTATTGTAGGTTGTGCACAGGGTGCTAAAAATATTCAAGATTCCGTTTCACAAGCAAGTGCTGCGGTTGGAAAAATTCTATTATCTCCTGCATGAGAGGAAAATAATATGGAAAGAAAAATTGGGGTTTATTTATGCGAATGTGGCCCAAATATTGCAGAAAAGATAGATTTAGATCAAGTAATAAAAGCAATTAAACCTATTGAAGATGTTAAGATCGTTGAAAAATTCAAACTTTTATGTTCTGTAGATGGTAAGAAATTTTTAGAAGAGCAAATCAAGAAACACGGTCTTACCCATATGGTAATTGCTGCCTGCTCCCCTAAAGAACATGAAAAAACATTTATGGAAGTATGTGAAATTGCTGGGTTAAACCCATATCTTTTCCAACTAGCAAATATTAGGGAACAATGTGCTTGGATTACCGAAAACAAGGATGAAGCAACTAAAAAGGCAATAAGATTAGTAAAGGCAGCCATTGGGAGAGTTAGGTTTCATGCATCACTTGAAAAAAAAGAGATAGAAAGCAATCCCGACGTACTTGTGATAGGTGGGGGAATTGCTGGAATTGAAGCTGCATTACAACTTGCCAGTTCCACTAGAAAAATATTCCTTATTGAAAAATCTCCTAACATAGGTGGATTAATAAAAAACTATGAAAAAACATTTGGTGGAATGAAATCAACTTCAGAATTAATCGATAAAAAGATACAACAAATCAACACTAATAGAAATATAAAAGTTTTAACTAATTACGAAGTTGAAGAGGTCTTTGGTTTTCTTGGTAATTTCGAAGTAAATGTAAAAAATATAAAAGAAGAAAATGAATCTACCAAATTTAATGTTGGTGCAGTTGTAGTTGCCACTGGTTCTAATCTTTTTAACCCTGAAAAAATATCTCGTTATGGATATGGAAAACTTGATAATGTTTTTACTTCACTTGAATTTGAAAAAATGAACAAGGCAAATAAAATCTTTTTAAAAAATGGCAAAACCCCAAATTCTGTAGCTTTAATTCATTGTGTAGGCAGATATGAAAAAGGATATTGCTCGGGTATTTGTTGTATGTATTCACTTAAATTTGCCAAATATATTAAGGATAAAATACCAAAAGCTAATGTTTACAATTTTCACTCTGATTTATGTATACCAGGTAAAACGGATCAAAAATTCTATGAAAAAATAAAAGAAAATAAAGTTGAATTCATAAGATCATCAGATACTGAGATTACAAAAAAGGGCGATCAGTTAAACATCTCATTTACCTATGAAAATAATCTCAAAAAAAATGTTCTAGTTGATATGGCAATTCTTGCGTCAGCTGTTGAACCAACTTATGATGCATCAAAAATTGCAAATATTATAGGCATTTCTTTAGATAAAGAAGGTTTTTTTGCTGAAGAACATGAGAAATTAAATCCAGTTTCTACTTCAACAGAGGGAATATATATTGTTGGTTGCGCTCAAGGTCCAAAAAATATATCTGAAACTATAATTCAATCAGAATGTGCGGCTGGTAAGATCTTATCCTCATTAATACCTGGTAGAAAAATTGAACCCGAAGTAAAAACTTCCTGTATATCTGAATCATTGTGTATTGGTTGTAAAACATGTCTTACAGTATGCTCATATGGTGCTATTACTTTTGATGAAATTAAAAAAATTTCTGTAGTGAATGAGGTGATATGTAGAGGATGTGGAAATTGTGTTGCTGCATGTCCTTCAGGTGCTGCAAGCATTAAACATTTTAAATTTAGTCAAATTTATCAAGAACTACTGGAGGCAATTAAATGAAGGAATATAAAGCAGCATCTATCACCTTTGAATCTAGCATTAATTCGACAATTATTAATTTTTTAGAAAAAGCAATCAATAGAGGGGTTTTTGACGCTGTTATAGTTCCTATGAAAGTTCCTGCTGGGGACTCATTTGTATATGTTCTAATAAAAGATAAGACTCTTCTTAAGGACGCTCACCCACTACCTCCCGTTATGTTTGTTCAAGGAGCAAAAGCAGTTTCCAGTGTTACACGACTTGGCAAGGGAAATATGAAGATAGCTGCAGTAATGAGACCATGTGAAACTCGAGCAGCTGTTGAACTTGCTAAAGTCGGTCAAACAAATCTAGAAAATATTACATTAATAAGTATGGACTGTCCAGGAGTTTTAGCCACCCATGATTTTTTAACTGACCCAGAAAAATATATTAAACTATTTGATGAATCTGTTAAAAATTGGGACGATTCAATAATGAGACCTGTGTGCAAAATATGTAATAATTCTAGCATGGTTTCTGGAGATCTTCATATAGTTACCCTTGGATTAAAAAAAGATACAATTTTTATTATCCCTAACAGTCAAAAAGGAATTGATGTATTAAATAAACTTGAACTTCCCTTAAAAGAAAATATTGAAAATTGGCTAAGTAAAATAAAGAGTTTATATGAAGAAAAACTAAAAAAAAGAAAGAAAGCACATAAAGATTTAAAAATTAATACAGGAGGTATTGATAATTTTATCGACACATTTAGCCAATGTATAAATTGTCATAATTGTATGAGAGTCTGCCCTGTTTGTTTTTGTCGACTTTGCTATTTTGATTCAGATAAAGTAAAACATTCATCTGAAGATTATCTACAAAGAGCAGAAAGTAAAGGAAGTATTAGATTTCTTCCAGACACTTCTCTTTTTCATATGGGAAGAATGTCGCACATGAGTCTTTCTTGTGTTTCATGTGGTTCATGTGAAGATGCTTGTCCAATGTCTATCCCTGTTGCTCAAGTGTTTAGTATGATTGCTGATGAAACCCAGAGTTTGTTTGATTATGTCTCAGGTCGTGACATTAACGAACCTATACCATTAGTTGCATATAACGAAGAAGAACTTCAAGAAGTGGAGGATGGACATGACTAAGGTTTTTTCGATAAATAAAAAAGCAGATAAAGCTATTCTTGAACTCTTAAAGTTACTTTTGGAAACAAATAAAGTAAAGGCGGTTTTCTCTCTTAAAAAAATTAATAAAGATGGCGCTGTGGCATATTCACTTATAACAAACCCAGATGACTTGGAAGATGCCGTACCTTTTTATCCTTTAATGCCTGTAAATGCTGGAAAGTTATTATCACGTTTTACATTAAAAGGAAGTACAAAAAAACCTGTTGCTGCAGTAGTAAAACCATGTGAATTAAGAGGTTTTGTTGAAATGTTAAAAAGGCAACAAGGTAGTGTTGAAAATTTATTTATCATTAGCTCAACATGTGGAGGTGTTTATCCCTCCAAAATGGCATTGAATGGAGCAGTTGACAAAAATCTTTCTTTATATTGGAATGCAGTTAAATCTGGCAATATAGATCCTGATTTAAGACCGGCATGTAGAGGTTGTACAGAATTTGTTCCTTATACAGCAGATATTGTATTTGATTTGATAGGAAATAAGGAATTGGATAAGAAATGTGAAATATTAATTAATTCGGACAAAGGAGAAAAACTTGTCAGGGATTTATCAATAGATGTTACAGATAAAAAAATAGATCAAGAAAAACATAATAAGTTTTTAGAGAAAAGAGAAACTGAAAAGAAAAAAATATTTTCTGAAATAAATGAAAAAATGAATGGTATTAATGGCCTTGTTGAGATATTTGGTAAATGTATAGGTTGTCATGGTTGTAGCAAAGTTTGCCCAGTTTGTTATTGTACGTTATGCGAATTTGAATCACCAAACTCTGAGTATGAACCTCATAATTATGAATCCGAACTTAAAAAAAGAGGTGGAATGAGAGTCCCGCCTGGAATTCTGTATTACCATCTTGGTAGATTAACCCACATTGGCATTTCGTGTGTAGGGTGCGGTTCATGTGAAGATGTATGTCCTGTTGATATCCCCATATCAGTAATTTTTAAAAAAGTTGGCGAGTCAGTTCAAAAAATGTTTAAATACATCCCTGGTAAAATTATAGAGGAAGAAATTCCTCTTGTAACATTTGAACAAGAGGAATTTGCCGAAATTGAGGAATAGAGATTGAAATGAAAAAAGATGAAAATTTTATGCCAAAGATAATTGCTTTTTTATGTAATTGGTGTTCTTATGCAGGAGCTGATTTGGCAGGTACTAGTAGATTAAAATATCCTCCATCAATTTTACCTATTAGAGTGATGTGTTCAAGCAGGGTAGATCCTCTTTTCATTCTGAGAGCTTATTTAAATGGTGCTGATGGTGTGCTTGTAGCTGGTTGTCACCCTGGAGACTGTCATTATCAGGAGGGTAATTACTATACACGTAGACGTTTTGCTATGTTTAAGAAAATTTTTGAGGATGTAGGTTTAGATTCCGAAAGGCTGAGTCTTTCTTGGATTTCTGCATCAGAAGGGCAAAAATATGCAAAAACAGCTACTAAATTTACTGAAAAAATTAAAAAATTAGGGGAAAATCCTGCTAAAAGTCAAATATTTTTGTAATTTTTCTTAAGGTTATAATTAACATTAAAATAATATTATCAGAAGAAAATACCCTTGTATCTACTTGTTGCTGGACAACCATAACAACGATTCTCGTAGTACGCTTGGCATTCTTTATATTCTACACCGCAAGGAGGTTTTTTTAAGGGTCTTTCTATCATTTTTACTGGCATCACAAAGTCCATTATACTTGATATCATTATATTAAAGTCAGCACTTTTTACATCCTCATCAGGACGTAATCTTTCATCGATCATTGATTCTAATGATGCCAAGTCTTCCCCAGCTAATAATAGCATTAGATTTCGGTCTCCGGATATAACAAATCCATTTAAAAAAAATGGGCAATTCCTAAATATATTTAGAATCTTGGTTGTGTTTGTGGTTCTGATTAATACTATCGCTACATATATATTCACTTTATGCAAATTTACACCAATAATTCGCTCAATTATTCCTTTCTCTTTTAACTTTTTTATTCTTATTGCAACCGAAGGTTGAGACAGCTTAATTTGTTTGGCAATCTCCTCTTGTGATATTTCTTGATTATCATGAAGCATAGTTATTATTTTTCTATCCTTTTCATCTAACTTAATTGATCGTTTTACCATATTTTATCCTCTAAAAATCTTAACCTAATATAAGGTATTGAACTAAAATATTTAATTATTATCAATAAATATTAGTTAGAATTTTATTTTATGTTATAAATATTGTTAAAGAATTTATTAATAATACAAATTACCGCATCAAATTTTTTTTAAATAAAAAAGGTAAAAAATTTAGAGAAATTATTAGAAATTTATAATTTTTCAGCAAAACCATTAACCTTTTCTTCCCAACCCGGCATAAGTCCATTTCCAGTATTGGCATCTTTCCCTACTTGAAAATCTACACTTGCTACTTTTATCATATTTTTTTTGGAAAGAATCTTATCCATCTTGTTTAACCAGTTTTTTTTCATCCCATGGGTGTTTATTATACCATATTTTTTTTCTTCCATATCATTAAGCTTTTTCATAAAACTTCTCATGTTCTTTTGTATATTGAATGCTTCAGTGGGCGCAGAAAATATATATAAGTCTGCCTTAGGCATTGAAGTTGGGTCTGCTTCATCAGTTTTGAAAATCTGTGTTTCAATTTTCCTCTCTTTTAGTTCCTTTGCCAAATGATCAACAATCTTCTTACCGTTCCCGTATCTTGACCAATATATAATTACATATTTCATCAAATCACCATGTAAAATTTTTGAATTGATACACAGTCTAGTATATTAAGATTATACCTTAAATTGAAAATAATCTAAACTCAATTTTTAAAAACTAAAATTCCGTTTTTAATTATGGGATTATAAGGGAGGTAATAAAAAATGAAGAGTTATTAACCTTTATAAGGGCCTCCCCTACATGGTTTCCCGCGTTGTGAAAATCAAACTATTACATTTAAATATATTTACAATAAATATTAAAAAAAATTGAAATTCATCAATAATTATTAAATAATTGATAATAATTGATATAGCTCTTAAGGATTTATTGCCGTTAACAAAGATTATTTTTAATTAATTTTTATATGTGAATAGATAATTATTGTTAATCAAGTATAGAATAATTTATTACAAATGTTACAAATTATTATTAAAAAATATATTTAGATTTCTATAGGTTATATGGTTATACTACATTAAATTTATATGATATGATATTATTACATATATTAAAAAAAATTGGGAGGTAAAAATATGAAAACAAAATTTATAGGAATTTTTGTTTGTATGCTATTGATTGCAGCGACCGTTCCAATCGTAAGTAGTTTGGAACAACAATATGATATGAAATCTCCTGGAGTTGTTGATCAGGAACAACCAAAAAACGGTGAAATAAATTGGTTAATGCCAACAGTTCCAAATTGGCAGGAATTTGTAAACCTAGGTAATAAAATAGAGGTAGTAGAACTACACATTGGTTGTTATTATGGAGGATCTGCAGATATTACATTATCGATAGAAGAAACAGTTGGAGGAACACCACTTACTAAAGTTACTTATGGCGCAAGTGATTTGCCTGTAAATACACAAGATTGGTTCAAATTCGACGTTCCTGATGTAAAACTAAAACGCAATGGAATTTACTATATTGTTATCAGATTTGATCCTGGATCAGAATATGGATGGAGTGGAGAACATTATGACCCATATCCAGCAGGAGTATCTAGTCACCCTGACCCAGATTGGGATTATGCATTTAGAACAATTGTAGATAAGTCAAAATCAAATAGAGTAAATACACCATTGTTTAACTTTTTGGAAAATCATCCAAACATATTGCCTATTCTAAGATACATACTTGGAATATAAAATTCCAACAAATTTCTTTTTTCTTTTTTCCATTTAATAATCATTAATCCATTTTTAATTAAATGAAAAAAGTTAAATCGAGTTTAACAATATTTATTTTTTTAAATGGACAGATTAAGTTAAGTTGGGTGGGGAGGATGTAATTTAGTGAAATCTACCAAAAAAATCGCAAATCTTATTCTCGAAGATGGATCTATATTCAATGGTTATGCATTTGGTTCAAGAAAAGCAGTTGAGGGTGAAGTTGTTTTTAATACAGGTATGGTTGGTTATCCTGAAAGTCTTACCGATCCTTCCTACAAGGGGCAAATTCTTACGCTAACTTACCCTTTAATTGGAAATTACGGAGTTCCAGATTGTAAAAAAGAAGAAAATCTATTGCGATTTTTTGAGTCTGATCATATACAGGTACAGGGATTAGTAATTAGTGATTATTCAGAGTACTATAACCATTGGAATGCTACAAAATCTCTTTCAAAGTGGATGATTGAAAATAATGTACCAGGTATACAAAATATTGATACAAGAGAACTTACAAAAAAACTTCGAAAAAAAGGAACAATGCTTGGAAAAATTGTATACAGTTACAATGAAGAAAAAAAGTTTCGAGATCCAAATGCAAGAAATCTTGTAGCCGAAGTTAGTATTAAAAAACCGATTTTATATCAGCGAGGAAAAAAGAAAGTTGTTATTGTCGATTGTGGGGTAAAAAATAATATTATACGGGCATTTCTCAGGAGAAATATCTCAGTATTACGCTGTCCATGGGATTATAATTTCTTAAAGGGAAAGGCAGATGGTATTGTTATATCAAATGGTCCTGGAAATCCAAAGATGTGTCAAGAGACAATAAATAATGTTCGCAAACTTTTATCCAAAGATATTCCCATTCTTGGAATTTGTCTTGGCTCACAATTATTAGCTCTTGCTGCTGGTGCTGACACTTATAAATTAAAATATGGTCACAGGAGTCATAATCAACCATGCTTGGAGATAGGGACAAAGAGATGTTATATCACTACCCAGAATCATGGATATGCGGTCGATTCAGATAGTCTACCTATTGATTGGCGTGAATGGTTTGTTAATAATAATGACGGCACCAATGAAGGTATAATCCACATTTCAAAGCCATTTTTTGGTGCACAATTTCACCCAGAAGCTTCACCAGGACCAGATGATACAGAATTTTTGTTTGATATGTTTCTTCGGGCGATGCTATGAGACAGTTTGTTAAAAAAGTATTAATACTAGGTTCGGGGGCTATTCGGATTGGACAAGCTGGCGAGTTTGATTACTCAGGAAGTCAATCAATTAAGGCATTGAAGGAAGAAGGAATAAATACAGTTCTTATCAATCCCAATATTGCAACCATTCAAACATCAGAATCTCTAGCAGATAAGGTCTATTTTTTACCTATTGACTCATATTTTGTTGAAAAGATAATTAAAAAGGAGCGTCCCGATGGCTTGTTGCTTGGATTTGGGGGGCAAACAGCATTAAATGTTGGAGTAGAAATTGCTGAGAAAGGTGTTTTACAGAAGTATAAAGTAAAAGTTCTTGGAACGCCTGTTCAGTCGATTATTAACACAGAGGATAGAGATCTTTTTGTAAAAAAGATTCAAGAAATCGGTCTTAAAGTTCCTAAGAGCAAGGCTGTTACAAATGTAAAAGAAGCTGTAATTGTAGGTGAGGAAATTGGTTATCCAGTTATGTGTCGGATAGCATATGCTCTTGGTGGGTTGGGTTCTGGTGTTGCCAGGACAAAAAAGCAACTCATTGAGACTGCTTCTAAAGCATTTTGCTTTACCAAACAAATTCTAATTGAGGAGTATTGTGGTGGATGGAAGGAGTTAGAGTATGAGGTGGTAAGGGATCAGTTTGATAATTGTATCGTTGTTTGTTCAATGGAAAATGTGGATCCTATGGGTATTCACACTGGAGAAAGTATTGTTGTCGCTCCAGTACAAACATTATCATCTTCGGAAAATTTCAAACTTCGGGCCTTAGCAATTAAGGTTATTAGACATCTTGGGATTATTGGTGAATGTAATATTCAGTTTGCGTTAGATCCTAATTCAGAAGACTATCGTATTATTGAGGTAAATGCTCGTTTAAGTAGAAGCTCTGCGCTTGCCTCAAAAGCTACGGGATATCCTCTAGCTTTCATTGCAACAAAACTTACCATTGGTGCAAGTTTAACAGAAGTTAAAAATATAATAACCAAACAAACGTCTTCGTGTTTTGAACCTGCTCTTGATTATGTCGTTTTAAAATATCCTAGATGGGATCTTCAAAAATTCCAAAACGTCAGTCTTAACATCGGATCTGAGATGAAATCCGTTGGGGAAGTGATGGCAATTGGAAGATCGTTTGAAGAGGTACTTCAAAAAGCGATTCGCATGCTTGATTTTGGGATGAACGGTCTTGTTGGAAATGAACTTTCATTTGAGCATCTTGAAAAAGAGCTTAAAGAACCAACTGATAAAAGACTATTTGCTATCGCTGAAGCATTTAAACAGGGCTATACTATTGAAAAAATCTACAAACTGACCAATGTAAACCCTTGGTTTTTATTTAAAATAAATAATATTGTACAGATTGAAAAGCAACTAAGTAACTATACACAAAAAACAATCCCTGCTTTTATATTAAAAGAGGCGAAACAAAAAGGATTTTCTGATCACCAGATAGCAATTATTGTAAAAAGCACCCCCTCCCGCATAAGGAAATATAGAAAAAAATTAGGAATAATCCCATATATCAAACAAATTGACACCTTAGCTGCAGAATATCCTGCGAAAACTAACTATCTTTATTCGACATATAATGCTTGTAAAGATGATTTAGCGTTTAAAGAGAAAAAACAAGTTGTTGTCCTTGGTGGCGGGGCATACCGAATAGGATCTTCAGTAGAATTTGACTGGTGCTGTGTTAATTGTGTTAGTACCTTGAAAAAACTTAAACATCAGACAATTATGATTAATTGTAATCCTGAGACTGTAAGCACCGATTATGATATTTGTGATAAACTTTATTTTGAAGAGCTCTCTTTTGAAAGAGTCCTTGATATCTGTGAAAAAGAAACCCCTTTCGGAGTAATTGTCTCTATGGGGGGCCAAATACCAAATAACTTAGCTCTTCCTTTGCATCAGATTGGAGTGCCGATTCTAGGTACGTCTCCTCTTAACATAGATAAAGCAGAAGATCGACATAAATTTTCTCACCTGTTGGATACATTGGGAATTGATCAGCCTGCGTGGAAGGAACTTACTAGCATAATAGATGCTGAAAAATTTGCAGATTCTGTAGGTTATCCCGTCCTAGTTAGGCCAAGCTATGTCCTAAGTGGTGCTGCAATGAGCATTGCCTTGAGTAATATTGAACTCCGGAAATATCTAAAGAAAGCCTCAGAAGTAAGTAAGAAATATCCCGTTGTAATCAGTAAATTTATCAATGGGGGAAAAGAAATTGAAATCGATGCAGTATCCAATAAAGGAGAACTTTATTGTTATGCAATTTCTGAACATATTGAAAACGCTGGCGTGCATTCAGGAGATGCTACGATGGTTCTTCCTCCCCAGAGAACGTATCTTGAAACAATGCGGAGAATTAAAACCATTGCACGACAAATTGCTCATTCTTTGAAAATCACTGGACCATTTAACATTCAATTTATCGCCAAAGACAATGATGTAAAAGTCATTGAATGTAATCTTAGAGCATCTAGAAGTTTTCCTTTTGTATCGAAAGTCTTAAAGATTAATTTTGTTGACTTAGCAACAAATATTATTTTGAGAAAAAACATGCCACTTATTAATCGGTCCTCATTTGATCTAGACTATGTGGGGGTAAAAGCTCCACAGTTTTCATTTACTCGATTAAAAGGCTCAGATCCAATTTTGGGTGTTGAGATGGTCTCAACTGGAGAAGTTGCATGTTTAGGAGATGATTTTAATGAAGCATTTCTAAAAAGCCTTCTTTCAGTAGGTTTTAAAATTCCAAAAAAAACAATACTTTTATCAACAGGACCAACTGAAAGCAAAGCAGAATTTCTCAATTGTACGCGAAGTTTACACCAAATGGGTTTTCTTTTTTATGCAACAAAGGGTACATCTGATTTTATGAAAAAACATGACATATCTTCTAAGGTTCTTTATTGGCCAATGGAGAAAAAAGAACCAAATACACTTAGCTATATTGCTGATGGAAAAATTGATTTGATCATCAATATCCCTAAGAATATCCAAAAAGAGGAGCTTGATAATGATTATCTGATACGACGTAAGGCAATAGATTATAATGTTCCTTTAATCACAAATATACAGCTTGCAAAAAGATTTGTTGAAGCTATCCAGAGAACATCAATTGATGAATTACAAGTGAAAAGCTGGGATGAATATAATTAATAATTTGAAAGATGGAAAAAACATTTGAAGAATTTTAAATAATTGATAGATTTATAATCTAATAAAAAAATCAAATAAAACAAAAATAAGGAGATTGAAAACTTTATCGGTTTGATTTACGACTTTAATATTGTATAGAGAAAATGTAGTTTATAAAACCAATCTCTGAACCCTTTCAGATTCAATTTTTGAAACAAGATATAATAACTTTTCCCTTTTGCTTGTTGTTATTAAAAATTTAGTTTTATATGGGCATTCGCCATCCAAAATTGCACAATTGTTATCTTTGTCAAATGTAATAGGATACAATTGACATCCAACAGGTCTATTTTCATAAATCAAACATTTGACACCATTATGAAACACGCAGTGCCCATCTTTATTTTTCAGCTGAAACCATCCCTCATAAATATCAACAAAAAAATCAAAAGAATAACCTAGTTTTTCTATCTGCCTAATATCAGTTTCTGAAAGGAGCATGTTTGTATTTTTACAGCATTTATTACACTTTTTGGCAATACAAAGGCTTGTCATTTTATATTTTCATATCATAGTACCACTATTTTTATAAATTTCTATAAAGAAAAATTAATGTATTTTTTTTTATTTTAAGCATTATAATTTCGTTGGTATTTTCTAAAATGAACTTAAATAAAAAACATTTAATTTATAAATAAAGCTGTTTGATATCCCAAAAGGTTTAATTATTATATGTAAAATCGATGGTGTTTTCGAAAAGACCAATCCACCAGTAAGTTTAGATGATTGAAAAATGTCTATAATTAGAAATGATAACATTTAGCCTATTATATAATTTTACTTGAAATAATTAATAATACCCTCTTTTTCTAACCTTTTTTTTACTTGAGTATACAACTTTATTTTTTCCTCTTCAATCATTATCTTTCCAAAACCCATCTGTGTTAAATTTGAATACAGCTTATGTTTATCATCCCTTACTGATACTATTGCAATGTTGAAACTCATATCTTTTTCATGTAAATATTCAAGTGCCTTTAATTGATACTCAAAACCTTTTTGAGCACCAGTTAGCCATGAGAATTCCTCTGGGTTACACCCCTTAAGACACACACGAACATGAAGATTTTTGAATTTAGATAGTTGTTCAACGTAATCATCATATTTACCTAATAAGATTCCATTGGTTTCTAGAATAAATAATAATTTAGGATCAACAAAACTTAAAAGTTCAATCAAGTGATGTCTGTCAATAGTGGGTTCACCTCCTGAAATCCTAACCTGTTTGTAACCTTTTTTCATAGCCATTTTATTTAAATTATAGGCCACTTGCTCAGCACTGAAGAAATTTCCGGTATTTTTTGCATTCCAAACACTATTGCTGGACCAGCAGAATTTACAACGTAAATTGCAACCTACCGTATCAGCTGTTGCTATGCCACCATAAAACCTTGTTGGACGGAAACGATAATATTTCTTCTTTTCCCCACATTTTACTATTTTTTCAACTTTTTTAGATAATTCAATTGGGTCAAACATTTAAATTTAAATATTAAAGTAAATGTAATATATCTTTGGGGGAAAAATGGTTGTCAACTACGATTTTATTTATATTAACTTGATTTTTAATAGGAATTTATTTTCCCCCTTTTTTTTAGAAATTCCTTTGCAACCCTCCTTGTTTTTGGACTTTTACTTTCCAATTGTGCCTTAACAAAATCTAATATCCTTTGCTTATCAGAAGATACTTCAAAAAATTCGTTAAATGCTTCTATTGCATAAGCTTTTATCAAGTCAGTTTGTTTACCGCGATGTGTATTCTCAATATTTAACAACTTATTTGTAATCTTTGTTTGAAGATGGGGGTGTACTTTTGCTATCTTACCTGAATTTAATGCAGCTTGTCCAGCTACCATTGTTTTATTGCCATCTAAATTACAAAAATATTTATCAAATATCTTATCAAATTTGTTTTCTAAATCTATAATTGCAAGATTTGCAAGCAGATTGATTGCAATATATCGATGGTAATGGTTTTCGCTGTTTAACAAATCTGCAAATTCTTCCCATTTTGGATATAATACCTGTGGGTATTCTTTTGATAAAAGCATTAAAATTTTGTAACTATTAAACCTGATTTCATCCTTCTTAGATAAAATCCCCTTTAAAAATCTGGAAAGCAATTTTTTATCTTTAACAGCCTTTTTTACTAAATTTTCAACATCTACCTCTGATTCCATTTTTAACCTTTATATATTTTATCTTTTTCAAAGACAGCATTAGGAATTTTCAGATTATATTTATTATTTTTTCTAAATTATCGAATTTAAAGCAATGATACCGAGCTGTAATATAACATTTATCTTAATTGGAATTTATAGTTTAAAATGATGAATTCTTAACAAAATATAGAAATTGTTAGAATTTATATTTTCATAGGCGAAAATTATTTTTATTTATTAAAAAAAGAACAACATTAGAATATCGTTTTGCTAGTGGCTTTAAAATATAATTACTTACTGATTATGATGTTTAGATTAGCATGGATTACAATTAGTTTTTTCATAAACCATTTTTATCAATTTTACAAGCTTTTTCTCGTCTATATCATCCAAAGAATGTATCTTTATATGTCTCATTGTTTTACCACTTCCTTCAAATAAATCTATCTCCTCTTCATTCAATCCATTGATTGAAAAGCCAACGTGTATGCGGTTTTTAATGGCAGCAATATAAAACTTCCCTCCTGCAAACGCTATAACCCCCCAAGCTTTTTTTTCTTCAAAATTTGGAAGTGTTTTTATAAAAATTTCTCTTAATTTTTGTAAAATCTCTTTCTGTGGGGATTTTTGTGTATTCATATACTCCTCGATCTGTTTATCCATTTATTTTCTCCTTACAATAATTCAAGAGATTTAATAGTAGACAATTAAGCCTCTGAATAGATTATCATAAGATTAATATTTACTATTGTGACCACTTTTTATTGTTAAATGATTATCCAATCCAAGATTTCTGCATACAAGCTATTTATTATTTTTCCAATTAGTTTTTTTATATATGGTGAATAATAATAAATAACCATCTAAATCTTAAAATTAGTAAAAAATTGAATTTTATTTTTATTCAAGTTTTGCTTATACTTATTTTTATAAATTCCTAATATTCAATCACTATGTAATTTCTTGCGGTTATAATTTAACAAATGATTTCTCTCATGGGGCAATAGAGGAAAAATTTTAATAAAATTGAGCAAATATTGATATCGAGACCCTGGAACAGGTAGTTCATCACTGGAATAAAAAAACATAATTATTTCTACTAAAGTTATAACTATTTTAAAAAAGAAACTAGATTTGTGATATCACAATAAACATCATTTAACGAAAAATTAAAATAAGCTTATTTATAATATTTAATTTGAGGCGATAGATTGCTTTGGAGGTTAAATTCTTTTTCATTACCTCCTCCCGAATTGTGTAATTGTACAATCATCGCCTCATTAACTTCAAAAATGTTGATAAATGAATTGATTTTATATTTGTTACAAAGGTTACAATAAAAAATTAATGAAATATACTTATATTATTGTTTTATAAAAAAACGTATTAGACAAAATTAATATAGTTATATAATATTACATTTGTTATACTTCATGGGAGGAAAAAATTATGAAAAAGAAAATAATTGGTATTTTTGTATGTATGATGCTGATTACAACTGTTTTTCCTGTGGTTGGAAATACGGATAAATCAGGCAATCCCAAAATAGATATTTTTGAAAGTAGTACTTATGATGAGTATGTTCCGGGTGAATTTATCATTAAATTTTCTGAAGAATCTGCAATATCTAATCCCTCATTTATTGCATTGAATGAGATAAATCAGGTTAAATCAATTGAGAGGGTTTTCGTAAACGCTGAAAATACAATATTAGATCATATATATGTTTTGAAAGTTCCTGAAACAGCTGACATTTTTTCTATCGTATCTGATTATGATTTATTGCCTAAAGTTGCTTATGCCGAACCAAATTTCATTTTGCATTTACCAGTGATTCCAAATGATGAATATTTTGAAGATCAATGGGCATTGAACAATAGCGGGCAATTGGGAGGCAGCCCTGATGCAGACATTGATGCAGTTGAGGCATGGGATATTGAAACAGGTTCTACTGATATTATCATTGCCTCAGTTGACACAGGTGTTGAATATACTCATTCCGATCTTGAAGACAATATATGGGTAAATCCTGGTGAGGATCTTAATGGTAATGGAGCCATGGATCAATCTGACTTCAATGAAATAGATGATGATGAAAACGGTTACATAGATGACATTATAGGTTGGGATTTTGTTGATAATGATAATGATCCGATAGATACTTATTTTCATGGGACCATATGTGCAGGTGTTCACTGCATGGTTTCCAACAATGAAATTGGTGGTGCTGGAATATGTTGGGAATGTAAAACATTGATCGCCCAATTTAGTAAAAGCCACAGTGGGCAAGTAATTTGGTGCGTAAATGCAATAAAATACGCTGCAGACAATGGTGCTGATGTTATCAACATCGAAGGTTATCAGTACGAGTATTCTTCTTTGTTAAAGGATGGGGTGGATTATGCATATGAAAAGGGATGTTTCTTGGTCGCTCCGGCTGGAAATGACAATACCAATGATAATACATATCCGGCTTCTTTGGAAAATGTTTTATCTGTTTCCGCTACAAACCAACGTGATGAACGATGTGACGAGGATGACTGGGGGGAAGGAAGTGGGAGTAATTATGGCGATTGGGTTGATGTTGCTGCACCGGGTCACAAGATATTTACAACAAATACTAACAATAAATTTACATCCTTTGGAGGCACATCACTTGCTTCGCCTCATGCAGCTGGTCTTGCTGCCTTGCTTTTGTCTGCTGATCCAAGCCTAACTCAAAACGAGCTAAAAGAAATTATTTGTGATGAAAACAATGTAGATCCATACATTTCAGATGAATATATTGGGACAGGTCGGATTAATGCCCATAAGTGTCTTTTGCCGTATATCGAACCAGTCATATCATGCGAAGGTAGTCTCGGTTGGATGGAGGTAAAACCAGGCGTAACTGTTACAGGTAGTTTTACGGTTGAAAATATTGGTGATCTAGGTTCATCCCTTAGCTGGGAAATATATAAACATCCTGAGTGGGGAGAATGGGCATTTGAACCAGAATCTGGAACAGATTTGTATCCCGAAGATGGAACGGTAACGATTAAAGCAACTTGCATTGTAAAAGACATGAAGAACAGGAATTACACTGGCACAATTAGGGTAAAGAATACAGAGAATAATCAATATTGCGAAGTGCCTGTTTATTGTTCAGTTCCAAAAATCAAATTTTACACCTTGGTAAGTAATTTCATTTCTTGGATTTTTCAAAGTTTTCCAAATGCATTTTCGATTCTAAAATACTTAATGGGACAATAAAACTACAACTATCTCTTTTTTATTTTTGGCTATAATTACAAGACTATAATGTTATTTTCATAGTGGGATGTTTTCTAATTGGAGTCTAATTTTACTGCTATAATGTGTTTTGATTAGAGATAGAGGAGTTTTATTTTTACTTATAGATTACTTCCTTAAAATCTAATAAGAGATGATCCCTTAAATAATTCAGGAATCGATGAAATCGTTCCTCTTCAATTTCCCCCTTAAAATGTATTTTAACTGAATGTTTTTTTTGAGGGTGTATTCTTTGTATTGTTATTTCGGCAACACAGTTTTTTCGTTCATCTAGATTTGCAATGAAGTGGATGCTAGCTGCATTTTTTTGTTTGAAAGATGCCTCAGTTAAAAGTCGGATTGTGTCTCGTATATCATTTTCCTTCTCGGGGTGATTATATAATATTTGATTTTCTATCATAATTTTAACCATATTATGGAATTTCGACTGAGCAAGAGCCCGAATGAACAACTCTGCTGTTGGAATAAGCTCAAATTGTTCTTTAATGATTTGCTTACCAGTTATTTTTTGTAAAGCCTTTTTAAATATATTAGATGGTTTTATTTTCCTCTTTTCTACATCTAGATCCAGGACTATTTCTATATTTTTTAATGTGTTTTCTTTTTTACTTCGCACAACAGATGATTTTTTTACTTTATGATCAGGATATGTTGCATTTATCCATTTTTCAATTTCAGAGGGGGAGTAAACCCATGGTGGGTTGACAAAATTTGGTTCAGCCATAGATGTCATAACATTTTTCTTCTAGAAAAATTTATGCATCTAAAAGAGATGAATACTCTGATTATCTCATTATAAAAATTAAATTCTTGTTTTATTCTTTCACCACTATATATTGACTTGTGATGGTGGCTCTTATCAGTGCTTTTAATTATACATAAAAAAGGAATTTGAACCAGCTTTCGAATCCTCCATATGAAATTATTATTTATCTGAGCTATTAAGTTAGCGTTGAGTAAAATTAATTTTAGGAATATTTTAATAAAGGAATTGATAAACAAACTTATGCCGAAAAATTAACCAAAAGAGGTTGATCGTATAAAGTCCTCCAAAGTTACACATCGTATAAACGAAAAAGCATTTGAATTGCTCGAAAAGCATCCAGATGGCCTACGTTGGTCAGAACTGTTGTCAAAAATTATCGCATCAGATCCTAACTTTCATCCAAAGACGGTCAACGGATGTGTCTGGAAACTTGTCGTAAGATTTCCTTATAAGGTTTACAAACCATCTAAAGGGCTTTTCCGTTTGCTGAAATATAAATCTTATGTGGGCAAGCAGTCTGAACAGCTAAAATCGAGGGTAAAAAGATAAGAGATCGACGGGTCTATGACGGCCGTGTAAAAATAAAAAAAGTATCTAATAATTGTTGAATAAAAATTTGCATTATATTTTTTTATAAACCTGTTAAATAGGTAATGCAAGACAGAATATTGATTCGGTTTTACCGGTAAAATGGAGCTGGGGGACACTTTCTCGAAAAATATCATTTTTCTACTGTAAAAATGGTTAAAAAACGCAGGGGACGAGCTTTTGACTCCAAGTTTAAATCTCTTTTATTCTGAGATTTTTGATTCATTATAACTATTTTTTATTAAAATAATTATTTTTGTAAAGTCAGATGCTTCGTCAATAGTTATTTGTGACCAATTTTTCATTGTTCTTGTTGCTGCTTGAAATGGTTTAATCGAAAATTCTTTAGATAATTTCATTTTGTTTTGTTCATTGGATTTGGTGAGAACCACACCGTCTGTTACCAAAAATGCAAATAATTTAATTTTATATTTATAACAAGGACATCCATACATTTTTTTAGTTGTGACATCAGGCCAACTAAGCATCTCTTTTTCTATTTTCAATCTAATATTTTGCATTTTTTCCTCGTTAAAATATTGCATGTTAAAACGCTATAAGGATTTAGTATAAAAATAATATGTTAGAAGATAATAAAATGATACAAATGTAAGATATGAGTTAAAAAGCAAAAGTTAATATTAAGATTAATTTTTACTGATAAACATGGCTATAGACATAATACAAGGGTTAATTGGAGCATTTGCTGCAACAATTGTATGGTTTATTATTGGTGCAGTAGTTTATATAAATCCATTCGTTACAAAAATATATAAAAAATATGAAGAAAATCCAAGTGTCAAGAACAGAAAAGATGTTAAAACCTTCATAATAAATACCTTTGTTTTTAGTATTTTAATACAATGTTTTCTCTTTGCATTTGTTTATCTATATATTCAACCGGTTCTACCAGGCACTTTAATTCTAAATACATTATATTTTGGAACAATTCTTATTGCTGTTAAAATAATCCCAAGATTATTCGACATGTATGTACAATCTAAATATCCTACCACACTGTTGATAATTGAAGTGATAAATGGAGCAATAGGTAGCTTTGTAATTGCTTTAGTATTTGCATTTGTGATATAGCCATTTTACCGGTAAAATATTCGGGTTTTCACCTGTAAGACTGGATTTATAAAACCTTTTCTTCTTTAAATTAATTTATAATATTTTACTAAAAAAATTATGAACAATGTTTTCAATATCATCGGTATTTTTATATTCCATTATTTTAAAGTTTGGTAATTCTTTTTTAGATATACCTCTTATCATTGTTGATAGTTTATTTGGCCAGTAATCTTTTTCATATAATGCAAGAATTGGAATTTCTTTAATACCCGTGCTTGGCCTTAGATATGCATGTGCGATCTCGATTCCTGTCCCAAGACTTGGTGTTGATACTTCAAAAACTGCCGCTATAATATCACTTTCTATACCTTCTATCATCTTATTTCGAACATAAATTCTTCTTTCTAAATCATCTTTAGGTAATTTTCCTATTGATTGTTCAAGTTTTTCAATTGCTTCTTTATAAGACCTACCGGTAGTATGTTCTGTATAAACTTCAAAACCTTGTTTTTTAATTGTATTTATTATAAACCCATGAACATGAGATCGTTCTTTTCTATTTTTTGAGCCTTGTATTGCCGCTCCATAAAATACTTTCATTTTAATCCTTAATTATTATAGATTTTTTCAATTTCATTTAAGACTTTTTTGCCTTTATCTGTTAATATATATTTTCTCCATGACACTTTTGTATCTATAGGTTTGACAATATCCTGTTCTTCTAACTCATGAACAGCTCTTGAAATATTTTGTATAGAGCGATGACTTTCTTTTGCAATATCTGATGGATGGAGTATCTTTTCTTTTCTAAAGGCTTTAATAGTAATTAAACGCCTATCAACATCGATTACCCATAATGCGCTTTCCTTGATATTCATAAATATGCCTCGTTTTTCTTGATACTCTATATTGTAGCGTTTAACCAGAATCCTGTATTTAATATTTTCTAATATATTCTCATAATAAATCATAAAATAGAGTAATTTCAACATGCCAAAAACTTTAATAATTACTCATATATTATTATAATTACTAATATGGATGTTATGATTGGTAAAAATAATAAAACAAAAAAATTAAGATTTATAACATCCTTTTTGATAATCACACTTTCAATCATATTAACTATTTATGCCATATATAGTGATGAAACAATAGTGATACTTGTTTTTATCATTCTAATAATCAAGATAATAGATATAACATTCAAATTACATAATAATAGGAAAAAAAACATCAAAATCAAATATACAAACAGGCAGAACTAAAGTATGAGGACAGATATGAATAAAGCAAAAAAAGATAAAACACTTAAAAGAGAACTTGGACTTTTTGAAGTATTCTGCATAGCATCTGGTGCGATGATTAGCTCAGGACTTTTCATATTGCCTGCTTTAGCCTATGCTAAAACAGGTGTATCAGTCATTATTTCTTATCTTATAGCAAGTCTTTTGATAGTTCCCACCTTGCTTTCAAAAGCAGAGCTTGCAACAGCTATGCCAAAAGCAGGAGGTGATTATTTTTTTATAGATAGAAGCATGGGGCCTGCGGTTGGAACAGTTGGAGGTATTGCTTCATGGTTTTCTCTTGCTGCAAAAACTGCTTTTGCATTAATTGGAATAGGTGCTTTTGCCCAGCTTTTTAACCCTGGTTTAGATGATTTACATTTGAAATTGATCGCAGTGATATTCTGCATTATATTTACCGCGATAAATCTATTTGGTGTGAAGCATGCTGGTAAAACACAAATAATTTTAGTAACAGGACTTGTAAGCATACTTGTTTTCTATGTTATTGTGGGTTTTTTTTATATTGAGCCCTCAAGATTTCAACCTTTTACAACACAGGGAATTGGTTCTATTTTTGCTACAGCTGGTTTTGTTTTTGTATCTTTTATGGGTCTTACTAAGGTTTGTAGTGTTGCTGAAGAAGTATGTAAGCCAAAAAAAAATATCCCTCTTGGTCTTTTTCTTGCATGGGGTTTTGTCTCAGCATTATATATATTAGTTATATCTGTAACTATAGGGTTATTGGATCATACTGTATTGACAGGTTCTCTGATGCCTATTTCAAAAGGTGCAGAAGTGTTCATGGGCGAAATCGGTCTTATTGTTTTGGGGATTGCAGCTGTTCTTGCTTTTATCACTACTGCAAATGCAGGTCTTCTCTCTTCATCCCGTTATCCAATGGCTTTGAGTAAGGATCAGCTTTTGCCTGGATTTTTTTCTAAGATTTCTAAAGATGGGACTCCAATTATTTCGATACTTTTTACTTCTGGTTTTATGATAAGCATCATTCTTTTCTTAGATTTGGAAGGACTTGTTAAAACTGCATCTACTCTTGTTCTTTTGCTGTTTATTTTTGTTAATTTATCTCTTATTATGATGAGAGAAAGCAAGCTAAGGTTTTATAGTCCAAGTTTTCGTTCACCTTTTTATCCATGGGTTCAGATTGCAGGCATTATTGGTTATAGTTTTTTAATCGTTGAGATGGGCGTGGTTCCATTGGTGTTTATTGGATGCTTTATTTTGGCTGGTTTTCTTTGGTATTGGTTTTTTGCTCGTGATAAAATTTGGAGGGAATATTCCCTTCTTCATGTGGTTGAACGTGTCACAGGTGAAAAAAACACTGGTTATTTGCTGGATGAGGAACTTCGTGAGATTCTCATTGAAAGAGATGATGTTACCGAGAAAAGATTTAAGGATATTCTTAGAAAATGCGAGATTATTGATGTTTTCAAATATGAAAGGCCTGATAAATTTGCATGGATAGTTGCTAATAAATTGGCTGAACGGTTGGATATTGATAAAAATAAGTTATATACTCTTATAATGAAACGAGAGAAGGATTCCAATATCATGGTGCATCCTGGTATTGCTATTTTATCAAATATCATAGAGGGTCGTGATAAATTTGAGTTAATAATTGTTAGAAGTAAAAAAGGCATTATGCTTTTTGATGATACTCCACCCGTTCATGCTTTTTTTATAGTAGTGGCAACTTCCGAACAACAGAGTTTCTACATGCATTCTCTCATGTGGATTGTTCAGATCGCTGAGGAAACTGATTTCGAAAAGGAATGGTTAAATGCAAAAGATTCAGAGGATATTCGTGAGATTATTTTATCATCATGGAGGAAAAGAAAGAATTATTAATATTTGTAAATACATATTTAAATATGAAAATAGGGAAGAATATTATGATTGAAGATATAGGTAAACGCTGCCCTCATTGTAGGCATAGATTTTCATTTGATTTTATTATTTGTCCACATTGTGGTAAAAAATACAACAAAAAATATTAATCTATTAATCGTAAAACTTTAGAAAACAAATGATTTGGACATAAATTAGGGTTTAAATCTCTTTTTTAGACCACAAAGAAAACGACATGTAAAAAATGATGGATTTTCTCACGTTGAAACCATAAGGATGCAGGGGACGAGATATTGACTCGAGTTTACCGGTAAAATAATGTTGTTTTCTCCTGTAAAACAATTTATTACATTTTTTTATAATTGCGGCTGGGAATACTGCGTGGTCTGAAGCGTAGCGTAAGACCCGTAGATGAAAAGTCGCATCTCTTTTTAGCAGATCAATTGTTTTCTCTTTTGTCGCACGCGGTACACCACTAGGGTGTACCCTTTAATGGTGCGACAGGAGTAATTCATAATATGAAAAATGTAAGTAGCGGATGCTATAAAAAGATGGCGCATGACACGCGAAATAATTGGGTAACTATGGAATTCAACACAAAATGCAGGTATAACTGCTTCAGAAAACAATCTCACATAGACACCTGTACTGAAGCATTCAA
>Ga0272441_10000999_pt1 | contig 61197 bp, 58 predicted proteins | sample SSMProp6N_FD_193582 | JGI IMG/M metagenome (GOLD analysis project Ga0272441, IMG submission 193582) | Marine sediment archaeal communities from Little Sippewissett salt marsh, Falmouth, MA, United States - SSM-Prop-6N | ecosystem: Environmental > Aquatic > Marine > Wetlands > Sediment ...
AGTTTCCTGTTTGTCAAAATTGTCTCTCGTAATCCGATTTGTTGGCGTCCAATTTTTTTCTGTGAATCCAGTAACTGCTCGCATCGGGATCTATCTTTAAGTCAAGGAATCGTTCCCCGAATAATTTCCCCAGCCAGCCCGTGGGGGTGATAATCAGATAAAACAGGACACTCAGGATCACCCTCGTCATGATCCACCCCAGTACAATCGAGAGCGTCATCCACGCTATGTGAATCGGTTTCAAGGTAGTCGGGACAGCGAAACCCAAAACGATGAATACGGCGGCGCAAATGAACAGGTAGCCGTACCAATCGATCTCGCGCCACCACAACACCCCCCCCAGCAGGACCAGCACAACCCCCATGGTGATCCCGAATCTGCGAAGGTCGGATTTACCGCTCTTGATGTTTTTAATTTCTTCGGCAATCATTGTCGTTCCCCTAATCCAGCTCGAATGTCTTTTGCCAGTCGATATCCTTATCCAGCGGCTTCTGCCTGTCTTTGTCGATCAGATACTTCCCCATCACAAGATAATCCATATTCGTTCGCATAAAACAAAGATAGGCATCTTCAGGGGTGCACACGATCGGTTCTCCCCTGACGTTAAACGAGGTATTGATGATGACCGGACATTGATATTTCTCGTCAAACTTCGCGATCAGTCGATAATATAAAGGGTTGTCCTCCCTGCTGACCGTCTGTACGCGGGCGGAGTAATCGACATGCGTGACCGCGGGGATCACAGAACGGGCGATGTGCAGCTTGTCGAGCCCGAAGAGCCTCTGCTCCTCGGATGACATCTCCCGGCAGATCTCCCCCCTTACCGGGGCCACCAATAGCATATATGGACTTTCCGTGTCCATCTCAAAGAAATCAGAGACCCTCTCTCTGAGCACAGAGGGTGCGAAGGGACGGAACGATTCTCGGAACTTTATCTTCAGGTTCATGATCTCCTGCATCTTCTGGGAACGCGCATCTCCGATAATCGAGCGGCTGCCCAGGGCTCGGGGGCCGAATTCCATCCGCCCCTGGAACCAGCCGACCACCTTTTCCTTGGCGATCAAATCCGCTATTGTCTCGGGGATTGTCTCATCGGACAGTTTCGTATATGGAATGCCTTCCCTGTTCAGGTATTCCGCAATATGGTCGTCTCCAAATTCCGGCCCCAGGTATGATGCCTTCTGTATGCTGCTGTGGCCGTCAGCCTGCCGTTCATTTTCCAGGTACTGGTACCAAGTAAAGAGGGCTGCCCCCAGAGCACCCCCGGCATCGCCGGCTGCCGGCTGTATCCATATCTTCTCGAAGGGCCCCTCACGGAGGACCCGTCCGTTCCCGACGCAATTCAGCGCCACCCCGCCCGCAAGGCACAGATTCTTCTGCCCGGTCTCTTTGTGGATATGCCGGGCCATCCGGAGCATTATTTCTTCCGTTACATCCTGAACCGAGCGCGCCAGATCCATGTCACGCTGGGTCAGGGGCGATTCCGGTTTGCGCGGGGGACCGCCGAACAGGTTCTCAAATTTCCTGCTGGTCATCGTCAGGCCGACGCAGTAATTGAAATACGCCATATTCATCCGGAAAGAGCCATCCTCTTTCAGATCCATCAACTCAGAGCGGATCAGGTCCGTGTATTTCGGTTCGCCATAGGGCGCCAGCCCCATGACCTTGTATTCCCCGGAATTGACCCGGAACCCGGTATAGTAGGTAAAGGCGGAATAGAGGAGACCGAGAGAGTGGGGAAAATGAATTTCCGACAGGATCTCTATCCTGTTGTCCTTCCCGGTGCCATAGCTCGTGGTCGTCCATTCGCCGACCCCATCGATGGTCAGGAAAGCGGCCTCCTGAAAGGGAGATGCCAGGAACGCGCTCGCCGCATGCGATTCGTGGTGCTCGGGGAAAAGAATCTTCCCCTCAAAGCTCAGCTCCTTTTTGATGAACTCTTTCATCCACAGCTTCTGTTTCACCCACAGCGGGATCGCCTTGATAAATGATCTGATCCCGACAGGGGCAGAGGCGAGATAGGTCTGGAGTATCCGTTCAAATTTGATAAATGGCTTATCGTAAAAGGCGACAATATCCAGGTCACCCCCCTGCAGACCTCCTTCTTGCAGACAGTACGATATGGCGTTGTGCGGAAAGGCGAAGTCGTGCTTCTTTCGTGTAAACCGCTCCTCCTGAGCCGCCGCCACGATCTCACCGTCTCGTACGAGGCACGCCGCACTGTCATGATAAAATGCTGAGATTCCAAGTATGTTCATTCCTGTTACAACTCCGTTTCATTGGGGTTTGGAAGCCGCAATGTCATCAAATATCCCAATCATCTCCTGATGATTCTTCTGCAAGGAATAGTGGTGTCCCACGTGTGACGCCGCGTCGGACATCTGTCGACGCCTCTCTTCGTCAAAAAACAGACTCATCGCTTCTGCCAGATCCGATGATGCGGGGGGGTGAACAATCACGAACCCATCCTGTCCGTCGGTGATAATCCCGGCGGCACCGTTGGCCGTCGTCGTAATCGGCGGGAGGCCACACGCCATCGCCTCAATCACCACCAGGGAACACGCATCGTAATAGGTCGGCAGGACAAACACATCACTGTTCGCGTAATACGGATCCGCGGAGCGGACCGGCCCCGTGAAGAGGAACGTATCCTCAAGGTGAAGCTTCTTGATCCGTCGCGCAAGGCCTCCCGAGGGCTCCCCTCCGACAATGAAGATCCGGAACCGGTCATGACCCCGCCCTTTGAGCTGAGAGGCCGCCTCCACGAGCGGTTCTATCCCCTTCTTCTTCAGATCGTACGAGACAAACAGGAACACCACCTCATCGTCCCGTATCCCGAGATCCTTCCGCAGGGGACCCCGCAACGTCTCCCGCATGTTCGGGGTATACCGGGAGGTGTCAACCCCATTGTACACAACGTGGATCTCTGCTCCGTCGAAATGGAAGAAAGCCTCCATGTCGCTCCGTATCATCTGGGAAATCGCCACGATCCGGGGCCGCGGATCGAGCCGGAAGGGGGCCGATTCGATCCAGGCCCTCATCCACTGTTTGGGTGACAGGAGAATTGTCAACCGTTTGAGCGCCCGCTTCACGGCGCTGCGTTCCGAGTACACTTTCCGCTCCGTCGAGACCCAATGGACACCCCCGTGACTCTGGTACACATTCATATAGACCGTATTACCGAACCCCACGATCACATCAAAGCCCTGTCCCCGTACTGCCCGCCTATGCTTCAGCGCAAAGAGAGCGATCCTCAGCCACACGGGGAGATAGCGTGGAATGGAGATCCGGTGAAAAACCGCCGCCTTGGGCTCACCATCCCACTCCTCCCCGAAGAGATGTACCTCCCATCCCTGCGCTATCAGGGTGGTGGCGAGAGCAACGGCGTACGACTCGGCCCCCCCCGCATAACGGCTGAATTTTTCTATGGCGAACGCGATCTTTTTCATATGACCCTTCGGCCCGTGATCGATCTACGGCAGCAGTTTTGTGTAATATTTGCGTGATTTGCCGAACTTGGCCTTCCAGTTCTTCTCCCGCATCTTGTCCCATCTCCGCCCGTCAAAGTTTGGCCCCTGGCGGGTACTGCACCAGTTGTGGTGCACCACGCTCCTGCCGCAGAAACCGCTCTTCCATGTGGCATCCTCGGGATAGACCTCATCGGTCAGCCCTTCCGGCATCAGGATCCGCTCCATCCTCAGAAAATATTCCAGATCCTCCGCGAGACCGATCGGAGAATAGTCGTCATCGAACAAACCGATCTGTTCGATCATCGCGGGCCGTACCATGAAGCAGACAGCGGAACGCCCTTCCTTGCGAAAGGGGATAAAGAGGGGTAATCCCTTCTCCCTGACAAGGCGGCAGAATGATGTATGCCCTCCCCACTTTTCATAGATCCGGGTCAGACTCTCCTGGACAACCGCCGTTGTATAAGGCCTCTGGGGATCCACCCGATAGTTCTTTGATCGCACGTGGGCCTCCACCAGTTCGTCCAGTACTACAGAACCGTTTTCCATAGCAGAGATCCAGCCGATTCTCGGATCGTTCTCCATCGCTTCCACCAGCGGCTGGAGCCAGTCATCACCGAACAGGGCGTCGTTGTTCGCGACGACATAATAATCGTAATACAGCGACTGGCCGGGCATTTCCTCCGGCGCGAACCTGAGAATCTGGTTCCATGCGGCTGCCACGCCCCGATTCTCCTCATTCCGCAGATAATGCGTGGCAAAGGCCGGCTCTTGAAACTCCTGTCGGAAGATAGTGTCTATGGGTTCCCGCGATCCGTTATCGACCAGCAGAACGGAAACCTGCAGTCCCAATCGATCGACCTGTGTGTTGGCATACAGGTGCTGCAGACACGCCCTGGTGATCTCTATGTTGTCCAATACCGGTATGCCGATCAAGACCTTCTTCATCCGCTCTGCTCTCCTCAGTGTGCCGATCCTGCGCCGGCTAGGAACGCCCGGACGACGCCCTGCACTTTCTCGACCGTCAGTTCTTCGAGACACTTGCTCGTGCCGCTCCCGTCGCACCCCTTCTGATGGCAGGGGGCACAGTCACGGTCGGGGGTAACGACGATGTGTTGCGCCCCCTGAGGCGCCCAGTCCAGCCAGTCGGAAGGACCGTAGATGGTTATCGTAGGGCTCCCCACGGCCGCGGCAATGTTCGGAGCGGCACTGTCCACACCGATATGGACACGGCTCGCACTCAGTAAACCGGCCAGTTCTCCCAGGGTGGTCTTGCCGGCAAGATTGAATACCTGACCGCAACTGTGATCCCTGATATATGCGGCCCGCTCCATCTCCTCTGAAGATCCTACGATCACCGTTGCGAGCTTATGCTCCTTCCACAACCAGTCAATGATCCGTATCCACTTTCCGTCATCCCATTCCTTGTACGGCCACCGTGAGAAGGGGTTGATGGAAACCCATCGCCCAGCCGCCGATACCCCCTCCCGGTCGAGCAGGTGTCTCACCCTTTCTGCCGTTTCATCACGAACCCACAGCTTCGGCGTGGTATCCCCCGTTTCTACACCGAATTCTCTGACAATCTGGAGCGATTGTTCCGCCGCCCCATACCTCCTCTGAGTGGCGGGAGGGGGGTCAACAAGGTGTGTAAAGAGCCGGTTGCGCCAGATCGCGGTGTGATCAACCAGAGAAATCCTGGAGGGGGCTCCCGTTAGAAATGCCATAAAGGCCCCCCGGTCATCCAGACGAAGATCGAAGGCCAGATCGAACCGCTCCTCGCGCAAACTCCTGATAAAGCCGATGTGCCGTTTCGTTTTTTCCAGAAGGGTGCCGCTGTATCCTTGAACCTCAAAGATCTTGTGGATATGAGGATCTTCCTCCACCAGCGACCCGAGGCCTTCCCTCAGAAGGACAGACACCGATGCCTGAGGGTGCGTCTCCTTGACCGCCCGGAACGTCGGGGTAGCCCATACCACGTCACCGATGTCACCCAGCTGTATGATGAGTATCTTTGATATCTCTCTCCCGATTGTTTGATCGCCTTTTATTATCATCCCGATATTTTTATTAAAAACCAGAAACGTCTGCCAGGTACGTATCCTGGGCACCGCCAGGATTTTCAATTATACTGTTACACCAACGAACCGTGTACCGCAGAGGACCGATTCTTGCCCATATATCATAAATCAGCCGGTGCAGTATACCATCTGTCCGTTTTTCTTGGATTCTCCAACCATCCCCTCATGTCGTAATTCCACCAGGTGTGCGTACGTTTCATTGAGGGCGAGAAAGATATCGAACCCGGGAAGATCCATCCCGAAAATATCTCCGGAGATCTGACAGGCCGTTTTCGGTCCCCCTTTGGTCGACTCAAGGATGAGATTTTTTCTCTCTCCATGCTGCCTCCTCATTCTCTCGACCACCCCTTTCAGGTTTGAAAAGGGCGCGCCGTGGGACGGCAGAACGCGTGTTGCCGGAAGATCTTCCACGCGGGCCAAGGAATCGAGCATGGCCTCCACGGGACGAAATCCGGGGCAGAACAGGTCCGGCCGGAGATTGAAGATGTTCTCCGGCAAAAGATGGTCGCCGGAGAGCAGTATGCCCTCTTTCCGGAAGAAATAACAGACGTGGTCACGCGCGTGCCCGGGGGTCGGGAAGGCCTCAACCGCCGTATCACCAATGGGGTACCCTCTGTCGAAATCCAGGCATTCATCTGCCTGAAAGGGAACTGTCGCCCGTCTGAAATATCGAAGGAATACCAGATAGGCATCCATCGTTTCTTCGGCAATCCCCTGCTCCAGGTAGAATGTTTTTACCGTATCGGCGACCCGCCTCTGGTCACTGTTGCTATGTATGATCTGCCTGCCGATCTCGGACATGTGGACGGCCGCCCCCGATATTTCCTTGATCCTCCCGGCCAGACCGCAATGATCGGCATGATGGTGGGTGATAAATATATGATCTATATCGCGCACCGACCGGTTGATCACCTCCAGGGCCTCTTCAAGTTTCGAAAAGGTATGGCCCATGTTCAGCCCCGTGTCAAAGAGGGCCACCCCCCTCCCATGCACAAGGGCGGCAACATTGACAGGCCTGAGGCGAAAAGGCATGGGAATGGTTATCAGGTACAGATTCTCGGTAATCTTTCCGATCGATGTCGACGGAGTTTCTGGATTCGGCATTACAGGTTATTGTCTTTAAACTGCATATTGTACAGTTTGAAATACTCCCCTTTCCTCGCAAGGAGGGTGTCATGAGTCCCCTCTTCGACAATCTGTCCGGCGACCAGTACTATGATCCGGTTGGCGTGACTGATCGTCGAAAGTCGGTGAGCGATCACCAGGGTCGTCCTTCCCTTCATGAGATTTTCAAGGGCTCCCTGCACCTCCATCTCCGATTCCGTATCGAGTGATGACGTGGCCTCATCAAGAATAAGGATGGGGGCATCCTTGAGAAGCGCCCGCGCTATGGAGAGACGCTGTTTTTCACCGCCGGAGAGGCGCGCCCCTTGTTCTCCGATAACTGTCTCAAATCCCTTCGGGAGGTTCTGGATAAACTGGTATGCGTTGGCCGCCTTCGCCGCACTGACGATCTCTTCGTCGCTCTTCTGGATGTCTCCGTAAGCGATATTGTTCCTGACCGTGTCATTAAAGAGTATCGTCTGCTGCGTCACAATTCCGATCTGCCCCCGGAGCGATTCAACGGTAACATCCCGGATATCCTGGCCGTCGATCAAGATCTGTCCCTGGGTAACGTCATAGAACCGCGGTATCAGATTGACCAGGGTTGTCTTCCCCCCTCCGCTCATTCCGACAAAGGCCACCACCTCGCCGGCCTTGACATCGAGATTGATATCCCTGAGAACCGGATCGTCGCCATAACTGAAGGTGACATGCCGAATTTCAATTCCCTGAGAGATCCGCGGCAGGTCCACCGCGTTTTCCTTGTTGCGTATCCCCGGTGTGATATCCATAATGCCGAAGACCCTGATGGACGCGGATATCCCCTGCTGGATGGTATTATTGATGTTCGTAAGCCTCTTGACCGGTTCGTAGAGCATGATCAGGGCGGTCAGAAAGGAGAAAAAGGTCCCCGGCGTGGAGGTGCCATGTATCACCTGATAGCCTCCGTAAAAGACGATCGCGGCGATTCCGAGACCGCCCAGAAATTCCATAAAGGGGGAGGATATGGCCCGGATGGACACCGATTTCATAAACAGCCTGAAGAGGTCTTCGTTCTCTTTGGAGAATCTCCTGCCTTCATACGCCTCCATTCCAAAGGCCTTGACGATCCGTGTCCCCGATATCGTCTCCTGGAGCATACTGGTGAGGCTTCCCATGGTAACCTGGGTGCCGGTGGCCACCTTCCGCATCTTCTCGCCGAATTTGGCGATGGGATAGATGGTCAGGGGAAAGACAAATGCGGCGATAATGGCCAGTTTCCAGTCACGGTAGAATATGACAAAGATGAGACCGACCAGCGTAAAGGAGTCTTTGAAGAGACTCGATACGGCCTCAGAAACCGCCCCCTGGATCAGGTTAACGTCGTTCGTGATGCGTGACATCAGGATCCCGGTGGGATTCTTGTTGAAAAAGGAGAGGGACTGTTTCTGAATGTGGTTATAGAGGTCACTCCTCAGATCGGTCACCACCCGCTGACCGATGAAGTTCATCAGGACCGTCTGGCCGTAGCTGCAGCCTCCCTTGATGAAATACATCACGATGATGATTATCGGTATCCATTTCAGCTTGGTGATATCTTTTGCCAGGAAGATCCCGTCAAGGGCGGGTTTGACAAGAAAGGCAAGCGCAGAGGTCGTGGCCCCCACGGCAAGCATGCATACCATCGCAAGGAGAAACTTCGGGATATGCGGCCGTGACAGCCTTAAAATACGTCTAAATTCGTTCATACCTGATCCCTGATGCAGAAATGACAGGCCAACGATCGGCTCTCCGTGGAACCGTCTGTTCATTCCCGCACCTTCATGAAGGGCGGCCCGCCTTTTGTGCTCAATCTATGGGCGTCGCCTCGTCTATCAGCATAATAGGGATTCCATCCCTGATCTCATAGAGGAGTCTGCACGTATCACATACCAGACCCGTCTCTTCTTCGTTCAAGCGGACATCCCCCTTGCACTGTGGACATGCCAGGATATCCAGCAGTTCCTTCCGTATCTTCATTGCCTGCTCCCTCTGCCTCGACCTGAAAACACATGGCCTCTATATCACTCACCGCGTCCCATGTAAAACCTTAACGGGGGACTAAAAAAATACCGAATATCCGACCGCACCGAAAAGGGAATCAATACCCACATTGGGTTGTGCCAGTTCGGCATTGGAGAGATGCCGTGCCCGGACTTCAAGGTTAAGCGCGGACCTGTCCGTCACAAAGATCGAAAGCCCCATACCCACCGTATCAGAAAAAATAAAACCGTCGGCCTGGTCGCTCGTCTGTAAGGTTATCCAGTGCGGCCCGACAGACGCCATGACGTAGGCCGACAATCTGTCCGTTATATGGTGCATATACTTGATGCCGACGCCGACACCGAATTCTGCATCCGTTCGAGGAGAGAATGAGGGATTTATCTGCGGTTCCAGATACCAGGAGATGCTATTTTTCCGGCCGTCGGATCGTCCCGAAGAAAATTCCTTCAGATTGAAGCCGACATGCCATATCATGAGGAACGGCTTGTATCTCCCCTCCGCAACCTTGGTATACCCATATCCTACCATAACCCCTGATTCCGATACGGGGGGCCATATCTGATCGCCCTCGGCACCTGCCCTGTCGGCTGCGACCAGAATTGCCAAAACGGTCAATAGCATGCATGCATTCCTCAACGCTGTCCCGAATCTCATCATATATCTTCTCCTGTCTTTGTTTGTACCGCCCGAAATACCTCCTCCACGGAGATTGCCTCCATACACCGCATCGTTTCGCACCGCTTCAGAAAACAGGGACTGCACGGCAGGTCCGTGCGAACAACGGTATGCCCTGTGCCGTACGGCCCCGTTCGAGCCGGGTCCGTCGGCCCGAAAAGGGCCACCGCCGGTGTTCCCACGGCCGCTGCCACATGCATCGGGCCGCTGTCGGTCGTCACGACAAGGACCGATCGTTCATACAGATATGCCAGGTCCCTGAGGGTAGTCCTCCCCGCAAGATCTGCGGAGGGGAGATGCATCAGCGATCGGATATGCTCAACCGTTCTTCTGTCGCTCCCGCCGGTAAAGATAACCGTCATCTTCAGTTCTCCGATGATTCGGTCGCACAGCTCGGCAAATTTTCCATTCTCCCACATCTTGGTATCCCAGAGGGCCACCGGATTCACCGAAACGAACCGATCCTTCGGATCGATTCCGTTCTCCTCCAGGAGATGCTCAACCTTCCTTCGGTTTTCCTCCTGGATGTGGATATGAAACTCCGGTGTATCCGCCGTATCCGCCCCGAGGTGACGGGGAAGATCGAGATACCGGTCCACGGCATGTTTGCCCATATCCTGGTAGACCGTGTCGTTCAGGAAGAGACCGGACAGTTCCTGCATGCTGTCATATCCGACCCTGCGTCTCCCCTTACTTAATAATACGATTACGGAACTCTTCAGGAGACCGTGAAAATCGACAACGAGATCATAGTCCCTGTCTCTGAGGACCGAAACAAATGAACGGATCTCGCCCATCGTCTTTCTCACATTGTTCAATGCCCGGAGATTTTTCAACCACTTCTTCCTTCGGGAGATAATAATCCGGTCGAGACAGGGGTGTCCTGCTATGATATCCGCCGAATCCTCCTCTATGGCCCACGTGATATGGGCATCGGGATACCGCTTTCGGAGCGCCGCAAGCGACGGAAGGGTATGTACCACATCGCCGATGGCGCTGAGTTTTACGATGAGGATGTTCACCGTTTTCGATCCCCCAGTATCCAGCGAGCCGCATCGAGGATGTCTTCGGCGATATAGGCCGCCCTTATTTCAGAAGGGGCGACGTCCTTTCCATACCCTGTCTTCACCAGTACCCCCGTGGCACCGGTACGACCTGCCAGTTCCATATCCCTCGTCGTGTCACCCACCACATAGGAAGCGGACAGGTCGACATCGAGGTCTGCGGATGCCTGCAGAAGCATTCCGGGCTCAGGCTTTCTACATCCGCACGACATGCGGTATCTGCCCAGCCCCTCCGTCGGGTGGTGTGGGCAATAGTAGAAGCGATCGATGAAAGCGCCTCTTTTCTGAAAGGCCGTGAGGATATGTCCATGAACAGTTTGCACGAATGCCTCGTCAAAAAACCCCCTGGCCACCCCCGACTGGTTCGTGACCACCACCACCTTCATCCCTGACTCGTTGATCATTCGGACCGCATCGAATGCCACAGGGAATATCTTCAGCGCTTCGAGGCTGTCGAGATAACCGACCTCCTCATTGAGCGTCCCGTCCCTGTCGAGGAAAACCGCGCTTCTTTTCTTTTCCATTCAAATCATCCCCTCGACATGTGTCCCGATCCGCCTTCCGGTTCCAGCAATCCCGTCGCAGCATCATATACCTCATCCACCCCTATCAGGTCCATGCATCTGAAATCGGTCGGGCATTCCTTTTTCAGGCACGGGCTGCAGGGGACATCGCTGTGAATGACACGGCTCTCTGTGCCCGGCGGCGACGTCGTTGCCGGATTGGTCGAGCCGAATATGGCGACCAGCGGGACACCGAGTGCGCCAGCGAGGTGCATCAGACCAGAATCATTGGATATGAAGAGGTTGCACCTGGCTATCAGCGCGATCACTTCACTGAGAGACGTCTCCCCCGCCAGGTCGACCAGAGAATGTGTCGCATACCGCTGCACGCGCTTCGTCCGTTCTCGATCCCCGGCGCTTCCGAAGAGAACGACCTTCGCTGACCATTCATTGGCGAGCCGGTCCGCCACGGCGGCAAACCGCTCTGGAAACCACATCTTTGCGGGGCCATAGTTGGCTCCCGGGGCGACACCGATCAGGAGATTCTCCGCGCGGATACCCTTCCCTGCGATGATCTTCTCAGCGGCCGCACGGGCATCATTTCCGGGGGCTATACGGATATCTTTCCCCGCTGTCGTGAACCCAAGGGCCCGCACCATCTCCAGATAGTAATCAATCTGGTGGACCCTCCGTATCGCCCGCGTCCTCTGAACCGAATGGGTCAGGAGGGGTCCCCTGCAGTCGGAGTTGTACCCGGCCCTCAGGGGTATCCCCGCACGCCACGCAATCAGGGCGGCTTCTATCGCGTTCTGGAGGAGGAGGGCCAGATCGAACCTTTCCTTACGCAGTTCACCGGCAAGACCTATCTTCCCCCCGATCCCATCGTGCCTGCCGGGACTCTGGAAGACGATGACATCGTCGATGTCGGGACAGGCCCGGTAGAGATCCGCTACCCAGGGTTTTGCCAGGACGGCAATCCGTGCGCGGGGGAAGGTCCGCCTGACGGACGAAACCGCGGGGAGACTCATAACAACATCCCCGATCCAGTTGGTCCCCCGGATCAGTATCCGTTCGATCTCTTCGGGGATAATATCCGTGGATCTTCTTGCCTTCAGCGGGGCGTTTGTCATGCTCGTTCGGCCTGTCTTCCCGGTCTTTTCGCTACCTGTGATTTTTTGGTTTTCCATCTCTGGTGGAGCCAAAACCACTGTTCGGGGTACTTCCGTATCATTTCTTCGATAATGTCCGTGAACCGTTGCGTGTTCTCAAGGATATCCCTGTCGTAGTCGCCGGTCCGTATGATGTCGACCTCCTCCCAGACAACGAGCCGGTACCGTCCGTCCCTCATTCGGTAGGTGAACGCGGGGATGACCGGCGCACCCGTCTGGAGCGCGATGGCAGCAAGTCCCGAGGTCGTGGACGCCGGCCTGCCGAAGAAATTGACGAACACGCCCTCCTGCCACGCGACGTTCTGATCTGCCAAGATCCCGACATTTTCATTCCTGCTGAGAAACCTGAGCAGTCTCCTGGCGGCCCCCCCCTTGGGGATAAGCTGGGTACCTGAATGGCGTCTCACGCGGTCAACCATCTCTCTGATGACGGGATCATCCATCTCCCGATACACGATATTGATCGGCTGATAGAGGATGGCACAGGCTACCGGCAGGAATTCCCAGTTTCCGAAATGTCCGGTAAAGAAGATAATCCCCTTGTTCTTCGCGTGAGCCTTCTCATAATTCTCCCGATCCCGACCCTCGAATTCCATCCAGTCAGATATATTGTCCCTCGTTATGGAGAGGATATCAAAAAATTCTGCAGCGACGATTGCCAGATGCCGGTAACAGCCCCTGGCGATCTTTTCCAGTTCCACGATATCCTTTTCCGGAAATGCGAGAGTGAGATTGTGGAGAACGATCAGCCGATTCTTCTCGGAGATGTGGTAGAATAGAATAGCCAGGGCCTTGAACAGCCCCTTCCGTATGCTCAGGGGGATGGCCCTGAATACGGCAAAGATCGTTCGCGCTGTCCGTATCTCTCTTCTCATCTCTTCAACCCTGTAACAAGGTACTCCTCAAAGCTCGGCCTGGAGGAAGCAACCTCCATCGCAATCCTCAGCAGGTACACATCCTGAAAGAAATCGGGAAACCGGGTCAATCGGATGCCGTCCTTTTCCGTCGTTACCATAATCTGAGCGCCGCAGTCACGGCTGACTTTTCTGATACGTTCTACGTCTCCCGCGGTATACACATGGTGATCCGGGAAGGGGACGAACGAGGCAACCTCTCCGCACAGGGGGTCCAGTATCCTCCGGAAACTGTCGGGCCGGGCGATACCTGAAAATGCGCATATCCTCTTATCCGCAAGGCAGGCCAGCGGGCAGGTATCCTTCTCCCGACCTCTCACCAGATCCACCGGTCTCCGCCGACCTCTGAAAACAGAGGCCTGTGAGAGTCCCGCTGGGAATAGATCATCTGCTTTTCCCGTCGATGTTATGATCACCGTGTCGGCTCTCCGCAGGGCTGTGCGCGGTTCGCGCAACCCCCCGCGCGGAAGCAGAAACCCGTTCCCAAACGGCCGCCTTCCATCCAGCAGAACGATATCGATATCCCGTGCCAACCGACGGTGCTGAAACCCGTCATCAAGGATCAGCACATCCGCGTCAAACCGTTCAACGGCGAGTAGCCCCGCATGGGACCGATCCCTCGCGACAATCACGGGGACATCCGGTACGTTCCGTGCGATCAGGACGGGCTCGTCACCCGCCTCTTCCGGCCCCATCAGGACCCCACGGCCATCCGACACCACATACGCACGCCCTGTTCCCCTCCTTTTTCCCCCGTACCCTCTGCTCAGTATAGCCGGGCGAAATCCTCGCCCTTTAAGCATGTCGGCCAGCATGATGGCCATGGGGGTCTTCCCGGTGCCCCCGACCATGATATTCCCCACGCTGATAACCGGGCACGTCATCCGGTGCGCACGAAGGATGCCCGTATCATACAAAAAATTACGAAGGCCCACGCCCGCGCGATACACGAGAGAGAGCAGAACGAGCGGTACAAACCTGAGCAGCCTCCTGTCGTCATCAAATATCCGGGAAGCAATATTATTGAGTCGTCCCATATCCGGCTCGCCACCGACGGTCTTGCAAAATGTTTCATTATACCGACGGATCGGAATAATGAGGGTCCTTCTTATAACAGTCTAGAGATGAGGTTTCAACGTTTCCATAATCTTTCAGCTCAAACGTCGAGCGACGATATCATCTCGTAAGCGATCTGGGCAGCCCGCTGAGATGCGCCCGGATCACCCAGCATGGTGCCCACCTCAAGCAAGTCTCGCTTCATCGCATCTGTTCTGGCACGGCTGGCAAGGATACCATTCACTTCATCGGCCATTCTCTCGGGTGTTGCTTCACCCTGTACAAGTTCGGGGGCGACCCGCCTTCCCGCTATCAGGTTGACCAGCCCGATATGATCGACATGAACAATGGCCCTCCCGATACAATATGAGAGAGGTGAAACCTTGTAGACGATAACCATCGGCACGCCGAGAAGTGCCGTTTCCAGGGTGGCCGTCCCTGAAGCCACAATGGCGATATCGGCCAGACCGACGGTATCATACCCGTCCCCCTGCGTGATTCTGACATCCACCCCCTGCCGGTCGATCAGCCCCCGGACAAGATCGTACGGCAGGGTCTGGGCGAGGGGGAGGACAAATTGAACGGCCGGGATCCGCTCTTTCAGGATCGCTGCCGCCTCGAGCATGGCCGGTAGGAGCCGGGTCACCTCACCTTTCCTGCTTCCGGGCAGGAGGGCAATCGTCGTCACCCCATCCTGGAGCCCAAATTTTTTCACTGCCTCCCCGCGCGGGTACTTTCTTTTGACCGTATCTAGGAGCGGATTACCGATAAAGCGGGCATCGAGATTTACTCCCTCATAGACCGCCTCTTCAAAGGGGAGTATCAGCGCCATCCGGTCCACATATCTTTCGAGGACGTATATCCTCTTCTTTCTCCATGCCCACACCTTGGGACTGATATAATAAAAGACCCTGATCCCGTTCTCGTGGGCAAACCGGGCGAGGGGCAGGTTGAACCCCGGATAATCGATAAGGATCAGAAGGGCCGGGGGGGATTTTCTGAGCAATCCTTTGAGCGTGCGCCTTACCTTCAGGATAAAAACCAAACGGGGCAGGACCTCGGTGATCCCCATAACAGCCATCTCGGACGAATGGGCGATGAGCCGGACACCGGCCTCCTCCATCTTTTCTCCCCCCACCCCGTAGAAACGAAGGACGGGGTTGATACCGCGCATCGCCCTGACGAGAGCCGCCCCATGCAGATCGCCCGAAGCCTCACCGGCGATGATCATTATGTCGGGGTTTTGTGATTGCATGATCCCGGGATTATCCATAACGGGGATATGAGATGGAAGGGGGTAAGAGCACAGCTGTCGGGACAAACCGCCATCACCCACGTGTCTTTACCCGTGCACCCCTCCGTCCGTGATCCTCAAATCAGAGCCCTATAATAAAAACTACGGGTGCTCTTCTACAGGGCGGATAACCAGTCGGTAAGCTCGCGCACGGGTTACCGGCAGACTCCCCTTTCGGATTTTTCGATGAATGCTACAAAGTGATCCACCTCAGGTGAATCCTTGATCTCCTCCCGTATCTTTTTCGCAGCCGCCGAGAGCAACAGTGCCGACCGGAAGATCATTCGGTACGCCTTTTTCAGATACCCCACAGTCTCTTCCGAAAACCCCCGCCGCTTCAGACCGATCAGGTTGAGACCATACGGTCGTGCGTGATTCCCCGCAACGGTAACATAGGGAGGGACATCCTGGGTAACCGCAGATGCGCCGCTGATCATCGCGTGGCACCCTATGCGGGTAAACTGATGAACGCCCGACAGACCGCCTATAATGGCGTAGTCTTCAACATGGATATGTCCCGCCAGGTTGGCGGCATTCGCCATGACGATATTGTTCTCCAGCTTACAGTTGTGGGCCACATGGCAATATGCCATCAGGAGATTGTTGTCTCCGATACAGGTCATGGCTATATCGGCTGCCGTCGCCCTGTGTATTGTGACAAATTCCCGTATCGTATTGTTGTTGCCGATGATGACCGGACACCGCTCCCCCTCAAACTTCAGATCCTGCGGGGGGGCGCCGATGGACACGAACTGAAATATCCGGCAGTTGGTCCCTATCCTCGTGGGACCCTCTACCACCGCATGCGGACCGACGACGGTACCCTTCCCTATCTGTACATCCGGACCGATAATGCTGTACGGCCCTATTTCAACGTCCTCTTCAACAACAGCCTCGGACGATATAATCGCCGTGGGGTGAACACCCATGCCCTCTATTACTCCTTACCAACATATTTGTTACGTTTCTTGTCCCGTACCATCTCTTCCAGTTGTTCTATCCTCTTCAGCAGGGAATTGACCGTCTTCCTCATCTCGGGCAGATGCGGTCTGCACGCCTGTGCCCGCAACCACGCGAAGTGCGGCATGTGGGGGGTGCCTGACACTACCTGGCCGGGGGGAACATTCTCGTGGACACCTGACTGCCCTCCGACCACGGCATTGTCTCCGATGGTGATGTGTCCGGCGACACCGACCTGTCCCGCCAGTATAACGCTCTCGCCCAGCTTCGTGCTGCCAGAGATACCAACCTGCGCAACGACAATGGAGTTTTTACCGATGACGACATTATGACCGATCTGCACCAGGTTGTCGATCTTGACCCCCTCTTGTATCCAGGTCTTTCCCAGTGTCCCCCGGTCTATCGTGGTATTCGCTCCGACCTCGACATCGTCGTCTATCTGAACGATCCCTACCTGCGGCACCTTGCGGTTATCGGCCCCCGGATTCGCGAAACCGAACCCGTCAGCCCCTACGACGACCCCCGCATGGAGAATCACCCTCTTGCCGATCGTGCATCTTTTATACACGACAACGTTCGGATGCAGGATGGACTCCTCTCTCACGGTTGCATCATCACCGACAAAGACACCCGGATAGAGCACAACCCCCCTTCCGATCCGCGCCCTCCTGCCGACATATACCCCGGGATAGAGGGTGGCATTCTCTCCAACTTCGGCATCTGGTTCAATAAAGGCCTCGGCACTGATCCCCGCAGGGATCGGTTCATCCGGATATAGAAGCGTGAGGCTCATCGCCATCGCGCTGTACGGATCGTCCGTGACAATCAGGTTTTTACCGGGGCTTGTCACCCCAGGGGAGACGATGATTGCGGATGCCCGGGTTCTATCAAGGCGGTCTCTGTATTTAGGATTTGCAATAAAGGTCAGGTCCCCTTCGCCCGCCTCGTCGATACCCCGCACATCACAGACAAACACATCGGCGTCCCCCACCACGGTGCCGCCGACATGCTCCGCGATCTCTCTCAGTCGTTTTTTGACCGCCATAGTCAAACTACTTCTTGGAATTATACGACTTGTTGTACGCCGCTATTACCTTTGTCGTTATATCCAACTCCTTGGAATAGTAGACGAGGGCGGCAGTGCCTATATCCATGATGCAGGGATATCCGCCCTTCTTGCCGATTGCTTCCGCAATCTTGAGTATCTCGGGTATCAGCTTCCGGGAAAGTTCCTGGTCCTTGCGCTTCATCTCCGCATTGGTATCCTCAATGAACCTCTTATAATCCCGGAACTCTTGCTGGTAGGTAATCTCCTTTTCCTTGTAGGCGCTCTCCGTCAACACGGGGGCCTGTTTCTTCAGGTCAGCCTGCATCTTTTGAAGCTGGTCCTCTATCTCCTGCCGCTGTACCTTCTTTCCCTCGATCCACTTTTGCAGATCAAGCCCCGCGGCCTTCCCGGCATCCGATTCCAGGATCACTTTTTTCATGCTGATAAAGGCTATCTCTCCCGCCTCGGCGGCGCAGATACCCGCCAATATAAAAGAGGCAACCACCAAAAAAATCATGATTTTTCTCATCAATAACTCCTCCTGTCGTAATGTGTGGCTTTATACCCTCTCAAAGGGTGTCTACATGAACATACCGATGGTGAATTCCCATCTGCTTGGCGCCTCACCGTCTTTCTTGTCAAGGACATACCCCCACTCCAGTCTCAGCGGGCCGATCGGGGAATACCAGCGCACTCCTGTCCCCGCCGTTTTCCGCATGTCACCCAGATGATACCCGCTGTTCCACGTATTGCCCGTATCAAAGAAGACAACCCCCTTGATACCGGCATCTTTCAGGAGGGGAAAGACAATCTCCGTTGTGAAGTCCAGCATGGTTTCCCCGCCTATGTAATCACCCGCCGAATCTACGGGGCCTACATTTCTCAGACCCCTGAGGGAGTTCATTCCGCCCAGAGAAAACCGTTCGTAGACGGGGATCTCTTTCCCTTCGTTTGGCTGTATATAGCCCATTCTTCCGCGGACCCCGAAGACATTCTCCAACGGCAGGGGGAAAAACCAGCTCGAAGTGCCGACGTATTTCGTGAAACTGGCATCCCCTTGAAAGATTGTTCCCGTGTGCTCGACCGCGATGCTGTTTTTCGAACCCTCCGAGGGGAAGATATTGTCGTTTGTCGTATTTCGTACAAGCGTCAGGGTAACGCCGCTCGAGGTGAGCGTCCCTTCCTGTTGCTTAATCCAGTTCGATGCGGTCGATTCCACATTCTTAATAGTATCGGTCGTCAGCCGGTAGCCGACGTAGCCCGTCACCTGTTCAAAGAGGGGATACCCCAGCGTCGTTCCAAACCCTTGGGTGTCGACATCGTAGGAATCGTACTCCCGGCTCATATCCCACAGTTCGACCTTGCTCCACAGGGGCATATCAAACAGCCAAGGCTCCACAAAAGAGAGTTCATAGCTCGTCTTCGTTGATCCGAAGTAGGCACGGAGGCTCAGGGTCTGTCCCCTCCCGAAAAGATTCTGCTGGGCTACCTGGGCCATGAACACCGCGTTGTCCACCGCGCTGTACCCGGCACCGACACTGACCATCCCGGTTGCCTTTTCTCTGACATGGACATCGACATCCATCAGTCCCTCATCGGGGCCCTTTTCCGTCTGAAAATTTACCTCTTCAAAGTATCTCAGCCTGTTGAGATTCATATAGCTCGTCTTGAATTTGCTGCCGTCATACAGGTCTCCTTCTACGGCTGCAAGTTCTCTGCGTATCACCTTGTCTCTTGTCTTGGTGTTTCCCGTTATGGATATTCGGTTGATATACACCAGATGGCCCTTCTCTATCTGGTAGGCCACGTTGATTTTCTGCTCGTCATCTCTGGACACGGTCCGAGGAACAACGGTGGCGTAGGCATAGCCTTCTTCTTTGCAGGCCTCCGTCAGGATATCAATATCCTTTATGATGGCCTCCCGGTCGAAGTAGTCTTTTACGGCAATCTGCAGCCGTGTTTTCAGCTCTGACCGCGAAACATTGAGTGGATCACCTGTAATCTCCACATCGCCAACTCGGAACTGTTTCCCCTCTGTTATCGGTATCGTGATGTATATCCATTTTCTATCGTGGGTGATCTCCGGTTCGCCGATTGCGGCATTGATATACCCGTTGTTCAGATAAAAAACCGTTAGCCTGTTGACATCCTGTTTTAACTGAGCTTCGTTGAATGTTCCGGATTGTGAGATAAAATGGAACATGCCCCATTCCGATGTCTCCATCATATCTTTGAGTTCCTTGGCCGTATATGCCCTGTTTCCCTCAAAGGTGATCTCTTTGATGTTGAGCTCCCTGTTCTCCTGTATATCAAAGGTTATTCCGACACCCTTTTTCTGTTCATCCAGCCGGTAGGTGATCTGTGCATTCAGGTACCCCTCGTTTTTGTAAAACGTTTTTATCTTTCCGATATCCGACTGCACCTTATTGAGGTTGAGAACCTGTTTTTCCTTGACCGTGATCAGTCCTTCCAGATCATCCCTGTCTATCTCGTCATTCCCCTCGATGTTCACGCTCGTTATCAGGGGCCGCTCTTCCAGCGTAAATGCGATGACCTTCCCCTCGTGCGTATCGGTAACCTTTGCCGCAACGTCCTTAAAGAAACCCATCTGGTATATCGCTTTTATGTCAGATGAAAGATCATCCTTTGAAAAGAGCTTCCCCTTCGTGCTTTTCAGGACATTGTATATGGCATCGTTTTCGATCCTGAGGTTTCCGGTCAGCTGCACCTCCGCTATCCTCTGTCCGGACAGGATTTTCAAGAGGATGTCGTTTTTCAAACGCAGAATCAGAGGATCGAGGGAATCCCCCTGGGCAATGATCGGAGAACGGAACCCGCTTTTAATGTCTATGACTCCAACGTCCGCACTCAACGTGTCACCCAGTTTGGTGAGACTCCCCGCGATGACAAAACCGGCACCCGTCTCCCTCCCGACACGGACGGCCAGCCGGTCATCCGCCTTTTTCCCCCTGATCAATTCCAGAAAGGACTCCTCATCGACAATTTCGATATACCCGGATTCTGCCAGGCCGGTTGAAAGTTGAGCAGCGATCTGTTTTTTCAGTGAAAGAGCGCCTTCGCTACTGTGGACCTCAAAGGGGAAAATGGCCACCCTCTGGCTATCCTTTTTCTCGGCAGGGGACTGCGTGACAGGGGCGCCAGAGTCAGTCAGGGGGGAAATGGTAATCCTCTGACTACCTTTCTCCTCGACAGGGGTCTGCGTGGCGGCCCAGACATTCAGAGGAAACAACAACAGGAACAACACGGTGATGAAAAGATATTCTCTGTGTTTATAGATCATGGATCTCCCCGTCCTTCAGGTTGATGGTCCGAGACATGCCGTCGGCAAGTGATCTGTTATGGGTGACGACGATAAGGGTGGTATTCTGCGCCTTACCAAGGGCCAGCAGCAGGCCTTGTATCTTCCCCCCCGTTTCCACATCAAGGTTTCCCGTCGGCTCATCTGCCAGGATTATATCCGGATTCATCAGTATCGCCCTCGCTATGGCGACCCTCTGCTGCTCTCCTCCGGAAAGCTCACCAGGTTTGTGCGTCAACCTATCATCAAGCCCCACTTCCGTCAAGACAATCTCGGCCCTGCGATAGGCATCGCCTTTTGACATTCCCTGTATCAGTCCGGGCATGGCGACGTTTTCCAGGGCGGTAAACTCGGGAAGCAGGTGATGAAACTGGAAGACAAATCCTATTTTTTTGTTTCTGAACTCGGCTCGCCGGGGCTCATCCCACTCGAAGATATCCGCGCCGTCGAAGAGTACCCGACCGGAGGTGGGATGATCAAGCGCACCGAGTATCTGCAAGAGAGTGGTTTTCCCGGTGCCGGAGGCGCCCAGAATCGCCACCGATTCACCCCTCGCGATGTGGCAGTCGATCCCCCTGAGCACCTCGATCCGGTTTTCATCCTTTACGAAGGTCTTGGTCAGCTGGTGGATTTCTATCATCACACCTCTCCATCATTCATATCTCAGCGCCTCGGCCGGATCCAGCCGTGAGGCCCTCCACGAGGGATATATCGCCGCCAGGAAACAGATAAGCATCGCCACACAGGCGATGGCAGCAACATCCCCATAATCGACCTGGGAGGGGAGCTCACTCAGATAATAGACATCCTTCGGGAGGATCTTGAAGCCGAAGAGGTCCTCGACAAACCGGCCTATCCGCTCCAGATTCAGCGCAACCGTGATTCCGGTGATGCAGCCCAGGGCTGTGCCGATTGCACCGATCACCATCCCCTCTATCATGAATATCTTCATGATGCCCCGCGCCGTGGCACCCATCGATTTGAGGATGGCTATATCCCTGGCCTTTTCCATAACCGTCATGATCAGGGTCGTGATGATATTGAAGGCGGCGACCAGGACGATCAGGCTGAGGATGATAAACATGACCCGCTTTTCCAGTTTGAGCGCCGAAAAGAGATTTTTGTTCATCTCCATCCAGCTCCGAGCCCAGTATGGATATCCGAGCTTTTGTTCTATGGCCTTTGCGATTGTTCCCGCCCCGTAGATATCGCCGACCTTGATCTCAATCCCGGTTACCTCGTCCTTCATATTGAGGAACTTTTTACAGTTCTCAAGTGACATGAAGACGAGTGTCGAATCATATTCGTATGAGCCTGATTCAAAGATACCGACTACGCCAAACTCCTTAATCTTGGGGACGACTCCCATGGGAGTGGGGATCCCCATGGGGAGGAGAATTTCCACCGTATCAAAGAGTATCAGTCCGAGATTCTGTGCCAGCTCTTTCCCGATGACGACGCCGGGCAGGCCCGTTTTGTTCTCCTCTCCTGAAAGAAACCTGATATCCCCTTCCTTCATCGTTCCCAGATTGATGACATCGGCGGATGTTTCGATCGACATGCCGCGCAGGACCACACCGGTGACCCGTCCCTCGTTCTTCAGCATGGCCTGTCCGTATATAAACGGGGTGGAAGCCACCACGCCGTCGATCGAATCGATCTGCTTCATCACCCCGGCATGATCTTTCATTCTCCCATCGTACTGCATCAGGACGATGTGGGAGTTGATCCCCAGGATCCTGTCGCGAAGCTCCGTTTCAAACCCGTTCATAACGGCCAGCACGATGATGAGAGCGGCAACGCCGAGGAAGATACCCGCCACCGAGATAAAGGTGTTGACCGATATAAAGGTCTGTTTCCTCTTCGCCCTGAGATACCGAAGGCCTATGAAGAATTCATATGACATAGCACAGAGACCTTGTGAGTAAGCGAGAACCTATTTCCTCCGGTTTTCCGGCAGAAGATAGCTTCGTTAATGCATTAGTAAGTTAGAATTTGCTTTCTGGAGGGAAGCAAATTCGTGAACGCACGTATCCCCTTCAGTGGAGCGTATCCCCTGTAGCGGGGTTGGGTTCTTGATCACCGGGGATTTCTCTTTGCCCTCATATGGGGAAAGAGTATCACGTCCCGGATGGAGGGAGAATCGGTAAAGAGCATGACGAGCCGGTCTATCCCGATCCCCTCGCCCGCCGTCGGCGGCATACCGTACTCAAGGGCGCTGATGTAGTCTTCGTCCATTTCATGGGCTTCCTCGTCTCCCGCTTCCCGTTCCTTCAACTGCATGGCAAATCTGTTTCTCTGGTCTTCAGGATCATTGAGCTCTGAAAAGGCGTTGGCAAGTTCTCTGCCGTAGATATACAGTTCAAAACGATCGGTAAATCCGCCGTCGGCGGCACTCTTGCGTGAAAGGGGAGAGACCTCTATCGGGTAACTGGTCACAAAGGTCGGCTGGATGAGTTTGGCCTCCGCCACTTCCTCGAAGATGGCAACGATGATCTTCCCCAGCGGTTCATCGTCATCAACGGGCAGACCCCGATCTTGTGCGTACTGCGCGGCCTGTGCCCGGTCTTCCAGGACACCGGGTGCGGCATCCGAGTACTTCAGGATGGCCTCCTTGACCGTCAGGCGCTGCCAGGGGCGGCTCAGGTTAATCTCTGTTCCCTGATAGGGAAACTGGAGAGAACCGAAGATCTCCACGGCGACAGCGGTGATCATCTCCTCCGTCATCACCATCAGGTCTTCGTACGTGGCGTAGGCCTGATAGAATTCCATCATCGTAAATTCAGGATTGTGAGAGGTCGATATCCCTTCGTTCCTGAAATTCCGGTTGATCTCAAAGACCCGTTCAAGTCCCCCGACGATCAGGCGTTTCAGGTACAGCTCCGGCGCGATCCGCAGATACAGGTCCATATCGAGGGTGTTGTGGTATGTCTTGAAGGGCCGAGCCACCGCACCACCGGCCATCGGCTGCATCATCGGCGTTTCCACCTCGAGAAAATCCCGCGCCTGCATAAAATCACGGATCAGTTGTATGATCCTGCTCCGCGTGTAGAAAACCTCTTTTACCCCCGGATTCATGATAAGATCGAGAGGCCGCTGCCGGTACCGGGCCTCGACATCGGTGAGGCCGTGCCACTTCTCGGGCAGGGGCTTTACCGACTTTGACAGGAGCCGTATCTCGTCGGCATCGACCGTCAACTCACCGGTCCTCGTCTTCAGGAGGCCTCCCGAGATAAAAACGATATCCCCGACATCAAATTTTTTAAAGAGGGAGTACCGGTCCCTGCCTACCTTGTCTCTCGCTACGTGCCCCTGGATTCTTCCTTCTCTGTCCTGAATGTTTATGAACGCGGCCTTGCCAAAATTTCGTACCGCCATCAACCGTCCCGCCAGCGCAACCCTTTCTGTCACTGCCGTGAGTTCTTCGTTATCCATGCCCGCGAACCGGTCAATCACGGACCCGGTGGTCGCAGTCACCGTCACATCATTCGGATACAGAGCAACCCCCATATCTTGCAGGGTTTTCATCTTTTCTTGTCGTTTTCTCAGCAGTTCGCTCTTCTCATCCATCAGACATCCTCTTCATGAGCACCCGTCTAAAAGGGAGCTTCCTTAGCAATAGAGACCGGTTCGCTTCCAATTCACCACTCAGCAACTTGCCGCACGTTCAAGAAAATCAAAGGATTGACACAGAGGTTGCGGAAAAGGGCCCCTTTTGAACAGAAACAAAATAAAAACGTAAGGCAGTCCTAACTATATCCTTTTCCCTCTTTAGTCAAGGATTTTGAGAAAAAGCATTGACAAAAAAACTCTATAATAATAGCATTCTGGCCTGTTCAGAAAGAGGACGCGTAGGGGATCGGGGCGAAACGCCACTCCTGCTTCATGGCATTGAAAGGCACTGCATGGTGAAAAACATCATAAGCAAGAAGAGGGCTCTCGAGATCATCGATCGTTTTGATCGTTCAAAGGTTCTGGTCGTCGGGGATATGATGGTCGACCAGTTTATCTGGGGAAAAGTGTCGCGCATCTCACCGGAGGCCCCGGTCCCGGTGGTAAACGTCACCTCTGAGAATCTCCTGCTGGGGGGGTGTGCCAATGTGTTGAACAACGTGTTCTCCATGGGAGGAAAGGTGGCTGTCTCCGGCATTGTGGGATCGGACACTATGGGCACGTGGCTGACAGACACCCTTCGAAAGATGAAGATCGATACGGCGGGCGTTATCGTGGAGGAGGCCCGTCCCACCATCGTCAAGACGAGGGTCATCGCGCACAACCAGCAGGTAGTAAGATTTGACAGGGAGGACAAGAGCCCGGTTGGCCGGGACAGCCTCCAGAAGATCATAGCGTACATAGAATCCATGGGAGACGATCTGGGGGCGGTGATCATCTCGGATTACAACAAGGGGGTCTTCTCCGAACGACTCGTCAGAAAGATACGAGAGATTACGGCAAAGCGGGGGATCATCCTGTGTATCGATCCCAAACAGAGCGATTTTTCCCTCTACCGCGGGTGCGATCTGATAACCCCCAATCATCAGGAGACGGAACGGGCCCTCGGCAGGGAGCTCGAACGCAACGATGATCTGATGGAGGGCGGGGCTACACTTCTCAGAGACTTCGGGTTCGGGGCTCTTTTGGTAACAATGGGCGAGGAAGGGATGACCCTTTTTGAACGGGACGGCGCCGCCACACATATCCCCACTGTCGCCAGGGAGGTCTTCGATGTAACGGGGGCCGGCGACACGGTCATAGGGGTCTTTGCACTTTGCGTTGCCGCCGGGGCAACATTCACGGAGGCCGCCGTTCTTGCGAATCACGCAGCCGGTATCGCGGTCGGCAAGGTGGGTACGGCACCGGTCTACCGGGATGAATTGAAGAAGGCACTATGAGCAGGCCAGCCGCCGCCGGACCAGTAAAGATAATATCCAGCGTCTTCTCCGGGAATACGGATACAGTAAACAAAGCAATAGCAGCATTGTCCGGGAGATTGGGGAAGATTGATTACGTAAGCTCCGTGCTTCCCTTTGCATATACCGATTACTACGAAAAAGAAATGGGGGGACGTCTGGTCAGGAGGTTCATCTCGTTTGAAACCCTTGTGCCCCCGGAGACGCTCCCCGACATCAAACTGTCCACAAACGACGTAGAAGAACAATTTATGAAAGATGGCAACCGACTTGTCAATATAGACCCGGGATATCTGTCTCAGGCCCATCTGATTCTTGCCACGGGAAAGGCCTACACGCATCGCCCTTATATCAGGGACGGCATCTATGCCGATCTGACCCTCATCTTCGTAAATCACACCTTCCGAAGGCTCGAGTGGACGTACCCCGACTACGCGGATGAGGGCACCATCGCCATGTTCAACAACATACGCGAGAGATATATGGCGCAACTTGACCGGAAAAGAGTGCAAAAAATCACGTAACGGTGTAACACGACACACAGCAAGAACGGAACACCCCGGTGTCCCGTCCGACTGAGGAGAAAAACCGATGATACGAAGCATGACCGGCTACGGAAGGGCGGAATCCGTCTCTGCGGGGAAGAAACTGACGGTGGAAATCAAATCCCTCAACCACAGAAACCTTGAAAGCAGCGTGCGGCTTCCCTCCTTTCTCACCGCCCTGGAGATTAATATCAAGAAGAGGATCGGAGAGAGGATCTCTCGGGGGAGAGTTGAGGTGAACATCAGGATAGATGCGGACCCTGGGGTCAATGGTGGAGACAGACTGGAGGCAAACCTCCCCCTCATCAGAAACTATTATGATCTGCTGAACAGTCTGAAGGAATCGTTCCATCTCACCGACGAGATAACGCTGAACACCCTTGTCAGGCTGAAGGGCGGCATCTATACGACGGAGGCAGAGATCGACCCTGATGAGATATGGGAAACCATGGAAGGGACACTCGACGATTCGATCGATTCCCTCGTCCAGATGAAGGAGGCCGAAGGGAGACTCCTTCACAAAGATTTCACCGCGCGCCTCGACACGGTTACAACGGGCATAGAGTCATTAAAGACACGGATCCCGGAGGTGACCAAGAATTACCATGAGAGGCTCTCGGCACGAATCCGTGAACTGGCGGACGGCATGGAATGCGACGAATCACGGCTGGTCCAGGAAGTTGCGATCATGGCCGAAAAGAGCGATATCACCGAAGAAATCGTTCGCCTTGAAAGTCATGTGGAACAGTTCGGTGAGATGCTGAACAGTGATGAGGCAATCGGCAGAAAGATGGATTTTCTCCTGCAGGAAATGCACAGGGAAATCAATACGATCGGTTCCAAGAGCAGCGACCTTGCCATATCCGGTACCGTCATAGAGATCAAGACGGAACTTGCCAAACTGAGGGAGCAGGTCCAGAATATCGAGTAAGAGACGACCGTGGGTGAGACACCAGATGCGGTGATGCAACCAGCAGACGCAAGGGATTGGACAGCATGAAACATACCGACACGCAGGGACTCCTCATGGTTATCTCCGCCCCTTCGGGCACCGGAAAGACCACGCTCTGCAAACGGCTCCTGGCCGAATTCCCCGATCTGCGCTTTTCTGTGTCCTGCACCACGCGTCCCCCCCGTAAGGACGAGAAGGATGGGAAGGATTACCACTTTATCTCCGCGGAAAATTTCAAAGACAGGAGGGCACAGGGTGAATTCGTAGAGTGGGAAGAGATCTACGGTCATCTGTACGGCACCTCTAAAAAAGACATCGAAGAGATGACCCGCAGGGGATATGACGTCGTTCTGGACATCGACACCCGGGGAGCGCGAAATGTAAAGAGTGTGTATCCTGAGGCTGTTTTTGTCTTCGTCATGCCTCCGTCCGTGGAAATTCTGAAGGAAAGACTGTACAATCGCGGCTCGGAAACCGATGATATGATACAGATGCGCTTCGACAGGGCCATGGAGGAGATACAGGAAAATGAGTGGTATGATTATGTGGTATTTAATGATATAGTACAGGATTCTGTCACCATACTTCGCTCTGTGTATGTAGCCGAAAAAAACAGGCGGTCACGGCTGCAGGGCAGGATAGATGACTTTTATCGAACAACCGGAGGCATATAAACCATGGCACGAGTTACCGTAGAAGATTCACTGGAAAAGGCAAAAAACAGGTTCGCCCTGACGCACCTGACGACGCAAAGGACCAAACAGCTCCTGAGAAACTCCAAGCCCCTCAGCGAAAAGAAAAACAATCGAGAGATCGTTACCGCCCTGAGGGAGATAGCCGAAGGGAAGGTGGAATACGCCCATCCCGAGCTCCTCAACGCAGAATCGGCAGACATTCAGCCGGTTGAACTTATAGAAAACAACACAGACGTGGTCGAAGATGTACCAGCAGAGCAGTCGTGACAAACTGATCTTTGCCCTTGATCTGGGAGAAGATCTGGACGAGGCCGTCAGGTGGACCGACCTGCTGAAGGATCATGTGGGGATGTTCAAGGTGGGGAAGGAGGCATTCACCCGTTTCGGCCCCCGGATTGTATCGAGCATCAGGGAACGGGGGGGAAAGGTCTTTCTCGATCTGAAGTTTCACGACATACCGAACACGGTGGCAATGGCATCCCAGGCCGCGGTAAAGCTGGGCATTTCCATGCTCAACATACACGCGCTCGGGGGACGGGAAATGATGGCGCGGGCGGTCGACTCCGTCAACCAGACCGCGATCGCCTTGGGGATCGCCCCCCCGGTGCTCCTTGCGGTAACCGTTCTCACCAGTCTGAATGATTCCGACATCAAAGCGATAGGATTTGGATGCACGACCGGAGAACTCGTCCTGAAACTTGCCGTATCGGCCAAGGATGCGGGCGTCTCCGGCGTTGTGGCATCGGCGCAGGATGTCAGTTCCATACGGAAGGCGTGCGGAGAAGATTTTGTTATTGTAACCCCGGGGATACGACCAAGCACCACGGTGGCGGGTGACGACCAGAAGCGGACATTGACGCCGAGAGACGCCGTCGCCATGGGGGCTGATTATCTGGTGGTGGGCAGGCCCATACGGCTGGCCGATGATCCGGTGGCCGCAGCCAACAGCATCACCGAAGATATTGCGAGCGGACTCCGCTAAGATCTCAGGCCCTACCTAGAGGAAGGTCCATGCAGGTAATCTACGGCGTTCATCCGGTTTTGGAGGCCCTGAAGGATGACAGCGGCAGGATCGAGAAGGTGCTGCTGACCAGAGAGGGGAAGCGGGGCGGTATCCGGGAGATCATAGAACTGGCCTCCCGGAGAAAGATACCCCTCGTCCTTACAGACAGGGAACACCTGAACATCACCGCCGGCACACAGCACCATCAGGGCGCCATCTGTGTCTGCGAGGGATACCGCTATACGGGCATCGATGAAATGCTCGCCAGGTGCACGTCCCGGGACAATGCCTTGCTCGTGATCCTTGACGAGATTACCGATCCGCAGAATCTCGGATCACTCATACGGACAGCCCTCTGCTTTGGGGTAGCCGGCCTGATCATCCCGGAAAAACGATCAGCCTCGGTTACCCCCTCCGTCATCAAGGCCTCGGCGGGGGCGGCCCTCCACCTCCCCATTATTAAAGTAGTAAACATCGCACGTACAATCGACCGTCTGAAAGAAGGGGGCTTCTGGATATACGGGGCCGATGCCGGCTGTGGGGAAGGACTACAAGCGTCTGATTACAGCAACCATGCGTGTCTCGTACTGGGGAGCGAGGGGAAGGGGATACGGCCGCTGGTCAGGAAAAAGTGCGATGTTCTGGTCTCCATTCCGATGACCGGAACCATCGATTCGCTGAATGTGTCCGTCGCCGGAGGCATTATCCTCTATGAAATAACTCGCCACTGGGACACCCTGAAGACGCAGGGAGAAAGGGGGTAGGGATGCCGGTATATCTGTGGGAGGGGACGACCAAAAAAGGGGAACCAAAGAAGGGAGAAATAGAGGCCGCCGACGAAAGCAGCGTGAGGATCCAGCTGCGACGTCAGCGCATCAAGCCCGAAAACATAAAGAAAAAGCCCAAAGATCTCTTCGAAAACATCCCCTTTCTCCAGCAGAAGGTCAAGGAACGGGATGTCGTAGTGTTCGCCCGGCAGTTCGCCACGATGATCAATGCCGGGCTCCCCATCATCCAGTGTCTGGACCTCCTGGGTGAAGAAGAGCAAAACCAGACCTTCGCGAAGATCATCAAGGGGGTAAAAGAGGATATTGAGGGGGGAAGTTCCCTCTCCGATGCCCTGAAGAAGCACCCGGATATATTTGACGACCTTTTCATAAATCTGGTCGCCGCCGGAGAAGCAGGCGGTATCCTGGATGTCATCCTCAACCGCCTCTCCACCTATATGGAAAAGGCGATGGAGCTGAAGCGGAAGGTCAAGGGGGCCATGACGTATCCGGTTACCGTCCTCGTGGTCGCCATCGGGGTCGTCATTCTGCTCCTGTACAAGGTCGTCCCCGTTTTTGAGGAGATGTTTTCAGGGATGGGTTCGGCGCTGCCGGGCCCCACGCAGGTCCTTGTTGATATGAGCCGTTTTGTCCAGGACAACATACTGTATATACTGGGCAGTATTGTCCTGATCGTCTTCGCCTTCAGGAGATATTATCGGACCGAAGGGGGGAGACTTCAGGTCGATCGCCTCGTGCTCAAGCTGCCCGTCTTCGGCATTCTGCTTAAAAAGGTCGCCGTTGCAAAATTTTCACGGACCCTCTCCACCATGATGAGCAGCGGCGTCCCGATACTCGACGGGCTTGAGATCGTCAGCAAGACGGCGGGAAACAAGATCGTCGAGAATGCCCTGATGGAAACCAGAAAGAGCATCGGTGAGGGAAAGACCATCGCGGAGCCGCTGTCGGAGGCGAAGATATTCCCCTCCATGGTTGTCTCCATGATAGCGGTCGGTGAAAATACCGGCGCCCTCGATGCCATGCTGGAAAAAATCGCCGACTTTTATGATTCCGAAGTCGATGTGGCGGTGGGCGCTTTGACGGCGCTCCTCGAACCTATCATGATGGTCTTTCTGGGGGGTGTTGTGGGGGGGATGATTGTGGCACTGTATCTTCCCATCTTTTCGATGGCTGGCGCTGTCGGATAGGGAAATCAAAAAAATGGTCGGGATGGCGCGATTTGAACGCGCGACTCCTGCGTCCCGAACGCAGTGCCCTACCAGGCTGGGCCACATCCCGACAAGGGTTCATGACTATATAATTTCCTCCCAAATGTCCATAAAAAAATGAAGGGTACCGGAATGTGGGTCAAACGAGAGCGGCTGCTTGTCTGAGAGGCAGATTCATGATATTGGGTATTCAAATGCCATTGTTATGCAGGAGGATTCAGCTCAGTGATAATTTATGATCTTAAATGTGAAAAGAAACATACCTTTGAGGGATGGTTTAACGACAGAAAGGCCTTTGAAGATCAGAAAAAGAAAAAACTCGTCACCTGCCCGGTCTGCGGCAGTTCAGATGTAGATATTGTCCCGTCATCCATCACGGTCATGGGTAAAGACTCGGAGAAACTGAAGGACGCAAACAGCAAGGAAATCTCCCCCATGAAGGCGCTCCAGATGTTTCATGAATACATGGACAAGACATTCGAAGACGTGGGGAGCAGATTTGCCGAAGTTGCCCTGCGGATACATGCCGGCGAGGAAGACATCCGGAACATCAAGGGAACGACAACGGAAAAGGAAGAGGCCACCCTCACGGAAGAGGGGGTCCCCTTCATAAAAATCCCCATACCGAAATTCGACAGCTGATTCCGATGAAATCGGATTTCTTCCCATGAAAAAACGCTACAACAATATCCTGGACCTGATAGGGAACACCCCCCTTGTCGAGATCCGCCATCTCAACCCCAACAAAAATGTGACGGTCTATGCAAAACTGGAAGGGGCCAACCCCGGCGGGTCGATCAAGGACCGGACTGCGCTCTACATGATAGAGAAGGCCGAAGAACGGGGAGACCTCACCCCGGGCAAGACCATTCTGGAGGCCACCAGCGGCAACACCGGGATCGGCCTCGCCCTGGTCGCCGCGGTCAAGGGATACTCCCTGACATTGGCCATGCCCGAATCGGCCAGCGAGGAAAGACGGAAGATACTACGGGCCATGGGGGCCCATCTGTGCCTCACGCCTGCCGAGATGGGGACCGACGGCGCGATAGAGGTGGCGTACGAGATGCTACGCGAGGAGCCGGAGAAGTATTTCGCTACGGATCAGTTCAACACCGAAGACAACGTCATGGCCCACTATCACGGGACAGCGGAAGAGATCTGGGAGCAGACAGACCGGAAGGTCACCATGGTGGTGGCCACGCTGGGAACGTCCGGGACGATCATGGGGATCTCCCGGAATCTCAAAGAGCACAACAAGGATATCAGGATCGTAGGCGTAGAGCCCTATCTTCACCACAAGATTCAGGGGCTCAAGAATATGAAGGAATCATACCGGCCGGGGATCTTTGACAGAAAACACCTTGACGAAAAGATCAATATCCTGGATGAAGATGCCTTTGAGATGGCCAGAACCCTGGCCCGTACCGAGGGGCTGTTCGTCGGCATGAGCTCCGGTGCCGCCATGCACGTGGCCCTTGCAAAGGCCCGGGAAATGAAGGAAGGGGTGGTCGTGGTCATCTTCCCCGACGGTGGGGAGCGGTATCTCAGCACACCCCTCTTTTCTGACCAGGAAGCGGTCTCGCTTCACCTCTATAACACACTCACCCGGACCAAGGAGCCATTCAAACCCCTCAACGCCGACCAAATTCTGATGCATTCATGCGGCCCGACCATGCATGAGGTCCCGCACATCGGCACCTACCGGCGGTTCGTTGTGGCGGATATGATCGCCCGCTACCTGGAATTCAAGGGATACCAGGTCAAACACGTCTCCAACATCATAGATCTTGCCGACCGGTCCGTCCGTGGTGCCGAGAAGGCCGGGATGGATATCGGGGCCTTCACCAGGGGACACACCAAGACATTCTTCAGCGACCTGGACAAACTCAGTATCAACCATGACGACACCTATCCGACGGCGAGTGAGAACGTCGACTCGATGATACAGCTGGCGGAGCGGCTCGTGGAGAGGGGCTATGCCTACGAAAAACTGCGGTCCGTCTATTTCGACATATCACGGCTCGACGATTACGGGGTCTTATCGAACATCGATCTGGCACAGGTGCGACATTCCCGAACAGTCGACCAGGATGACTATGCAAAGGACAGCCCCGTTGACTTCAACCTCCTCAAGCGGTCAACCCTGACAGAGCTGAAGGAGGGCATCTATTTCAAGACGAAGTGGGGGAACGTGAGACCGGGGTGGCACCTCGAGTGCGCGGCCCTCTCTATGAAATACCTGGGGGAGACATTCGATATCTACATAAGCGGTGCCGATATCATCTTCCCGCACTGCGAGAACGTCATGGCCATCGGAAAGGCCGCCACAGGGAAGGATATCGCGAACTATTGGCTTGCCTCCGAACTCGTTATGCTGGACGGCAAGAAGATGTCACGCTCTCTTGACAACTTCTTTTCCGTGGCCGACCTCGAGGAGAGGGGGTATACCGGGCGGGAGATCCGATATTTTCTCCTGAGTTCCCACTATCGGAAACCCTTGGCCTTCTCATTCGGCGCGCTGGATACCGCCTGCAATACGGTTAAGCGACTCAACACCTTCATCCAGAGGCTGTTGCGGTTCACTCCGGGAGACGGCTACGCGGAGACCGAACAGCTGATCTATGACGTCAGGAACGGATTCGCCGGGGCGATGGACGACGATTTCAACATATCCGGGGCTCTGGCCTCCCTGTTTGAATTTGTCAGAGCGATCAATATCCCGCTGGCGGCGAACCGGCTCGATACCCGGCAGAGAGATCTGGTCCTCGATACGATGCAGCGGATCAACTCCGTCCTGCGCATCATGGATTTCGAGGAGAGGAGACTCGGCAACGAGGCCGCACGACTTATGGAAGAGAGAAAACAGGCACGGTCTGCCGGTGACTGGAAAGAATCCGACCGCCTGCGCCGACAGCTTGCGGCGCTGGGGGTTCTTGTTCACGACACACCGGAGGGTACGACATGGACACTGCAATAAGGATCCAGCCCTCCCCGTGGTCCTGTCTTGAATGGGTGACCCTATGAAGGTTGTTCTCCTCTTTGTTATTCTGATAGCGGCATACCTTCTGACCCAGTGGGGTACCATGTGGAGGGGAAAACGTGCCTGCAGGGCAATCATCAAAGACCTCGAGGAACGAGGGGCACGTGATACCGCGTCTGCCGCCTCCCTCCCCTATGCACAGAAAAAAGGCATCTTCCACATAGGCGCGAGAGACTACAAGCCGCAGGCCCTCCAGTACCTTCTCCACAGAGAGATCGTCCGCGCGACCGATGACGGCAGGTACTACCTCGTTGCAACCGCGCAGGACATCAAACTGTAGCTTCCCGCCTGTTATGATACCGGCGCCGCATCGCCCTTTCTGCAGAACCGTCAGCGGTGTCGTTCCACCCCCACCCGTCCACATACCTCGCAGACGGGGCACTGGCTGCACAGGGGCGAGGTGGGCCGACAGGTAGATCTTCCGAATGCCACCATGAGGGTATTGTACTCTGTCCAGTACTTCCGGGGGAGTTTTGCCCGCAGGGCGTATTCCGTCTCGTCCGGCGTTTTCGTCCTGACGTAGCCCAGGCGGTTTGAGATTCGGTGGACATGCGTGTCCACGCATATTCCCTCCCCCCCGTATCCCAGCGTGACAACCAGATTGGCGGTCTTTCTCCCCACCCCCTTGAGGGCAAGCAGCTCGTCAATGGTGTCGGGAACGCGGGAGTCGTATCGCTCGATCAGTTCTCGGCAGACATGGAGGATCGTCTGCGCCTTGTTCCGGTAGAACCCCACAGGATAAATGGCGGCAGCTATCCGCTCCGGCGAGAGCCGCAGCATCTCAGCTGGAGTCGTTGCCAGGGCGAAGAGTCTCCGCGTGGCCACCTCGGTCACCTCATCTTTGGTCCTCAGGCTGAGGAGGGTGGAGATGAGGATATGAAACGGGGCACTCTTCTTTTCGGCAAGCTCTGAAACGATGGGGAGTTTTTCTGATATGAGGGTTTTTCTGAGGGCTTCAATAACGACTGTTATATCGGATTCGTTCATAGGCCATGATGATCGGCGGCCGGCATCCTTACAGCACAGATTTCCGGGAAACCGGCCGCCGAAGACAGCTTATTCGTATCCCTCTTCATCGGCAAGGATATCCAGGTGAAGCGTCGCGATATCCTCAACATCCAGATTGGGCTCCTTATCCGCCTTCCTGAAATCGACCGCCTTTATGTACTTGTTGCAGACGTTGCACACATCGACCCGGTACTTCTCCTCGTCCTCGATGGTGAAGTAGGCAAGTGTCTGCTGGTCTTCATTCCCGCAGAAGGGGCACCGAATGCGTTTGAACTGCCACTCAAATCCGCACTGGCCGCAGAAGAGAAATCGCGCGCCTCCTTCTCCTCTCAGCTCCGATATCTTCGGTTCCCTGCCGCATATGGGGCAGTACCCCTCAGACCACTTCGACGCGGTGATCGCGTCTCCGTACTTTTCCGAGAGGACCTCCAGTGCCGGCCGCAGGCTCTCTTCAACAAGAAACCCCAGCAGATCAAAAACACCCTCTTCACTCTCATCCGAGGCGTCGACCTCCTGCGAGAGAATAAAGGATTCGCGGACCATCTCTCCGTAGTCCAGTTCACCGGAATTGATCTTCTGTATTATCTCATCGGTCTCTTTCAGGTCCCTCTTATGAGCTATCTCGAGGAGGGCGATAAAGTATTCCTTCGGCTTTTCAAGCTCAAAAGTGCCTTCGGGAAAATCAACGAGGGGCAGTCCCCCGGCAACCTTTTTTTCTATGAGCGATTCATCCACGTTGAAGATATCTTCCTTGACCTTGCGACGATATGTTTCCCTCATAATAAGAACTTCTTCAAGGATATCGAGCAGCTCTTCGTAATGGGGGTTCATATGTTTGTACCCGTCAATCGTTTTCAGGGTATCTTTCAGGACCTGTGCCATGGTTCACCTCTTGAGGGGTTTTAAAACGAAGCCCCCCTATATATGCTTTTCCCGACAAATTCAAGAAATTCTTGCCCCGGCAAAAAAGGGGCCTGTTCTCGATTGAACAGGCCCCGTCACTCTTACCAGATTGTGACGCCGATACCCGGCGCAGATCGTTCTTCTACTCTGAAACTTCCAGCCTTCCTGTCTCCTCCATCTCCTTTAACCACTTCGGGCACTGTTTTTCCGCCCAGGACCGTGTGACCCATCCCGTCAGGATGGCGGAAACGGAACCGGGAACACCAACAGTACCCAGATACAGATGGATAAAAAAGAAGGGGAAGATCACTAAAAACCCGAGTGCGTGGAGGGGGTACATCCACCGCACCAGCTCCACGGGGAGGCCCAGCGGGAACCACATGACCAGTCCGGTGACAATCATGACAACCCCGAAGAGGGCCACTGCCCAGAAGAACGCCTTCTGACCGGGGTTATATTTTCCCGTCTCGGGAACCTTGTCCACGTGCCACAGGTAACCACCCGCAACCTTAATCCACTCCAGGTCTTCGGGAAACTTGAATATACCGGCCTCCTTCCACCATATCAATATGGCGAAGAGGAGCGACGGGATGAACACGAGTCCGGAGAAGTTGTGGATCAGCTTCAGATTCTTTAACCCACCGACAAGGACCCCAAGAAAATTGAACGAATGGAACATCATCCCCAGTCCTGAAATCATAAGGATCAAGCAGGAAAAGGCCATGCACCAGTGCACGATTCTCTCAAACCCATCGGATGCTTTTATCATTCCTTTTTTCATCTTATTCGCCTCCTTCCTTGCTTACCTGATCCCCATCACCACTGGTGTCCTTGGGCCCGTGGGTGATGTAGTGTAAGAAGGCTCCCGCTAACACACCGCCGGCTGCAAGCAGACTGAGCGGCTTGAGCCAGTCTTTCCAGGCAATAACAGAGAGGGGCACTCTCGGTTTCTCCGGAAGTCTGTCATAAACACCGGCCTTCCGCGGAAGGACATACACCATGTGCGTCCCATCCACAAAGGTATCTCCATAGACGGAGGCGTCGCCGCCCAGCTCTTTGGCCCTCGCATATGCCACCTTCAGCATCTCGTCCTTGTCACCGAAACGCAGGGCTCCGGTGGGACAGGCCTTGACACAGGCCGGTTCCATCGCGTTGTCGATCCTCGAATAACACAGATCACACTTGACAACCTTGTCGGTCTCAGGATCGTATCTGGGCACCTCAAAGGGGCAGGCAAAGACGCATTCCTTGCAGCCGATACACTTGCTGTTGTCAAGGGCGACCGTACCGTACTTGGTATGGTACAGGGCACCGCTCGGGCAGACCTTTACGCAGGCCGCATCGGTGCAGTGCATGCAGGCATCATGTCTGAACAGCCAGTCCACCTTTCCATCGTCCGATATTTCTTGGAATCGTATGATATTCCAGGTATTCGGCTGAAGATCAGGCGGATTCTGATAGGTCCCCGTGTTGACGGTCTGCTTCGCCGGCAGCTGATTCCACTGCTTGCATGCCAACTGGCATCCCCTGCAACCGGTACACTTCGAAAGATCACACAGTTTGATTTTCTCAGACATGGCTTACACCTCCTTCCTTTCGACATTTACCATGAAGGCCTTGCTCTCCGGGATCATGGTATTGGCGTCTCCGATGAACGGAGTCACGATATTGGCGGAATCACCGAAGGTGAAGACCTCCGGTTTCTTGTCACCATGCACGTATTCCCTCATCTTTGTGGTGACCCAGCCGTAGTGCCACGGAATCCCGACTTCATGAATCGTATTGCCGTCGATATTGAAGGGTTTCCACCTCTCTGTCACGATCGCCACGGCATCGACCTGTCCCCTGACCGATTTCACGGTGACGATCTCGCCGTTTTTAATCCCCTTATTCTTGGCAAGCTCGGTGCCCATCTCAACGAACATCGAGGGCTGCATCTCCGCAAGCCACGGGCACCACCTCGTCATAAGACCGGTCTGCCAATGCTCGCTCACCCGATAGGTCGAGCAGATGATCGGGAACCTCGGATCGCAGGTCGCCCTCGCATCTACATCCGTCCCCGTTCCATCCTCATCCCACCGCTTGATCGTGGGATTGACAAACTGCGGTGACATGATATTGCTCTCAACGGGGCATTCCAGGGGCTCATAGTGCTCCGGGAAGGGACCGTCCGCCAGTCCGGGCCCGAAGATCGAACCGACGCCATCGGGCTTCATGATAAAGGGAGGCCTTCCGGCGCCCGGCGCGGCAACGCCATCCGGCACATCGCCGACCCACTTGGAGCCGTTCCACATAATAACGGGTTCCTTAGTGTCCCACGGTCTCCCCGTTTCAGGATCAACGGATGCACCGTTGTAGATGATCCGGCGGTTAACCGGCCAGCACCACGCCCATTCGGGATAGAGGCCGACACCGGATTCATCCTTCTTGCCTCGCCGGGCCGCCATGTTTCCCTTCTCGGTATAGGAGTTACAGTACAGCCAGTTTCCGGAAGAGGTGGAACCGTCATCCTGGAGAAAGGCAAAACTGGGAACCAGGGTGCCCTTCTTGTAGAGCGTCCCCTTGATTACCTTATCCTCGAGGAAGTAACCGTTGATCTCCTTGGCGATATAGTGGGTATCCAGGTGCCGGACCTTCCCGTCGACATCCTTGGGACCGTAATCCCACGTCATCCTGGTGATTGCCTCTTTCAGCGGACCGCCTTCCTTTTCGTACAGCTCCTTTACTTTGTAGAAGAGCTCGGTGATGATCTCGCCGTCAGGCATTGCCACGCCGGGAGAGTCGACCGCCTTATACCGCCACTGCATCCAGCGGCCGCTGTTGGTAATCGATCCCTCCTTCTCGATCGAGGCGGAACAGGGGAGCATGAAGACCTCCGTCTTTATCTTCTTCGGGTCCATATCGGGTCCCTTCCAGAAGGATCCAGTCTCACTGTCGAAGATATTGACGTTGACCATCCAGTCCAGCTTGGTCATGGCTTGCCGCGTCTTGTTGGAGCTGGCGCCGCTGCACGCGGGGTTCTGCCCCCACGCGAAGAAGCCGGTGAACTGCTCCTTGTACATCGCGTCGAAGAGGCTCAGCCACGAGTAGTTCTTGCCGTCATCCAGTTTCGGCAGGTAGTTGTATGCCTCTTCCAGTGTCGTATCCATGCCGTAGTGGGCGCGCAGGAGACTTGCCACATACTTCGGGTAGTTCTTCCACCAGTTCAGGCTTTTGGGTTCATCCGTCCCGGGCGTATACGCCTTGTTATACGCAGCCAGGGTCGGCAGGGACGCCTTGGGGGTCTTCAGGTACCCGGGGAGGATGTGGAACAGGAGGCAGTGATCGGTGGAGCCCTGGACATTGGACTCACCCCTGAGGGCATTGACACCGCCGCCGGTCACACCCATATTCCCCAGAAGGAGCTGGATGATAGACATCGTCCTGATATTCTGAACGCCGACCGTATGCTGGGTCCACCCCATAGCATACATGATCGTTCCCGCTTTTCCTACCGTGCCGGTCTTCGCGTATTCCTCGTAGACCGCAAGGAGCCGCTCCTTCGGCGTACCGGTAATCCGGGACACGATATCCAGGTTGTAGCGGGAATAGTGCCTCTTCAGGAGCTGATACACACAGTTGGGGTCCTTGAGACTCATATCCTTCTTGACGACACCGGCCAAATCCGTCTGGAAGGACCACGAAGATTTGTCGTACTTGGTCCCCTTGAGGCCGGAGAAGACACCATTGTTGTCCCCGGGGAGTTTGAAGCCGGGATTGACCAGGAATGGGGCGTTGGTATAGTACTTGACATATTTTTCCTGGATCAGGTTGTTTTCCAGGATGTAGTTGATCATACCGCCCAGGAAAGCGATATCGCTTCCCGATCTCAGGGAGGCATAGATGTCGGCCTTCGAAGAGGTCTGCGTGAACCGAGGATCAACATTGATCAGCTTCGCGCCATTCTCCATGGCCTTGGTCACATACTTGAATGAGATGGGGTGGTTGGAAGCCGCGTTACTTCCCATGATTAGCACACAATCACTGTGCTGAATATCGATCCAGTGATTGGTCATCGCACCGCGTCCGAACGACTCTGCCAGAGCCGCAACAGTAGCGGAGTGTCAGATACGGGCCTGATGTTCGATATAGACCAGGCCCAACCCCCTCAAGAATTTTTGATAGATGAAGCACTCTTCGTTGTCCATGGCGGCGCTGCCGACGGAAGCGATTCCATTGGTCCTGTTGACCACCTGGCCTTTTGCGTTCTTAACCGTAAAACTTGCGTCTCTGCTCTTCTTGACGTTCCTGGCGATCTTGTCGATCATCCACTCCCAGGATTTTTCCTCCCACTTGTCGGAATAGGGTGCCCGGTAGAGCGGCTTGTCAAGACGATTCTTGTTGACTGAAAGCTGGTAGATTGACCCTCCCTTGCTACAGAGCGAACCTTGGTTTACAGGATGATCCGGGTCTCCCTCTGTGTTGATGACTTTCCCGTTTCGAGCGGACACGATGATCCCGCATCCAACGGCACAGTAAGGGCAGATCGTGGTGGTCTCTTGTGCATACTTGATCTTTAATGGCTGCGCGTGTGCCGCCACCGGTTTCAGATTGATACCGATCCCGCTCGCCATCAGCGCAGTCCCGGAAATCTTCAAGAAACCTCTTCTGCTGACATCCATAACTTGCTCTCCTTCCTAAAGTTTTAATCGAAACATACCGGCTCGATTGTTCTCCTTTTCAAACACGGAAGGCATGGCCGTTTCCCGCCATACCCATTGTCCACCCTTCATGGAATTTCTTCTGTAGAAGCAGTGGATCGGAGAGCACAACACCTTCCGATGATATCCGTCATTGACGCCAATCAATGACATATATCATTAATCTTGGTGCTCGTAGCAACCCTGCACCAAAATGTCAAGAGTATTTTACGAAAACTTTCGGCCATTGAGCAGAACCTGGCGCCAACATATAATGGTGCCATTAACCATCTAATATTGCCTATATTATCAGATAATCGCATAAAAATACGCCCTGTTCTTCATGTACTCCGATGAGAGGGAAAACGACCGCCGATATCCTTCCCGGGACCGCTCGATCTGTTGCCTTACCCATGCAACCCATTCCAGCATGTGGTTTTGTAGAACATTGCGTTCAGTTTATTTGCTAAAAAGCAAGATCTATATTATATAATGTTTTCTTCGGTCTCAGCTCGATACCGGCCATTGATGTAAAATACTTTTTTAAAGGAAAATAGACACCATAATGAACGTAATTGCTACTTTACAAGCTACCCCCCTCGCAAACAATCTTTCCGAAGCTCAGCTGGAAGCCCTCGCAAAATCGGCGTCAGAAAAACAATACCGTGCAGGACAGCTTATTATCGGCGAGGGGCATCGGATTGACGCCGTGTACATAGTCGTTCAGGGAACGGTCAAGATGTCCAAGAGTGCTCATGATGGGAAGGAGCAAACCCTTTACCTGCTCAGGCCCAGAGAACTCTTTGGCATGTGTGCCACCTTTTCGGACTGCATATTCCCCGCAAACGCCATGACGCTGAAAAAGAGCACGCTCCTTGCTGTTCCCAACAAAGTGCTTGACGATCTCTCAAAAAAAGATCCGACGATTCTCCGGAATATGCTCTCTATTCTTTCAAACAGATTAAAAGAGTCCATGTCACTCATAGAATCACTGTCACTCATGGAAACGCCAAAGCGCGTGGCATCCTTTCTCCTTTTTTCAAACCTGAAACAGGCCTGTACTACAGGAGCAGTCGCCAAACTTGAGATAAGTCAGAGAGAGCTAGCCAAGATGCTCGGTACCACACCGGAGACGATTTCCCGTGTATTGAGAAAGCTAGAAAGGGAAGAGATCATACAGCTCGAGGGGAAAAACATACGTATCTTCAACTGTGAAGCACTGAAGGAACTCGCCACAGGATGAAAGAAAATGGATACACCGCCCCCTGTTTCTGATCAGGCAGCAAGGTTCTTCGACGAACCCAATTGTTGTGTAAGTATGTTTCTAAAAATGTAAACCGGAAAACCGTCCTTTAATGCTCTTCTTTTTCGGCATATCCCGTAATCATGGCGGTAAAATCAGCCAACACGGTATGACCCGTTGTTGCAAGATAAATATGCGCAACAAAGAAAGCCGCAAAAATGACAGCCATAATGTAATGAAACGTTGCCACGACCTTCAACCCGCCGACAAACGATATAAGAGACGAAAAACAGGATGGACAGAGATACAAGATGCCGCTGATCAGCAGAAGGGGCATCATGAAAAACATGAAACTGAAATACGTTGCTTTTTGCAGTGGATTGAATTTGTTGTCCTCAGACTGGGCATATGGATGAGGCCTGTTCTTGAAAATATCATAGGCATAAAACTTTGCCTGCACAATCATCCCCGGATGGATATCTTCTTTCCTGAGTATATAGTGCGACACACGCCTGGAGATCAGATTGTACAGCAGCCACAGGAAAAAATCACAGACCAGTAATATCCCTGCCCAGTTATGTAGAGATATGGCATTTGAAAAACTCCCAAAGAGATGGACGCTGCTCGGCCAGTGTATCTGAATTCCGGATAATAGCAATACTATAATCAGTACGGCATGAATCCAGTGCCATGCACGCTCGGTGATCGGATGCAGATAAAGTTTCTCAGGCATCTTTTATTTTCTCCTTCTGCTGATGAATCTCAACCCGCCGTGTATCAAACATCCCACAAACGTTAACAGCACCAGCAGGATGCCGATAATATCAAGGGCCGGTATCCGGTTGCTCCCCACAACATAATCGCCCTTCTCGACAAGCTCCTTGTTGGTAAAGCTCCAGTTTGTTAATGAGTACGCAGGTGTTTTTGCAGCCGTTGTCAACAGGATACTGTCCACTGCGTGACACTGCTGACAATCCTTTATGGGGGATTGTAACGCAGGATTGTGACATATCAGACAATCCACCTTTTTCAGGTGAAGTTCGGGTTGTTCTAACCAGTTATGCCTCACAGCCGGGGCAGGTTTGAGGGAAACGAAAACATCTTTGTTTGCTTTAACCTCCCACGATTCAGCGTCTTTCTTTGTCAGAAACAATTTGTTGTTCCCGTGGCACGCAAGGCAGGTTTCATTTTGCGGAGTCTTAAGCTGTATATTATGCGGCGTGGCAAATTTCCACGTCTCTACCTTGTCTATGTTGGTCAAGGCATCCTCGACGTAGAAATCAAAAAGCTTCGGGCTTATCGGTATGTGCCGAACCGTTACATACTTTTCAGGCCTGTCTTCCGTAATCCTGGTATTCAGGCCTATCTTGAAATCCATCGTTGCAGGTTCTGTCTCAAAATAGGGCACGCCTGATTTATCTTTGCCGACATGACAGCTGTAACAGTTTTTGTATGGCATAGAATGACAAACCTGGCAGCTTACCTTGCCCTGATGAATAGCGTGGCTTGGATGCACAAGTTCTTTGGCCTTACTGCCATCTGCCGCCTTGTCAGGCTCTGCCATCGTATGACAGTCTTCACATCTCGCCCTGTTTGCGACATCATACCTGTCGAAAGGTTCCCCGCTTATACCGATCCCATGCATCTCGTCGCCGGAGTGACACTCCTTACATCCCATACACTCCTCAACGTGGTGCACATCAGCCGGCACGCACTCATTCTCTCCATGAAATTCTTTCCCGACCCTGCTTCCGTGACAGGAGGTGCAGTTCGTTTCAACAGGAGGGGTCTTCTGGAAAAGATGTCCCTCTATGAATCCACCCTCAACGGAGTTGGGACGGCTCACGTGACACTGCCCGCAACTGCTGTGGCATTGTAAACAATGTGTCCCCATCGCACTGTCAATTTTGTCGCGCACACAGGGATCCGACTGTGCTCTGAGGTATATCTTGCTCTTGAAGGGAGCAAGGGTTACATGGAGATTGGCCGAGTTTTGCCCTGTTATTTCGGGGTGACCACCCTCATCATCCATTGCGTGGCACTCGCCACATGTCTTTGAGGGATCGGGATACGTCGGATCCCTTACCACGCCTTCATGCGCTGTTTGATAGTCGTCACTTGCGGGATTCCCGCCGTGGCATTGTTCGCAGGATACCTGCCCGTGAACATCTTCATCCTCATCCAGGAAATCGGTGTCTACCAACACCTTCTCGTATGGCTCCAACGGAGCCACAGCTCCGCCTCACCCCTCGCCTTTTGATTCGGCGGGCTTTTCAACCTTGGGTTTTGACGCCTCAATATCCCGGGTAATTTGAAGAAGTTTTTTCGTGCTTGTATGGCATGATACACAGCCGCTCTCTTCGGCACTTACAACCGGGGCTGAATACGATACGATAAAGATAAAAACGGCAAGGAATATTACGAATGATTTTATACACTTCTTACACACGCGACACACTCCAGTTATGATCTATTTTTCATCTCTTATGAGGCATACTATAATTATATTCTCCGCGCAATGATCTATATCAATAAAATCAATATTAAATATCAAAAAACAGTGCCGGGAGAAAATGCTTTTCCCCGATATCACATCAAAGATAGCTGTGAAGGCCGGCAAGGACATAGTTCACTCCGAGATACGTAAAAATGACGGCAATAAAACCGATTATCGCAACCAGAGACATCTTGACGCCTCTCCATCCTCTCGCAAGGTGGGCATGAAGGAACGCACCGTAAATCAGCCAGGTAATGAGCGACCATGTTTCCTTTGGATCCCACCCCCAGTACCGTCCCCACGCCCTGTCAGCCCACGCAGCCCCTGTCATAAAACCCAGAGTCAGCAATACAAAGCCGATCGATATCATTTTGTAGGTTACTTCGTCCAAGAAAAGCGCATCGGGCAGCATGGTTACTTTTACCTTAATCTTCAATAGATACAGGATGCTTGTCCCAAAGGCGATGGCAAAACAGGCATAGGCGAGGAAAGAGCTGATCACATGACTTATCAGCCAGTTACTTTGAAGGGCAGGGATAAGCGGCTGAATCGTGCAGTTTACATCGCCGGACAGGGAGACATACGCTAATATTAAAAAGGCGAAAAAGGAAGAGAGAACACCGAAGAGATCGTTTCGGTATCGTTTTCTCATGATCAGATAAACAAAAATAATGGACCATGAAAAAAAGACCAGGGATTCGTAAAAGTTTGAGAGGGGCGCGTGCCCTATGCCCAACTGATACGAATGAATCCAGCGTAGAATGATCGCGGATGTCTGCAGCGCTACTCCGGCAGCGACAAGCGTCAAGGCCCACTTCCCCACAGATCTCTTATGGAAAATGATAGACACAAGAAAAACAAAGGCAGCGAAAAAATAGATAAAGGTCACTATGCTGATAAGGAGGGTATCGTTCATTATTATCCTATTCTAGAGTGATTTCCCTGAACAACTGTTCCAGCTTTTCCTCAAAGGGTTTTCTGTTTTTGCTGGCGCTGGCGGCAATGGAACATTCGTATGGACCCTGTTCACCCGCAATTCTCACCCATATCCGCTTGTGGCTGAAAAACAGATTCAATATAAATCCCACTATGATGAGACAGAACCCGATCCATACAAGAAAAACCCCCGGATCTTTGCTGACCTGGATACCCGTATAATACAATCTATTGAAATCCTTCAGCGTGAAGGTAAATCCGCCCCGTTGCTGCTGATTGCTATTACGGCCATTTTGGAATACCCAGAATATATCGTGTTTTTCCCCCGGTTCAAGCAAAACGCCCAGGACCGCAGGACCCATTCCTTCGAGATCGTTTACAAATCGTGCTATTGCAAAAAAAGCGCTCCCGTCAGGCAGAGGGACCTTTTTCATCAAGTTCGGCCTTAAGACGGTTTCCTCACCCGTTTTGCCGTTCCGCACACCAATCAGGAAACCGCTTCCTCCGGCAATGCCATAGGTTGCCTGGCAAAATTTCAGCCCCTTATACAGAAAGGGATGATTTACTTTCATTACCCCGGAGGCAACCTCTTTCTCGTTCTCCAGTATCGTTAAATCGGTTTTGTATTCTTTGGGCATGCCCGTCTCGTAGAATTCAACGGTAAAATTATCACAGCGAACGTCAAACCCGAGCTCTTTCGGCCCCGTTCCTCCAAACAGTGTGACTGTACCGGATTTTTCCCCTTCAACGATATTCATCTGCCCGTTGAATCCCAGCAGGATTCCCAGTAATCCGCCGATTAATATCAGGAGGATGCTGATATGAACAAAGATCATCCCCAACCGTGAATACCTTCCTTGTTCCGCGGAAAAATAGGTGGCACCGTTTCTAACAGTCTTTACGGGAACTCCAACGAGGGATTTTATGAGCAGCTCCGATTGCCGTTCAAGATCCGACAGTTTTTGCTGACTCTGGAATGTCTTCCGAATCTGAGATGATCTGAAGACCGTATCGTCAATCTCTTTTTTCGCTGGGGAAATCAGTCTGACAAGACGGGGAATCTGTTTGAATGTGCAGACGATAATATTGACTGCTAACAAGACCAAAAGGGTCGTAAACCACCATGAGTGGTACATGTCGAATACATTGAAGAATTTCAAGGCGGAGAATACACCGGGGCTGTAAAAGGCCTTATACCTCTCCATCGGCAGGCCCTGCTGGATTACCGTCCCCAGGACAGAAGTGGCTGCCAGAGAAAGAAATAAGAAAATGGTGAGCCGTATAGAGGAAAATACTGTTTGCAGCTTCTTAATCATAAAGGTGATCATGGGGCGAAATATCATGGATCGGAAAATTGAGTCAAGAATTAAGGCGGTAAGACGCCGGGATCAAGCCTTTATTTACAGTACGTGATAAACCTCAATTTTTAATCCATTGAGATTGAAGCAGTATGTCTTTGTCAGCAGACGATTGCAGGAAAGACACCATATCATGAAATATAATTTACTTTTTGCACAAGATATGATGCTGGGGGAAAAATATTTTCTCCCGGCAATGTTTTTTGATATTTAATATTGATTTTATTGATATAGATCAATGCACGGAGAGTATAATTTGTGTTAGAAGGATGCGTTATTGCGTTACATGGTAGCAAAAAATTTTGGGAGGTAGAATTGTTATGCGTAAGCAAATGCTCATGAAAAAGAGTCTGATCATTTCCCTTGTGGTAATGTTCGCCCTTACATTATCCTCTTACTGTCTGGCAGGCAAGACTGCGAAAGATTTCGTAAAGGAAGCCCAAAAAACGGTAACCGAGATCTCAGTTGCTGATGCCAAAGCAGACATAGATGCAGGAAAGGTAGCCGTTATTCTTGACTGCAGAACAGCCAAGGAGTTCAAGAAAGGGCATCTTCCCAAGGCAATACATATTGAACGTGGTCTGCTGGAATTCAAAGTAGCCAAAAAGATTCCCGATAAAGCCAGCTACGTAATCTGCTATTGCAAATCAGGTGGCCGTTCATGCCTCAGCACCTGTACATTGGGAGAGATGGGGTACACAAATGTGAAAAGCATGGCCGGTGGCTGGAAGGCATGGGTCAAGGCAGGTTATCCTGTAGAATAACGAAATAAAAGTGCAATGCCGGATGTTAAAAGGGAATAGCTCTTTCGGGGGTTATTCCCTTTTTCCTTTTTAGTGATTGCGGATAATTTGGCACTATACTATGATGTTATCAAATTTGCTGCTTGGTACGGATTGAAGGCAAAACCTGAAACTCTTGATTTAATCCACACGAGGACTATCAGAAGGGCAATCCAATGCTAAAGACGGGTGACATATCCCGGCACATATATGAATGTGTGTCAGACCACGGCAGAGGCCTGCGGGTGGAAGAGGTGAGAATAGGCCTGGGGTACGTCGGCGTGATGCTGGACGGGGACCGGATGGGGGTGGCCGCCGTCCTGAGGAATGAACTGGCCCCCGGGTGCTCAACAATCGGAAAAGCGGGGAGACTGGCAGGATCCGGTGCTTCACAGCTGCTGGATCTCCTCATCGGGGGCACCAATCCACTCGAAAAGGCGCTGGGTCTGGCCACGGCGAATGCACTATTGTGTCCCGACGCCGGGGAAGAGGAACAGGATTCCATAGCCCTGATGGGACTGACCTCCGGGGACCGGGTGGCCATGGTGGGATACTTCGGCCCCCTCGTGAAACGGATACAGAAGACCGGGGCAACACTCCAGATCATAGAGAAAGATCCGCGCCGCACGGATCAAATCCCCGACCGGAACGACAGAGATACACTTCTTGCGGAATGCAGCGTGGCGATCATTACCGCAACCTCGATTCTGAACAACACCATCGAGGAGATCCTCAACGGGCTCGGGAACCCGAGGCACGTCACCATACTGGGGCCCTCCACGCCCCTGTGTGAAGCGGCGTTCGCCCGGACACCGGTCACCCACCTCGGCGGCTCTGCGATATCGGATCCCCGCAAGGTTATGCAGATTATTTCGGAGGGGGGAGGCACACCACACATGCGCCCCCACCTCCGGTTTATAGACAGGACGATCGAGCGCTATGCCGACGCATAACACATCGGGAGAAGGAATAATCCCCATTGTTTCAATCGTGGGAAAATCGGGTTCGGGTAAGACCACCCTGATCGAAAAGATCATCCCGGAGTTGACGCGGCAGGGCTGGCGTGTCGCCACCATCAAACACAGCCGCCGCGGATTCGATATCGACCGCGAGGGGAAGGACAGCTGGCGCCACCGGGAGGCGGGCGCGCGTATGACGGTTATGGTATCCCCCGAACAGATCGCCGTCGTCGAGAGGTCCGAACGGGATCTCGATATCGGAGAGCTGCGGGACCGGTACATCCACGGCGTCGACATCGTCCTGTCGGAGGGATTCAAGGGGAACGAATACCCGAAGATAGAGGTCTTCCGCGCCGCCTTGAAGCGGGAGATGCTCTGTTCAAAAGCTGATAACCTGATTGCCGTCGCCAGCGACGTGCCGATGGAGATCGATGTGCCCCGTCTCGATATCAACGACGCGCAAGCAATCGCACACCTGATTATAGACCTGTTTTTGAGCACGCCACGGGAGGAGCGCACCGATGCCTGACCTCGATTATCTCAGGATCATCAAATGGGTATTGATCGTCCTGCTTGCGGGGTTTATCGGGCAGTTCGGCAAAAGCCTCGCCAAGCACCTGATGGAAAAGGCCCGGCTGAAAAAGAAGGCCTTGTCCCCGAAAGGAGGAGAAGCCGCTCCTGTCGCCCGCGGAGACTATACCGAACGAGCCACCGTCCTGCCGGAACCGCACCCCCCCGCCATCTCCGCGGAAGAGAAGGCCAAACAGGACAAGAAACTGGCCAAGACCCTGGCAAAGCAGAAAAAGAAAGAGGCAAAGGCCCTCAAAAAGCAGGCCGACCTATAAGCAGGATGCCCCGTTTCCGCACGTCTTTTTGCCCCCCTCCAGCACCCTGAAACTGTACGCCGCCTGAATCTCACGAGATTCGTGTCATACCGCTGATGCGCCCTGACCGCAAAAACCTTTGTGATACCGATTTGTTGCAAAATCAGATTTCCGGGTTTCCATTTTATCCTTGATCTTTACCTTCGTTTTGGGTAACTCGCAGGGTACTTTTCTCAAAATCAGGGTTCGTTATTTCGGGGGGTTCTTTTTTCAAAATCCAACAGAAGGAGACATGCGCATATGGCAGAAGACAAAACAATGAATCGGTGGTATGTTGTTATCGGCGCTGTACTAATCCAGTTGTGTCTCGGCGCTATCTACGCGTGGTCGGTCTTTACACCCAAACTGACCTTGCCAGTAGCTCAGGGCGGGGCGTATGGGTTCAGCGCGACCCAGGCGGCGTGGATTTTTTCAATCGGTCTTCTCGTTTTCTCGGTCGTCATGATCATCTCGGGGAGGATGCTCGCGAAGACAGGCCCGAGAAAGCTGGCGTCGATCGGGGGGATTGTCCTGGGTGCCGGGTACATTCTGGGGGGGCTGTTCGGATCCTCATTTATCGCGCAGCTGGTCCTCATAGGGATCATCGGGGGGGCCGGCATCGGTCTCGCATACGTCGTTCCCATCGCCGTCGGTGTCAAGTGGTTCCCGGATAAGAAGGGAATGGTGACGGGGCTTGCCGTTGCCGGGTTCGGGTTCGGCGCGACGATCTGGGTCAAATCGGCCGGTTCCTGGTTCGGCCTGATAGAACACTTGAACCTTTTCGGTCTCGGAGGGGTCCAGAGTGTCTTTTTATTATACGGTATCATCTTTCTTATTGCCGTCCTCGTGGGAAGTATTGTCATGGTCGATCCCCCGGAGGGGTATATCCCGGAGGGATGGACGCCTCCGCAGCCGGCATCATCCGAAAACCCGGGCAGTGCGGCCCTGGGCATGACTGAATTCACGTCGGGCGAAATGATGGAGACCCCCCAGTTTTACATGACATGGGTTACGTTCCTCTTCTCGGCGATCGCCGGCCTGATGGTCATTTACTGCATCAAACTGTTCGGCATCGATTCCCTGCAGGCCGCCGGAATGACCGCGGTCAGTGCCTCCGCCGCCGCTGGTACCGCCATGGCCTTGTACGCGATATTCAACGGCCTCGGCCGTATCATCTGGGGAACAGTCTCCGACAAGATCGGGCGGAAGATGGCCATCTTCCTCATGTGCCTCCTCCAGGGAATTATTATGCTCCTCTTCTACCAGATGGGGGGAACCGTTATCACCCTCATCGTAGGAGCCTGTATCATCGGATTCAACTTCGGCGGCAACTTCGCCCTCTTCCCCGCCATCACGGCCGACTATTTCGGCAACAAGAACGTGGGGCTGAATTACGGATTCATTTTTGTCTCCTACGGCATCGCCGGCGTCATCGGACCCCAGATTGCCGGATACTTCAAGGACGCGGCCAAAGGAGGCGGAGATCCCTCGGTGTGGGTTACCCCGTTCATCATTGCAGGGGTGGCGTGCCTGCTGGGCGCCGCCGTTACCCTGATGTCAAAACCTCCAAAGAAGCTGTAGTCATCGGGCAGGAAAGCGCCGGCCACCTGGCCGGCGCTTTTTTTTGTTTCCCGACACCTTAGTGTTACAATCCCCCCGAAACCTCTCCCTTCATTGTCCCCCTTTCTAGTACTAAAGTATTACAAAAAATATTACCGGCCAGATCTTGCCTCATACCTTATTCGCAGAGGTCCTCGTCCAAAAAATACGAATAAAAGCATATTATTTACGTATCGACTCTCCCTGCGCGATTGGTGATAATCCGCTTGGAGAAATGGGCATATTGACCAGCGGCTCCACAGCCGCCTGAAGGAGGATAGCTATGAAAAAATTATACTGGAGTGTATTGTGCGCGGTCATCTGGTTGTTGAGTCAGGGCGTCGCATCGGCGACGCCGATTACTTTTCTGGATTCAGCCGATATTATATCGGTCAATCAGACATTCACCTTCACTGAAGCGGCCCCGATCGACAGCCTCTCCGGCGGGGTATTTACCATCATGGCCATAGGTGATTATGATTGGGGGGATGCCTCTGAATACCTGACCTGGGATATCGATGGGTATACCTCTCCCCTGGGAACCAACTGGGGACCGTCGACCCCCGGCATCGACTTTTATGACGCCGCGGCCCCTGCTAATGACGTTTCGTGGTTTCACACCTGGACGATCCCCACCACCGTTATGGATTCGATCCTTGCCGACGACAGCTTTACGGTCACCATTACCAACAGCGCCGCTGTCGATAACGTCCTGACAACCGATTATGTCAGCTACACGCTGCAGTATTTTGACGGCTCCACCTCCGGTTCTCCGGTCCCCGAACCCATGACCATGCTCCTACTCGGCTCGGGTTTGGTCGGGCTGGCGGGCATCAGGAGGAAGGCTGCGTCCAAAGATCGCGGCTGACACGCACAGCGATCCTCTCTTCATTCAAGGCAGGGCCTTTTCAGGCCCTGCCTTGTGTCTTTCCACTCATACAGATCGGCAACTCCGCCAGGCCCTGGCACGTGAGCAAAAAATTGCTGATTCGTTATTCCCTGTTTGACTAACCCATCAAAGTTTACTATGGTGACCCAAAATTTATAATGAGGGGGTTTCTTATGTCTGACAATCTTGCTAATCCTGCACCACTCGGTCTGATGGGCTTTGGGATGACCACGATTCTCCTGAACCTTCACAACGCCGGCCTCTTTGAGATCAGCGCCGTCATCATGGCAATGGGTATCTTCTACGGTGGAGTCGCCCAGATCATCGCGGGCTGTATGGAATTCAAGAAGGGCAACACCTTCGGCACCACCGCATTCACCTCCTACGGCCTCTTCTGGCTGACGCTCGTATACCTCATCTACTTCAACGGGAAGTTCGGGATGCCCGCGAATGAGATCGGCTTCCTGGCCTGGTACCTCTTCCTGTGGGGCCTGTTCACCTTCTTCATGTGGATCGGGACCTGGAAGGCAAACCGGGGGCTCCAGGTCGTTTTCCTGACGCTGACGATCCTCTTCTGGATGCTCGCCGCGCGCGACGCGTTCGGCTGGACCGGCTCCTGGGCGGTCCTGACCGGTTACGAAGGGATCTTCTGCGGCGCCTCGGCCATTTACTGCGCCATGGCACAGGTCCTCAACGAGAACTACGGACGGGTAGTTATGCCCCTGGGCGAAAAATAGATTTAATAGAGATAGAGTTACAGACAAGGGTTATGGGTCGCAGGATCCATAACCCTTTTTTGATTACCGCGTCTCAAGCGCATCTTGAAGGGAAATGATAAATGGTGTTCCCGGCGACAGACAGGGCACAGTAACGCTATGACCCCTGGCGGCTCTCGGCGTACCGGCACAGGTTGGCAAGGGCCCTGACCGTCGCGTCCAGATTCGCGTACACGGGGAACCCCCTGGCGGCGAAGGTCCTCTTGAGGAGAAGATTGTACTGTCGGTCCTTCTCATCCTCCAGATACGGATCGAGGGAGACCGTGACCATGAGCGGTTTCCGCGCCCGTTCCCGGGCCTGTTCACAGCCCGTAACCATCAACTCAATGAGCCGTTCCATATGCGCATCGATACCCTGTCCTATGATGCGCCGCAGATAACGGAACTGATCGAACTGGAAAATCAGAGATTGGATTCGAGGGTCCGCGGCGACAGTCCCGATAATGTCGACGATGTTTCCCGTCTCCCCGATACTGTAATAGATAGGCCAGGCATCCAGGGGATTCCTGATGCTGGTTCCGGCCGCGGGGACCAGAGCGCGTAGGGCCTCGATGGTCTCCGGCGTAAACGGGGGCACCTCGATCCCGGCCCGCAGGCACAGGTCCGTCTGGATGACGCCGAAGCCGCCGGAGTTGGTGATCAGGGCCATGGTCCGCCCCGCGGGGAGCGGTGCGTTCTGCAATGCGATCAGGATGTTCGCCATCTCATCGAAGGTGTCCACCTGCAGCGCCCCGCACTGTCTGAAGAAGGCGCGCCAGATATCCGGGGAACCCGCCATGGCTCCCGTGTGGGAGGCCGCCGCCCGCATCCCCTGATCCGTCATCCCCCCCTTGATGGCGATCACCGGCTTGCGCCGCGCCGCCTTTGTCAGGGCCGCGCCGAGGTGTGCCGTGTCCCTGGTCCCTTCGATATAAAAGGCGATCAGCTTCGTGTCCTCGTCATCCGCCAGATACTCCAGGAAATCGGCGCCGTCCAGATCGACGGCGTTGCCGTAACTGACCACCTTGCTGAACCGGAGATTCTTCGTGTCGGCGAAATAGGAGAACGATTCGGCGAAACTGCCGCTCTGGGCGACCACGCCGATGGACCCCTCCTCCGTCGGGGCTTCCGGCACGATGGCCTGGCCCGTCCTGGGGCAATAGACACCGAAACAGTTGGGGCCGATGAGTCTGATCCGGCCTTTTGCCATCTGTTTTAGTTCCTCCTCCTGCCTGATCCGCTCGGGGATGCCCGTCTCGCTGAAACCGGCCGTGAAGATCTGAGCGGCCCGAACGCCCTTCCGGATACACTGCTCCAGGACCTGCGGCAGCCGTGACGCGGAGATGCTGATACTCACATAATCGATCTGGGCCTCCACATCCAGGATGCTCGGGTAGCACTTCTTGCCCATCAGCTCCGTATACTTCGGGTTGACCAGGTAGAGGCGGTCCCTGAGCTTCGTCTTCATCTGCGCCAGGGTCGCCTGATCGGAAGGGGACGCCCCGATGATCGCGACGGCACGGGGATTGAAGATGGCGTCGAACAGGCTGCGGTCTGCTGCTTCCATGGCACCTCCTGAAGAAATCGATTGGTCTCTCATACCACAAAGCACCGGACAACGGTAAGACGAATTGATGATTTTGCACAATGTCATTTCGAGGAGCGTGAGCGACGAGAAATCTTGAAGAATCAAGCCTGTTAAAATTTCTCCCTACGGTCGAAATGACAAGTTGCCGCATTTGTGCAAAGCTCTCGAAATGACCGCAGGCGGGAAATGTTTTATATGGCCGTCAGCCCCTCCGGAGGATCGCGAGAGGGGAATACACCCCGACAAGAGTTTTTTAGTGTTTGCATTTTGCGCGTCTTGTGTCTATGTAAACCCCGAAACGAGTATTGGACGATTTCGCATTGAAGGAGCGGGTATGAAGATCAAAGACAAAGTTGTTGTGGTGACGGGAGCGGCCTCTGGAATCGGCCGTGGATTGTGTTATCGTTTTGCCGACGAGAAACCGAAAGGGATCGTGGTTTCCGATTATAACGGTGAAGAGGCGGCAAAGGTGGCCGCGGACATCGGCGGCCTTGCCGTAACCGCCGATGTCGGCAAAGAAGAAGATATTCAAAGACTGGTGGACATAACCACGCGGCAGTACGGACCGATCGATCTGTTCTGTTCCAATGCCGGCATTCCCTCAGAGGGAGGCGCGGAAGCCCCGGACGAGGTGTGGCAGCGCTGCTGGGATGTTCACGTCATGGCCCATGTCTATGCGGCCCGCGCCGTGTTGCCGTCGATGATCGAGCGCAAGAGCGGATACCTGCTCCAGACGGGTTCGGCCGGCGGTCTGCTCACGACGCTGGGGCAGGCGCCGTATGCGGTTTCCAAGCACGCCGCCGTCGCGTTTGCGGAATGGCTGTCGATCACCCATGCGCGCCAGGGGATCAAGGTCAGTTGTCTCTGTCCCTTCGGCGTCATCTCCGGCATGCTTCCGGAAGATGCGGGGGGCGTGGGACAGGTCATCTTAAAGACGGCCATTACGCCCGCGCAGTGCGCCGAGTATGTGGTCGGCGCGCTGGAAAAGGAGGAGTTCTTTATTCTGCCCCATCCGGAAATACTGGAATATTTCAAGGCACGAGCCAACAACCATGAACGGTGGCTCGCTCACATGCGCAAAGAGCAGGAGATCTATATCGGTTAAAAGAATCCATTGGACGTTCAAGGTAGAGGGGATGCTGGCCGACGTTTCGGTTCGGCATCCCTTTTTTTATATCAGATAAAAGAGAACGGTCTCGCAGCTTTTACGTATTTTGTACGCCGCGTCGGCAAACGCTTTTGACATTCACAACCATACCCGCCGTTACTGAGCACGGCATGTGCTGGCCGGACGATCAAAATGTTTCGCCCTTGTATCTGTGCAACCCTCCAGCAAATGGATCAGGGATCTCTTCAGGATGATAATGGCCGAGGATATGCTCCGGAGAAAGAGCACGGTCCATCATAATTGCGAAATCTATCAGCCCTGGCTCTGTTTCATCGTGTGCAATACAATACGCCCAAGCAGGAAATAATTCGTCTGCCAACGCACTCAGTTCATTTTTCTCAAATTGGCTAACCGGAATTCTGACCTGAAAAACTGTAGGTATGCCAACTTGTCTAAGTTGCAACCTCAGCTCGAAGTTTATTCTGGCGCGTAGGTGATTACATAGCGATTGCAGGTATTCACTTCCATAGATAAAATAGTGGCCACAATGTTTTATGAGAAAACGATCATCGAGTCCAAAGTAAACCTGATTAACCCGGCCATGTGAATTGGCCATAGAGTCAATTGCAGCATCTATATCTTGTTCAGTAATGTTTGGAATTCCGTTCGTTGTCCGGCAGATATCCCTGAAATATCTGTTTGCTTCATCTGTGGAAAGCACTCGAACGCCTTCACGATAATAGGATTCAAGATGCCGAGGGCGACAACAATGAAACATACCTATGTGGCTGAAACTGGTGCCAAAAGTTGCTGAGAATCTTTTCGCAAGAGAGCTAAAATCAGAAAAAGCTGAGTAAATCCTCTGGAACGGATCAGGATCATCATAGAATCGAAAAAGTTGTCGCTGCTGACGAATAGTCTTTGCTACCTGCGCTGACACCCCACGTGGCATCAAACCGCAGATGAAATCATTCCAGTTTGTTATCTCACGCCACATAAATGTCTCGTGCTTTTTATTCATTTATATATGTTATGGGGTTCAGTCTTGCTTTTTACTAACTTAGGTACTGCTACCATGGTTATGGTCAGGTTGCTTCCTATCCAACCATCGGCGGTCTCCGGTCGAACCAGGGCTGTGCCTGTTCCAGTTGGGCCGCCAGGCGGAACAGCGTCGCCTCGTCTCCGAACCGCCCGATGAAGTGAACCCCGCAGGGCAGGCCTTCGTCCGTCCAGTGCAGGGGCACGGACATCGCGGGCTGGCCGGTGAAGTTTGCTAGCTGCGTGAAGGGGGTCTTCGACAGATTTTCCACCGCGAGCGTGTCTATCATACCGGAGATTTTCAATAAAAATCCCCCAAATCCCCTCATTGAGTTTACTACTGCCAGGAGAGTACGTTTGACGGGATCCAGCTGCAGTTCCCCGATCCCGACAGGCGGGGACGCGGTGGTCGGCGTGAGGTAGAGGTCGTATGTCTCGTGAAAGCGCCCCATCGCCCGGGAGGCCATCCCCCATTCGCGCAACTGTTCCACGAAATACGCCGCGGAATACGTGCGGCCCAGGAGGCCGAGGGTCCACGTCAGCGCCTCCACGTCGCCCCTCTTCGCCTTCCGGCCCAGTATGGGTTCCAGCTCCTCGATATCGGCGGCGATCTCTCCCATGTACATGGTGAGGTAGCTGGTCGCCAGGGCCTTGCCGTCGATCGCCGGGCGGTCCTCTTCGACCTTGTGCCCCAGATCTTCCAAGAGCCGGGCCGTTTTTTCCACGGCCCGCGCGTTCTCGGGGTGCACCTCCGTGTCGAGAGGGGAGCGTGTATTGAAGGCGATCCGCAGTGAACCGGGGACTTTCTTGATTTCCTCCATATACGGCCGCTCCGGCGGCGGAATGATATAGGGAGCCCCCGCATCAGCCCCGCAGGTCGCGTCCAGCATGGCGGCACTGTCCCTGACGGAACGGCTGACGATATGCTCGACGACGGCGCCCTGCCAGATCGCCCCGTGCTCCGGTCCGGTTGGGTTGCGGCCCCGGGTCGGCTTGAGACCGAAGAGGGCGCAGCATGACGAGGGAATGCGGATCGAGCCGCCGCCGTCACCCCCTGAGGCGATCGGCACCATCCCACTCGCGACGGCGGCCGCAGAACCTCCGCTCGAACCGCCCGGCGTATGATCGGTATTCCAGGGGTTGCGGGTCGGGCCATGAAGCTCCGGCTCCGTGACACCCAAGAGGCCGAATTCCGGACAGTTCGTCTTCCCCATGATCACGGCCCCTGCCTTCTTGAACCGCCTGACCAGCTCGCAGTCCTCGTCCGGGATATAATTCTGGTACGCCCTGCTCCCACCGGTCAGGGGTACACCTGCATACGCCGCGATCAGGTCTTTCAGGAGAAAGGGGACCCCGGTAAAGGGTCCCTCGGGGAGTCCTTTTTCAATCTCTTTCTGCGCCAGATCGAACATTGGCGCTATCACCGCGTTCAGCACGGGATTGAGCTTTTCGATCCGTCCTATCGCCTCTTCGTACAGCTCCGCGGGGGAGACGTCCTTCTTTCTGACAAGCTCGGCCATTCCGAGTCCGTCGTACCTGTCGTACTCTTTGAATGTACCCATGTGAATTCCCTCCCTTCAGGATGGATGCAATAATAATGACAGCTGTTGTCTAACATGCGCTCCCCAAAGTGCTCGGGGGACAAACGGACGCTGTCTATCCTTTATATATCCTTCAACAGCCGGTTGGACGGGGACTGGGCCACTTCATCCCTGAAGGCGCGCAGTATCTCGGAGAGGGTCTTCGATTCGTCGGTCTGTGCCACGGGGATCGCGTCCGTCCCCCGGTCTTCCAGTGAATCGACGATGAACTGTATCGTGAGCGTGCTGATGTCGCGGGCGGGCTGGTAGCCCGGCTCCCGGTATTCCGCTGTCTGCGTGTCGGAGACGACCCCGCATGCGGTCAGCTCATGGAGTATCTGGTGCACCAGGCGGATTGGGGTCTCAAGGCGGTGGGAGATCTGCGTGGCCGTGAGCGGCCGCCCCCCCTCCGCGAAATTCGACACCAGCAGGTGCGCGATCTGCAGGGAGAGGAGCCGTTTGAAAGAGGCGCTGATCTTGAGGGAGTCGGGTTCGAATTCATAGGTGTCGACATTCTGGTGGGCAAAGGAGAACTCCGCCCCGAAGAGGACGATCAGCCAGCTGAGCTGCAGCCAGATGAGGAAGAGGGGGAGCGCCGCAAAGCTCCCGTAGATCGCATTGTACCGGGCGACCCCCACCTGGAAGGTGATGTAGCCAAGCTGGACGATCTGGTAGATCGTCCCGGCGATGATCCCGCCCAGGACCCCCGACCGGAAGTTCACCTTCGTGTTGGGCATGAAGATATAGAGAAAGGTGAACAGGAGCCAGACGATCCCGTAGGGGAGGACCTTGAGGACGAACGATATCAGGGGACTGAATATCCCCAGGAGGGCGACCTTCTCCATGATCAGCGTCACCTGGGTCGTGATGAAGACCGTCACGCTGCTCGACAGGATCATGAGGATCGGGCAGAGGAGCATCACGGAGAGGTAGTCGCTGAATTTCCTCCCCAGGGTCCGCGGCTCCTGTATCCCCCAGATGTCGTTGAACGAGGCCTCGATATTCCCGAGGACCCGGATGACCGCCCAGAAGAGGATGACGATCCCTACCCCGGCAATCAGCCCCCCCTTCGTATTGGTGAGGAGCGATTGGGCGAAGGTGATGACCCGCGTAATCACCTCCTCCTGCCCCTGGAACTGCTCCAGGAGCTGCCGCTCGAGGCGCTTTTCGAATCCGAACCCCTTCGCGATGCCAAAGGCCATGGCCGCCACGGGGACGACGGAGATCAGGGAATAGAAGGTCAGGGCCGATGCCCGCAGCTGGCACTTGTCCTCGGCGAAGCCCCGCGCCGAAAGGAGGAAGATCCGCAGCTGCTTGATGAGAAAGGATTGCTTCCGCGGCAGGTCTTTCAGGCGGACCCTCCAGATATCGCCTCTGATAAAATCGATAAATCGCGATACGGCACGCAAGATATTCTGCATCGATCATTCCTCTCGGAGAACCGGCAAAACGCAATGAACGAGACCTTCCCCCCTGCCGCTGTTTGTGACAAAGGGGATATCTCCGCCTCATCAGACACGATAAAAAGCATACACCCTCAAATTATTTTGTCAAGGAATTGTATATAGTTGGAGATAGGCGTTTCCCTCCCCTGCAAACCCCTGTTTTGAACCGCCCCGGCTGCAACCGTTTTATCACGGCAGGCAAAACAAAACGACTGTCAGGATTTCTTGTCGCACACGCAGTTCTTGATTTTCCCGTGTAATTGTGTCATTTTGGAAGATATCGATATGTGCGATTTCGTTGAACGGACGATCACCGTATCAATATCCTCCACCCTGCCGATTGAACAGTACTGATTGCGTGTGTCCATGCGTATGTACGGTTCGGTTCTCACAATATCTCACGCCGATTCCCGTTGCCGCCGAATGCAGGTTTCCCCGATACGGACATATCACCTGTAAGTATGTACCAAGCCAAACCAGGGGGGAAGTCAGACGTTCTGACTCTCGCGTGTCCCATAAGGCAATTGATTGCATCTTTCAAAAAAGGAGGAAATCCTATGAAAGGCACGAAACAGAGTTGGGCAACACTATTTATTGTACTGGGCATCGTTTGTGTTCTTATCATGCCGGCAATGGCGCTTGCGGAAGGTATTACCGTCCTTGATAAAAGTTACAAGGCGGTAAGGCTGGCCGCAGACACACCGTTCCCGGGGGCGAACGGCGCAACCATCGGTACCGACGGCAATCTCTATGTGAGCCATACGGGAAACGGCACAATTACCAAGATAAACCTGAAGACGATGAAGGCGACGCCCTTTGTCAAGCCCTACCAGGCAGCATTCATCATCGACGATATCGCGGCTGACGACAAGGGGAATATCTACGCGACGGGGACTACGCCGCTGGTGGGCGAAGTGTACCGTATCGACAAGAACGGGGTCCGGACGATTATCGCCGACGGGATGGCGGCACCGAACGGGATCGAGTACAGCAAACGAACGGGAAGGCTCTTTGTCACAGAGTGTTTTCAGGGAAACCGCGTCTATGAAGTCGACCCCGCCGGCATAAAGGAGGCGAGACTCCTGATCGATAAGAACGTCATCCCCGTACCGGAAGGATTCGACTTCGATCCCGACACAGACGACCTGATCATCCCTGATCTGGGGACGGGAAAGATCCTGAGGGTGCACCCCGATACGGGCGCGATCAGCACGGTGACGGACAAGGTGCCCGCATGCATCGCCCTGACGATCGGACCGGACAAGATGATCTATGTCCCCGCTCTTTCGGGTGTAGTGTACCGGGTGAGCCTCGACGGTTCAAAGGTCGAAAAACTTGCCCAGTTGCCTCCGGGCCTGGACAATGTGGCAATCACCAAGACGGGTCGTCTCTTCATCACCAGCTACTGGGATGCAACGATCTTTGAGGTGGCCACCGACGGAAGCGGCAACTTCAAGCAGCTCTTTCCGATGGGTCCGAATCAGCCCCTCGGTCTTGTCGTAAAAAACGAGACGGTGTTCGTTGCCGATGCCCTCATGGTACGGACTGTTGCAGCGAAAAAATATAATCAGACCAGGCTGAACGCCTGGGCCGCACACGGAATGCCTCTGCTGTTGAGCCTGGCGGACGGCCCGGGAGACCAGCTTTTCTGGACCGACTGTATCCACGGCGCCGTGGCCATAGGTAATCCGTCAACGGGAGAATTCAAAGCCATAGCAGGGGGGCTGAACCGGCCCATGGCGGCGCTCATGAGCGGTGACGGGTCAAAACTCTTCGTCGCCGAATACGCCGCCGGACAGATCACAGCGATCAGTCTTGCAGACGGAGCAAAAACGGTTCTCACCAAAGACTTGGAAGGGCCTCTCGCATTGGCGAGTATCGAAGGAGCCCTCTACGTTGCGGAGGCAAAACCGGGACGAATCAGTACCGTGGATCCCGCTTCGGGAAAGAAGGCAGTCCTTGTCTCTTCGATGGTCGGGAAACCGGTAGCCCTCGCGGGTGACGGGAAGGGAAATCTGCTCGTTCTCGACGGCGCCGGCCAGAAGATTATCAGGATCAATCCAAAGACCCTGAAACTTGATCTGATCGCACAGGATGTTCCTGTCGGGTACAGCCCCATCGGGAGCTATCCGGTCATTGAGTTTCCTTCGCCC
>Ga0272441_10001000_pt1 | contig 61170 bp, 63 predicted proteins | sample SSMProp6N_FD_193582 | JGI IMG/M metagenome (GOLD analysis project Ga0272441, IMG submission 193582) | Marine sediment archaeal communities from Little Sippewissett salt marsh, Falmouth, MA, United States - SSM-Prop-6N | ecosystem: Environmental > Aquatic > Marine > Wetlands > Sediment ...
TTTTTTAATAATATGACCTTTTGCATATGCCACTCTTTACAATACCTTAAAATATTAAAAAAGCAAAGCCCGGTTTAACCGGGCTGGGGAGCTGCTGTTGTTTGTTCCTTTGTTTTTTCTTGGATTATGTCATTGGCAAAATCCAAAAGTTCGTTTTTGGGTTTGGCTTCATAATCGCCAATATCTTTCACTGGTCTCAATGCAGATCTAATAGATTTCCAAATTGCCTGTCTGGCGTCTTTGCTGCTGGCGCCTGCGCCCCTTAAGACTTTTTCACCAACAGAGATCTCTACCGAGGCGTTAAACATTTGTGCCGAGTGGTTTATGCTGATCTGCAGGCGTCTTAATTCCATTTCGTTTCTCCTTTTCAACAGCTTGTTTTTGTTTTCAATGGACTATAAAAGAACTAAAAACGCCTCTTTGGATAAGAGGCGCTGCAGTGTCTATGATATATGAATCTTAAATAGGCCTCTTAACCAAAGAGTTTGACAACAACAAACCCAATAACAAGTTTTTTGGCCTATTTTTCATGTTGCTTTAATCTTAACTTTTTAAAAAGGTTTGTCAACCCTTTTAAGGATTACTTTGCAGCCTTAATAATGTCTTCGGCTCCATCAATGCTTTCTGTTACAGCGCCTTTTACAGAGTTTAGGGTTTCTTCCCCAATGTCTTTGGCAGCCTCTAACGCAGATATTACAGCTTCTTTTGTGGCTCCAACTGTATCACCGCCAATTCCCTTTACTGCATTAACAGAGCCTTTTACTGCTTCTACTGCAACATCTCCTACGTCTAATCCCAGTTCTGCTGCGCTATGCACCGACTGGGCTACAGCTCCTTTAATAGCAGTATTTTGTTCTCCGCCAGCATCTGTAAACCCTCTGACAGTTCCTTCAACAATGCTCTTGACAGCTCCTACGGTTGAAACTCCTATGTCGCTGACTCCGTCAATAGAGCCTTTTACTATGGAAGCTGCTGATTCAACTCCCTTAGAGACAAATTCGCCGGTTTCCTTTAACGTCTTGACTGTTACGTTTTTAACAGCGCCGATAACGGCTTCTCCGACATCTTCTACTCCTTCTAAGCTTGCCTTTACCCCTTCTTTTGTCCCGTTAACTAATTTGGAAATAAGAGATAAAATCATACTTTTTTTGTTTTAATTATAATATAATAAAAAACCAACCTTTAATTAATTATAGCATTCCTGCTGTTTTTTAAAACAGCCGCTTTTCGTTTATAGAAAACTCGCAATCTTTTGGATTAATTCGTCTTTTCTTTTGTTTGTTTTGGCTGAATATCCCAAAACTGGTATATTTGGCACTTCTTTTTGAATTGAAGAAAGCTGTTTTCCCACAGTATCTTTAGTTAATTTATCAATTTTGTTTGCAACAATGACAATTTCATGTTTATTCTCCTCAAGAATTTTTATCATATCTCTATCAAGGGCAGTCAGTCCGACATTAGCGTCAATAATTAAGAAAACTGCTTTAGGTCTTACATTAGAAAACTCTACATACCAGAAAATTCTTTTGATTATTTTGTTGCGTTCTAATATAGAACGTTTTGCATATCCATATCCGGGAAAATCCGCAAAATAGAAAGAATTATTAATGCGGAAAAAATTAGCCTCACGCGTTTTCCCTGGCATCTTGCTTGTTTTTACAAGATTTTTTTTGTTGACTAAAGAATTAATCACGCTTGATTTTCCTGCATTAGAGCGGCCGAAAAAAGCAATGTGCGGTAAATTGTCTTTCAAGCCGTAATCGTCCCCAATAACGCCCTTAGCAAATTCCGCCTTTGATATTTTCATTTATTTTATTTTTTTAATCTTAAACTTTTTTTTATGAATAATTTCTAACATCTCAATCGTACTCGCAACAGAAAGATTATTAGTAATCTTTAGAATTAGCCTGTCTTTATATTTATTCAATAAAGGCGTTAAAAATTCATCTCCCCAAGAAGGAGAAAAAGTTGATACGTTTTCAAAATTTACTTCAATCTTCTCGTTTTTTTTGACATTCCTTAATAATGTCCGGCAAGCTAAAGCCGCTTCCTTTCCTGCTTGACGGGATAAAAGCGTTGTGCCAAATTTTTCCAATTTTATAATCATATTTATTTTAATAACTAATTAATGCAAGACAACCCTTAATGTTGCTTAATATGGTTTGTATGTTAATATCTTGGCTAACTCCTTTTAAAATTAATTTTGCGTTTCCTGTTTGAAACATTAAATTAATCGGATATTTGTGAATTATGGGGACGCTTCACTTTTTGAATATAAAATTAGTTATTTTAGTTTATTCGGCTTAATCTTCTCCTTATTTTCCGTTTTTCTGCATATCTCTGACTATCCTTCCCCCATATATCTTTATTATATGTCTTTTTAATTGTTTCTCCAACAATTAATCTTTGATAATTATTATGCCTTTCTTCATTATTTTTTCCTAGCCCTCGATAAAATGGATTATCGGCTAATAGACTGTTTTCTTTTCCTTGAGCATAATAATTATAACTGGAGTAGGAATATTCTTTCGGATTTTCAACAATATTAGATCGCACAGGGTTTAATTCAATATATTTCCCACACTGAATAAAATATTCATCTTTTCCTACCGGCTTGCTCTTAAATCTATTTTGCCAAAAATGCCCCGTCCAGCCATATTTCTTTTTAAAGTGGTGATAATAAGAAAGGCTGATCTTTTTCATAAAAATGGAGAAATCTTCTTCCTTCTTTGTTTGGATTAAGAAATGTATATGATTAGGCATCAAACAATAATGATATAAATCAAACGGATGTTCTTTTTTGTATTTAGAAATCAGCTTTAGAAAATACAAATAATCATCTTTTTCTTTAAAGATAATACTCCTGTTATTGCCTCTGTTCAGCACATGGTAATAAGATTGAGATAAAAGAAAACGAGGTAATCTTGGCATAATACATTCATATTCATATTAACACTAAATATTAAAAATGACTAATTTCCTATTCAAAAGTGAAGCGTCCCCTATCTCCGTCCCCTATCTCCACATTTGTGGATCCGGAATCACGGCCGATGAAAAATTCAAAAGATTAAAAGATGGAAGCATAAACAGATACGTCTATTATTGCTGTACCAAGAGCCGAGATAAATATTGTAAAGCAGGATATATAAGGGAAGAGGATTTGGTAGAACAACTAATTAAACTAATAGACAAAATTAGCTTAGATAGATTAGGAGTAAAAGAAAAAATAGAAAGTGAAATAGCAAGATATACTAAATTCAGACAGGGAGTGCTTGGAATAAAAGAAAAGGAGCAAGAAAATAAAAAGATAAATGCTAAAAGTTATGCCAAATACCTTCTAAAAGAAGGATCTATTCAAGAAAAACGAGAACTCCTATTTAATTTAAGAAGTAAGCTGATATTGAAAAACAAGACAATATATTTGGAAAAATAAACAATTACAAAAAGATAAATATTGTCCAATAAAATAGCGGGAATGTTTCCATTCCCGCTCTGTACCGCACTGGAGCATAGTAAGCCTGACGATACTGCAGTGGAGCTTACACCACTGCACTAAAGTGTATTTAATTTCTTAATAAAGTCTCGGCGTCGGCGATACAATCTTCGAAGGTCTGTTTACCTTGATATGATTTCTCTAACCACTCAGGTAGAGAGGCGAACAGAAATCTTCTGAATTGCTGAGAGATGAAGAAAGTTACTCCGACATCTCCCCTGCCACGAATGTTTCGACCCCTTGTTTGAAGAGCTTGTTGCATAACTCTCCAGTTCCAGAGCGACCATCTTTGACTTGCAAATCTTCTTTGCTCAAAGATAGTTCCTGGATCACGAGGATTCGGATAGCCAGGTCTTAAGAAGAAAATCACTGGCGCTATCTGTTTCGGCAGATCAACCCCTTCAGAATAGTTAGCGGCTGTTCCGACGAGAACATCTCCCTGACCCTGTTTAAAAAGAAGAGCTGCTTGTTTTGGAGAAATACCATTGCCGTAGCTAATCGCATTTACGCCCTCTTCTTCGGCCAACATGAGAAACTTTGACCTCTCTTGGTTTGATATTGTTACCACCAAACTACGATGACCACTATCAGCAAAGCGTTTAGATGCTCTGGCAATACCTCTCAATGTCTGCGTAAGATCTCTCTTTCCCCGAACATTCATCGCGAGATTTGGAGTATCTGTTGGCATATAGATTCGGGTATGATCTACTGAAAAGTCAGATGCTAGAGAGATCGATTCTGCTCTGATTCCTGTTTCATAACCAAAGGTATCAACATCTCCAATAGTCGCAGAAAAAGAAACTGTAAAAGGTGGAAGAATTTTCCGAATCAGGGCTGCTACATAGTAGCACTTGATTATCAGCTTATACTGAACTTTCTGGTTCTCTCCTTTCTCAGCCCTATAAAAAGCACAGGTGTAGTTGAGTGGTCTCCGAGTTTCTGTCTCAGTGCAATACTCAAACGAACTGATGTACCGACGAATGTCACGAACCAACGTCTCTAGCTTCTTGAGAACAACTCTGTTCTCTTCCCCACTTATCTTGTGTAATCTTACTGCTTCCCTGATTTTCTCAATCAGAGCAGTGGTTTTGATTTCAGCGAGAATTTGAACAAGCCTACGAACCTCTGAATCCTCAAGTAAAATTCCTTCTGCTGGAGGCCTCTTTTTACAGATTCGTTTCATCGCTAATAGAAACTTTCGAAGGCCTTTATGTTCCTCTATTCCAATATCTCTGAGAAGATCGACTGACTGAGCAATATGATAGTCAGTAATTTCATAGGATAAGGAATGACGAACTACATCGGCGATACGATGAACTTCATCTATCACTAGAACGTCTGGCGTTTCAAACTCCCTAGCAAAAAGTTGAGTAAAAAGATAGAAAGACATTGTGCAAAGCACAATACCACCCTGCTTGGCCTCATATTTTTGCTGAAGATATGGGCACGGTTCTACATCTTTCTCGGTAGTTCTGCCTGTTTTTTGATCTACTCGATACGGACAATCTTTCAGCATAGAGCACGGAACTTCGTCCGCTTGAAATCCTCCTTCATAGTAAAGACATTGGTGTTCATTTCTTCCCAAAGCAACCTTAAGATCAGAAAACTCTTTTTGAATCTGCTCCAAAATAGTCTTATTTGGAGTAATCAAGAATAGAGTTTTTCTTCCTTCGCTCTGGGCGGCTTTGAGAATTGTATACTCTACTGCCGTTTTTCCTGAACCTGTTGGAGACTCAATAATACCAGCTCCATTGTTAGCGACGAACTGCATAATGGTTTCTTGTTTCTTCCAAGGACCATTCCGATACTTTCCACCACAGGGAAAGTTTGCTTGCAGTACTGGCAAGCTGAGATGTTTCAGATGTTTCATTTCATAATCCCTTCAATAAATTGTGAAAAAACTGTATCTAAATAATATCACGATAATACTAAAAAGTCAAATAAAATAGGGGGGATCAACGTCCCCCCCTCTGTACAGAACACTAGTAGACCGAACGATAGTTAGCCTAAGTGAACTAAAGTACAATATTATTTTATATTAATGCAATAATTTGTAAAGAAAATGGCGTTCTGTTTTCTAACAGAACGCCCTGAACTGAAGAACACAACGCTTCACCGGGCCACACAATACGGGACTTAACGGGACCCTAGTGCAACGAATATTTTTATAAAAGCATGTAACTGGCTAAATTATAATATAATATATAAAATTTGTAAATAAAATGGTGTTCTGTTTTCTAACAGAACACCCTAGACTGTACTCCACTTTACACAACCCTAGTTAACTATAACGAACGGAAAGTTACACAACCAAAGTTTAGTGCGTTAAAATATGATTGCGTGGCGAGAAGTAAACTTCTCGCCCTGGACTGCACGCTATCGCACAACAGAGAAGCGTACTACACAGCACATTACTTAACTCCACAGAGCGGGACGGAACAAGATATGATTGCGTGGCGGAAACATTTGTTTCCGCCCTACACTCGAGTTAACTTTAGTGTTCCCTACTACGCTGAAGTGAACTACGCTCCACTAAGCTGTACCTCACGCTATATAAAATTATATTTATAATTACGTGGCGAGAGATTTAACTCTCGCCCTGCACGGGAATTTACTCTACATGACTGCACAGCGCAATAGTGAGCTATAGATCAGGCCACTACGCTGCACTCTATAAACTAGATACGTTATAATTCCATCCTAAATTTTACTGTAATTGACCTGATTACACTATACGTAACTCCAACAAATAAAACATAATTGCGAAAAATAGCAGGTATCCTGTATTGAATACAGGATACCTGCTCTGGACAGGACATGACAGCGGTAGACTCCAGGATACTGGACAGAACTTTAGCCCACTGCTCTGTGGACTACCCTACCATATTACCTACTTTTTTTCTTTCGGCCCGATCCATTCGACCATCTCGAACTGACCGAACGGACCCTTGCAGTTGGGCCGAAAGGCTGCGAGTCCCTGAGCACAACCAGCGTTCTCAAACAACGCCTTAAGAACTGACTGGTGTACTTTCTTCTCGTCGTACCTTACACTGACCTCGAATTCCCATTCGTCGAAACGAGGTCGAACGATACAGACGGCGGTCCCGTCCTTGAGACGCCCACGACGTTTGTCTGGCTTCCAATACTTATCCTCTTTCCCTCTTGGAATATTAGAGAAGGGAATGAAGATGTCCTCAATCATGAAGAAACTGGGCAGGGTTGTGGTCGTAGCAGTAGAAACCTGCTTCTTGCCGTTCTTGACATTTCGACCTGCTGCAACCAGAGAAGCAAAAAGCATCTCTGCCGGAAGACCAACTCGACTCCCGTCGCCGTTTTCACGGTAAAGCTTCTCACGGGCAACTTCTTCAATCGGACGATCCCTGGGTTTGTCGACTCTCACCCCTGTACGTAGAGATTCAAGAATCTCGTCAGTCATGGGGTCCATCAACAATGGCTTAATTCCTCTACACTTCACTTTTGCGGTAATCATGATATAACCTTTCCTGAACTAGATAAAACTGTGAAAGTCCTTTTCAAAGAGAACGCCTCTTTGAAATCAATGACAATATATTATCATAGCTTGACACAAAAGTCAAGTTATTTTAATCATTATGAGTGACTTAGCATATTTTAAGGCGGCTCGGTCTCTCGGACCGTGCGCTAGATTGCTGCCGGGCCTGGACTCGAACCAGGATTGACGGGACCAAAACCCGTTGTCCTACCATTAGACGACCCGGCAATATGGATATTATACTAACTTTCTTCTAATAAGTCAACCAAGGCTATTTCTAAAGGAAGTTCTGGTATTGAGGAATACTTCATTTTGTTCTCCGCTTCCATAAAAAGATTAATTGCTTTTTGGATTTCTTTTTGATCCAAGGAATTTATCTGCAAGCTCATTTTTTCCTGTTCTTCTTTTGTCAGGCCCAAGATCATTGGATTTTGGGTTGCAGGATTTATTTTTAAAAGCATGGCCTGCCTTAAATAAGAAACTAATGATTTTGCAAATTCTTGGGGATCATACCCTTTTTCAAAAGCGTTTTCCAAAAAACCAATTGCTCCCCTGCTGTCCTTTTTTGCTATAAAACTTACAAATTCTGCTGTTAATCCGGTGTCTGCCAGGCCGAGCAGTTCTTTGACGCCCTCTTTTTTAATTTCTTCAGCTTCAGGCCCTGAAAAGGCCAAAACTTGGTCCAATAGGCTTTCTGCGTCCCTAACAGCTCCGCTGGAGTTTAGGGCAATAAGCTCTAAGGCCGGCTTTTCTATTTTTGCCCCTTCTTTTTTAGATATTGTTTCCAGTCTTTTGACAATTTCCGGCAAAGTAAGTTTTCTAAAATCAAATCTTTGGCAGCGGGAAATAATAGTGGTTATCATTTTATGGATTTCAGTGGTGGCTAAGATGAATATGGCATGGGAAGGAGGCTCTTCCAGTGTTTTTAGCAAGGCATTAACTGCTTCTTTGGTAAGCATATGGCATTCGTCAATCACAAACACCTTATACTTTTCTTTGTTCGGGGAGAACTTAATCCCTTCTCTTAATTCCCTTATTTCATCTATTCCCCTGTTGGAGGCAGCGTCTATTTCTATTAAATCCAGAGATTTTCCTTGTTTGATTTCCTGGCATGAAGAGCAGTTGTAGCAGGGCTCAAAATGACCCTCTTGCCTGTTGCGGCAGTTAACGGATTTGGCCAAAATTCTGGCAATAGTTGTTTTTCCGGATCCCCTTGGGCCTGAAAAAATGTAGGCGTGTGAGACAGTGTTGGAAGACAAGGCATTGCTTAACGTTTTAACCACGTGTTCTTGTCCTACGATTTCAGAAAAGGTCTGGGGCCTATGCTTTCTGTATAACGCTAAATTAGCCATATTATTCCTATCTGGGTTAATAATAGTATTATTATTCCTGCTATTGCAACTCCCAAAGAAATTAAAGGAAAAGCTTTTTTAAACGGAATGCCGAACAAAAAAGCAGCCATAGCTCCTGTCCAAGCCCCGGTAAAAGGCAAAGGAATGGCCACAAAGCTCACTAAAGCCAAGCTTCCGTATTTTTCTATCTTAGAACCGGTTCTTTTTCTTGTTCTTTTAAAGATCCAGGAAAAGAAGCCATTGCAAGCTTTAGACCTGAAGGAAAGCCATTTGGAAACAGGGCCTAAGAATAAAAGAAGCAGGGCAACTGGAATTAAGTTGCCTATTATTGAAAGCAAAAAAGCCAGCTTCCAATCCAAGCCGTACATAATAATTCCTGCTGGCAAAGCGGTTCTTAGTTCTCCCACAGGCATGGCTGCAAAGAAAAATGTGTTAATTGCTTCCTGCATAAATTCTCTTTAATTCTACCTCATTGCTATTTTAAAATCAAGAAAATCTGGTAGAATAGATTAATGGTTAAATTATTCAACACCTTAAGCAGGAAAAAAGAGATTTTTAAGCCTCAGAGCAAAAAACAGGTTGGTTTTTATTCTTGCGGGCCGACTGTTTACCATTACGCCCATATTGGAAACCTAAGAACATATATTTTTAGCGATGTCTTGAAAAAAACCTTAGAATGCAATGATTACAAAGTAAAGCATGTAATGAACATTACTGATGTGGGGCATTTGGTTTCAGACGCAGACACAGGAGAAGATAAAATAGAAAAAGCAGCTAAAAAAGAAAGAAAAACAGCTTGGAAAATAGCTGAATTTTACGCCAAGGCCTTTAAAAAAGACCTTAAGGCCTTAAATATAGAAGAGCCGGATGTTTGGGCCAAGGCCACGGATTATATTAAGGAGCAGATTGAACTGATAAAAAAAATAGAGAAAAAGGGATTTACTTACAGAATAAAAGACGGCATTTATTTTGATACTTCAAAAATAAAAAACTATGGGAAATTAGCTTCAAGGAAGAAAATAAAATTAAGGCCGGGAATCAGGGTAAAAATGGCTCAAGGCAAGAGAAATGAGACTGACTTTGCCCTTTGGAAGTTTAGCAGTGAAAAAAGGCAAATGGAATGGAATTCTCCCTGGGGCATAGGTTTTCCAGGCTGGCATACAGAATGCGTGGCAATGGGGGTGAAGCATTTGGGCATTCCTTTTGACATCCACACAGGAGCAATAGACTTAATCCCTACCCACCACACAAATGAAATAGCTCAGGCAAAAGCAGCTTTTAGTAAAGACTTGGCCAAATACTTCTTGCATGGAGAGCATTTGATTTTAAAGCAAGGCAAAATGGCAAAGTCAGAAGGAAACATTGTTTTGGTGCAAGACCTGGTTAAAAAGGGCTTTAATCCCCTGTCTTACCGCTATTTATGCTTAACCGCCCATTACAGGTCAAAACTTGTTTTTTCCTGGAAGTCATTGAAAGCGGCCCAAAGGGCATTGGAAAATCTATATGATAGATTTTCCAGAATTACGAATAATGAATCAGGAATTAGGAATAAAAAAGAGTTTCTAAAATATATTAATGATGATTTAAACACCTCCAAGGCACTGGCTTTTATTTGGAAATTAATAAAAGAGAATAAGGTATCGAAACAGACCCTTTTAGACTTTGACAAGGTTTTGGGTTTGGGCCTGGATAAGGTTAAGAAATTAAAAATACCCGAAAAAATAAAAAAGCTGGCAGAACAAAGAGAAAAATACAGAAAAGAAAAAGATTTTAAAAAAGCAGATCAGATTAGAAAACAAATAGAAAAACAGGGTTTTTCAATTGAAGACACTGAAAAAGGGCCGGAAATAAAAAACCCTTCACCTTAAAACATAAAGGTGAAGGGTTGAGCATCTTATTGGACAGTCTTCATGCCCAGGTCTCCCAGCATTCTTTGGGGTATTTCTCTTTCAGCGATTCTTTCTATCGTTGACCACCTTCTCTCTTCCAAAGCCAGTTTTTGCCTTCTCACTTTTACTCTTTGTTTTGGTGATAGTTCAGCCATTCTGACAATTAGCTCTTTTGGCATAAAAAAAACCTCCCAAAAATAAAAAAGATGCTTCAAAAGAACTACAAGTAATATTATAAGGATATTAAAAAATAAGTCAAGCTGCGATGATCTTGGTTCGTGGCAAATAAAAAAGGACTGCCTCCCCATACAGTCCTTTGATCGGTCTGATGCTTATGCCTGAGCGGCAACAGCATAGCCGCACACGGGTTTTTGGCCCAGTCTTTGATTCCTCCTTCTTTTCTCTGCCTCCCTTCTTTTCGCTACAAGGAAAGACACCTCTGCTTTAAGTTGTTCTTTGTCTTTGCCACTGCTTGTGTCCAGGCAGCTTTTCCGGTTCGCTATAACGTCAGCAAACCCATTTGGGTGGCGCTGCACCTCGGCAAGCAAGGATCGTTTGATTGCATCCGACAACAGGACAACAGTTGAACTTCTTGCAGACATAACGTGTCTCCTTTTGATAAAAAAGTTCCAAAACCCCCATAAAGAACGATATTTCTATTATTGCTCTGTTAAAAAATATTGTCAATACCCTTTTGCCCGGATTTAGTTTTGACTTTTTGTCTTTAACAAGGTAAAAAGGAATTGACAAGAATTATGGCAAACAATAACAGCATTAACCCAAAACTCCCCCCTCAAAACATAGAAGCTGAAAAATCCCTGCTTGGCTCTTTATTAATGGATAAAAACGCCATAGCTAAAATCGCTGATTTTTTGCAGCCAAAAGACTTTTATAAACAAAACCACAGGGAGATTTACCAGGCAGTGGTAGAGCTTTTTGAAAAAAGCGAGCCGATTGACCTTTTGGCTGTTTCTTCTCGGCTGAAAGAGAAAAATCTTTTAGAGCAGGTTGGTTCCAACAGCTACCTAACAGAGTTGATTAACGCTGTTCCCACAGCAGCCCATGTTATAAACTATGCTAAGATTGTCCAGAGAAAAAGAGTTTTAAGAGAATTAATAGAAGCTTCCCAAGAAATTAATTCTTTGGGCTGGGAAGAGCAGGAAGACGTTGATGAAGTTTTAGACAGGGCTGAACAAAAAATATTCAGCATTGCCCAAAAAAGCTTAAGCCAGAGGTTTTTGCCGGTTAAAGACGCTTTAGAGCAGGCCTTTGAAAGAATAGACAATCTTTCAAAACACCAAGGGGGGATGAGGGGTTTGGCAACAGGGTTTAAATCTTTAGATAATATGCTGGCCGGGCTTCAAAAATCAGACCTAATAATCTTGGCTGCCAGGCCTTCTATTGGGAAATCCGCCTTGGCAGTTAATTTTGCAGCCAACATTGCTATTAAGGAAAAAATTCCTGTTGGCATATTCAGCTTAGAAATGTCAAATGACCAGATTATAGATAGGTTAATTGCTTCTACTGCAAATGTTGATTTATGGAAATTAAGAACCGGCAGGTTGTCTTCTGAGGGAGAAGACAGCGATTTTGACAGGATTCAGCACGCAATGGGAATTTTGTCTGAAGCCCCCATATATATTGATGATGCTGCTTCTTCCAATGTTTTGCAGATGAGGGCAATGGCCAGACGGCTTCAGGCAGAGCACGGGTTGGGTTTGATAATAATTGATTATTTGCAGTTAATTGAGCCCAGAAACCCCCAAGCAAACTTAGTGCAGCAGGTTTCCGAAATATCCAGGTCTTTAAAGGGCTTGTCCCGTGAGCTTAATGTTCCTGTTCTGGCTTTGTCCCAGTTGTCCAGGGCAGTGGAGCATAGAACCCCCCAGGTGCCTAAGCTTGCCGATCTTCGCGAAAGCGGAAGTTTGGAGCAAGATAGCGATGTGGTTTTGCTCATTTACCGCGAAGACAGATATAACGAAGAAACTGCCAGAAAAAACATAGCTGATATTATTGTTGCCAAGCACAGAAACGGCCCTGTGGGCAAAATAGAGCTTTATTTTGACGACCAAAGAGTAACCTTTAAGAATTTAGAAAAAGAAGAATATTAAGATTAATTTTGAATTTTAAATTTTATGTATTCTCCGCCCATTCAAAAATTAATAGATATATTCAGCAAATTTCCCACTGTGGGGCCGAGAACAGCAGCCCGTTTTGTTTTTTATTTAATTAAGTTGCCTCAGGACAAGTTTGAAGATTTGCTCCAAAGCATAAAGGAAATAAGAAGGGCAATTAAGCTTTGCCCGTCTTGTTTTAATCCTTACGATTCTTCAGATAGTTCTTCTGGGTTATGCCTTATTTGCAAAGACAGGTTAAGGGATTGTTCTTTGCTTTGCGTGGTGGAAAAAGAAGAAGACCTTAATTCTATTGAGAAAACAAAAAAATACAAAGGATTGTATTTTGTTCTTGGGGGCACAATTAACTTGAGAAAAAACAAGGAAGGTATAAGAATAGAGGAATTGAAAAAGAGAATAGAAAAAAACCCTCCTCAAGAGATAATAATTGCCACCAACCCGACCACTGAAGGCGAAGCCACTGCTTTTTTGCTGGAAAGAGAATTGAAGCCTTTTAATATTAAAACAACCCGTTTGGGCCGGGGCCTGCCTGTTGGCGGAGAATTGGAATACGCAGATTCAGACACTTTGGAAAGCGCCCTGGAAACCAGAAAATAACCTTGTTTTATTCTGCAGTTTCTATCTTAATGATTTCTACTTCAGTATAGGGCTGGCGATGGCCCGCCTTCTTTTTATACCTGGTTTTGGGCTTGTATTTAAAAACAATTACTTTTTTAGCTTTGTCTTGCTTTAAAACCTTGGCCGTGGCTTTAGCCCCCTTTATTAAAGGGGTTCCTATTTGGAGTTTTTTGTTTTTTTCCACTAACAAAACTTGGTCAAAAATAACCTCCTCACCCTCTTTTTTGTTTAACTTCTCTATTTTTATTTTATCTTTGGGGCTTACTTTGTACTGCTTGCCCCCTGTTTTGATTACAGCTAACATAAATATTTTTCAGTTAATTTTTAATCTTCTAAAAGCGGTTTTTCAACTTCTTCTTCTGGAAGTTTTATGCTCGTTTCCTTGTCTGTTATTTTTACCACATCTTTGTCCACTTTGGCAAGTTCTTTTCTGGCTTTGTTGTATGTGCTTACGGTCGTGCCCAGATGGCTTCCCAGCTTTGTCATATGTTCTGAGTAAACTCCCATATGCCTTTCCAGTTTTTCAACCTGTTTAATTATGTCTTTTGCCTGGTCTGAAATCTTTTGATTTCTTAATCCTTGCAAAACAGCTTGCAAAAACACTGAAAAGGTTGTTGGAGAGACAATGCCCACTCCCTTTTTCCAGGCGTAATAGATTAAGTTATTGGTGTCTTCGGCAACCGCCCCGACCTTATTTATCAATAAATCATAATATACAGCTTCAGAAGGAATAAACATAAAGGCAAAATCCATTGTATTTTCTGAAGGTTTGACATATTTTGAAGTTTCATCAATTCTGATTTTCAGGTCGTTGATAAACGCTTTTTCATATCTTTTTTTGTCTTCTATATTCTGAGTTTCCAATATCCTGTTGTAATTTTCCAAGCTGAATTTTGAATCAATGGGAATAATGTTTTTACCCACAAATACAACAGCGTCAACTATTGTTCCGTCAGAAAAAGAATATTGGGTTTTATACGAGCCAGGAGGAAGAACATTTTTTAAAACCGTTTCCAAATAATACTCCCCCAACACGCCTCTTTGTTTAGGATTTTTCAAAATATCCTGGAGATTTTTCAATTGGTCGGCAAATCCGATTACCTGCTTGTTTGTTTCATCTAACCTGGTTAATCTTTCAGTCACGTCTTTGATTATTTTAGCTGACTGGCCGAATTGGCTCTGAATTGTTTTATTTGAATCAGACAATCCCCTATCCAGTTTTTCAGAGATCTGGCCCATTTGCTGCTGAAGCATTATTAAAGAGCCTGTCTGGCCGCTTTTTTTAAGGGACAAAAATATTGCCGCTCCGGCAGCAGCAATCAATATTAATAAAAATATTATGATTATATCCATTAACCGTATAATAAAATAAATATTTTAAGAAATCAAGTATTGACATAAGGTTATTTGTGTGATACAATTCAAATTAGCACGCTGGTAATGCGTTTAATCATATCTTTTGCTGGAGGATAATGCAATGATTCATTCTAATTCCAAAGTATGTCCGTATTGCAATAAAGAGCATTCTGAACTAGGTGAAGCTTGCGATGATGAAGGATGTCAGGCTTTAGCCAGGCTTTCAAATAAATGGCAAATTCCCATTACAGCCATTGAGAGTAATACAAGATGGGGAGAACGTTCGGAAAAGAGAAAAAGCGCAAAAAAAACATAGTAAGCATTACAAAAGCCAAGACTTTGCAGTTCTTGGCTTTTTCAATCCGGCAAGTTGTTATTTTTCAGGCAAAGATAAGCATTTTTCTTGGTCAAAGCATTTTTCTTGTCCGCAATCACAGATTTTGACTAAATGGCTGTTTTCTGGAGAGCACCCGCAAGGCCCCATGAGGCACAAGTTGGGAAAGTCTTCAGTTGATTCGCAGCACAAAGCCTGGTTAATTGTGCCTCCAGAGTCTAAGCAGGCCTGCTCTAAGGGATTGATTTCTTTTAATTTCCCTTCTGGATCAAGCTTAAATTCTCTTGTTACGTCAACCGAAGGAAGAACTGTCATTGGTTCTTCTTCTTTTCTTTGTTTGTACATAACTGTGATTTTTTGGTCTTGAATATAAATGTTTACTGGAAGTATTCTGTCTCCCAAAAAAATGGCGTTGGTGCCCCAGGCCTTTCCTTTGTTCAGGGATGCCGCAATGTAGTAAAAGGTTCCGCTTCCTCCGGTGTTCTGGGTTATTATTAAAGCAGCGTCTTCAGATCCGTCTTTGTTTAAATCTCCGGGAACAGGCCCTCCCCAAGCCATTGTCATTATTTTGGCTGCAGATTCTGGCGAGATTTCCTTTTCTGACCTTCCGCCGATCAACTCAACAGTTTCTCCTTCAATTAAATAAGAAGCGTTAAGCGGATCAAAAACCGGTTCTGGCTGTTCAGGGCCTTGTTCTAAAACAGGTTTTTTGTTATAGGCGTAAAATACGCTTATAAGAGCAACAACCAGTATTATTATTCCACAAATAACAAAGATTTTTGTTTTCATAAAACTGAAATAAAATTATTAATAATGCTTTATGTATTATAACCCAAAAGGCCGGAAAATCAAAAAGAGAGATGTTAATTTTCTCTTACTTGATTTTTTCTATGTCTGACTCATAGCGTTCGGTTATTGCCATTACTGGATATCCATAGTCTCTTCTATACACAGAAGCATAGCTTGATTTATACCAGCCAGGGCCTGCGAAATAGCTTAAAGCAGCGTTAATTTCACCGTCATAGGTTTGTTTTTTAGCTCCGTAGTCTGATAAGTAAAGGGCAGCAGCCAAAAATGCGTCTTTTATGTCCCAGGGATCTCCAGGCTTGCCGGTTATATTCTCCAGCCTGTCTTTGTATATTATCCAAGTGCTGGGTATGAACTGGGCCGGACCCATTGCTCCTCCCCAGCCATAGCTCATTGGGCAGGAAACCGGGGTTTGGTAGGGGTCGCGGCCAACTCCGTCTGTGATTATTAAAAACGGGCCCACGTCCCGGGTTGGCTTCATTACTTTGTTAATCGCCCTTCCTGATTTAATTACTTCTCCCGATCCCGTAGTAGGATTTTTCAAATAGCACTGGCCCACATTTTTTCCTATATTGGATTCTTGGGTTAAAACAGCCAGCAGGAAAGCAGGCCTGACTCCGGTAATGCCTTGCACATATTTTGCGATATCATAAGCTTCTCCAAAAGTAGGAGCTTCGGGAATGCCTATTAATTCAAAAATCCTGCTTCTTATTTCAGCTGCTTTTTGATCCATTTCTTGTTTTTCTGCCAGGTATTTCTGGTATTCTTGTTCAGTAAGCTCTAAATAGTATTCTTGTTCTTGCTTGGTTTGGGAATTCTGTTTTTTCTGGACAGTTTGTATCTCAACCATATGTTCAAGCTCCCCCTTTTCTTGGTCAAGGGAGACTTTCTGTCCCTCTAAGTTTGATTTTAAAACCTTAATGTTTTGCAAAAGGTCTTTGCTTTTTTCGTTTAAAACTTCCAAAGAAACAAGATTGTCAAAAAATCCAGACAAATTGTTCTCTGAAAACAATATTTCCACTACTGGTTTTTGGTCTTCTTCGTAAATGCTTCTTAAAATATTGGCTAATTTTGTTTTGGAGTCTTCTATTTTTAAAGAAGTTTTTTCAATTGAAACTTCTGTGTCTTGGATTTGATATCCAAGATCTTTGATTATTAAATTGCTTTGGCTTATTTGGTAATTTAAATTCTTTATCTTTTTGTTCAAGCTGTATATTTTGTTCTCCAGAGTCTCTTTCTCCTGGTTTGTTTTATTTAAATCTCCTTCAATTTCTTCGCTTTGTTCTTGGTAATACTTTTCGCACTCTTCCAGCAATTTTCTGCATTCTGTTTCTGACAAGACGTTGCACTCTTTTTCTATTCTGTCTAAATTGCAGAAAGTTTCCATGTCTTTGGCAGAAAAGATAGAATCAGGCATAGCAAAAACCAAGAAGAAAAGCAGAACTAATAAGCATTTTATTTTTTTGTTCATTTTACTCTTTTTTTTCTTTTGGTTCTTTTTGTTCTGTTTCTTCTATTTCTTCAACTTTTTCTGCTTCTTGCTCTGATGGTTTTTCAGGCTCTTTTTCTTCTTCTTTTGGCGGAGTAACCAGGGCTATGATGTCTTTTGGATCTTTTTCAACTGAAACGCTCTCTGGAAGATTCAAGTCTTTTACCAGTATTTCGTCTTCAAATGTTTTTAAGCCGGAAACGTCTACTTTTATCTCATGGGGAAGTTTTTCCGGCAGGGCCTTCACTTCAATTTCCTGGACTTCTTTTATTAATGTTCCTCCAAGATCTTTAACAGCTTCAGCTTCTCCTTCAAAGATCAAAGGCACTGAAGCGGTTACTTTTTCTGTTAATATAGGCTGGTAAAAGTCAACGTGCAAAGCAGTTCCTGTTAAAGGATCTGTTTTGACTTCGTGAATTAAGACTGGGTATTTTTTATCTTCTATGTTTAAAGAAATCAAAGAACTTTCACCTGCTTCCCTGTAGGCCCTTTCAAACTCTTTTAAATTCAACTGAATGTTAATATTTTTTATTTTCGGCCCATACAAAACGCCTGGCAGCATATTTTGCCTTCTTAGGTTATTTACTTTCTTTCCAATGGTTTCTCTCTTTTTTGCCTGAATATCTTTCATATTACTCTTTTACCATAATACATTGAACAGGGCAAGTTTCTTGGGCTTGTTTGGAGCATTCTAATTTGCCAACAGTTAATTCGTAATTGTCTCCAACCCTTTCTGAATTAACAGGTTTTGCCTTGTTATCCTCTCCCATTTCCCAATGTTTGGGGCATAGAGCAACACAAGAACCGCATCCAATACATTTTTCATGTTCTTGAATAATCTTCATATTTTATTCAACTATAAATATATTAGAAAATAGATTTTTATCTTTTTTAAATGTTTCGTTTAGCTGGCATCCTATGCAAGCCCCTATTGCCAGGCGGTGAGGGCCTAAATCCACTTTTGGAACAGTCAATTCAAAAGCCTTGGCCTGTTTGGGCTCAACGCATTTTTCAATCATATCTTCTTTTTCGCATTCTTCGTAAAGATAAGCTACCCACTCTCCGTTTCTTTTTTGCATATAGTAGGGGTAGCAGGAGGAAAAGCATATTCTTTCATCTATGTTATTTTCTATTTTAACTTTTAACTCCTCTCCCCTTTTATACTCTTCTTTTTCAGTAATAATAACAACTCCTTTTTTGGTTTTCTTTTCCGGGCCTCCCGGGGTTAGAAACGAAGCTATTAGTATTAGGCCAAGGATAACGACTCCGGCAACCATTATAAAGATATCTTTTTTCTTCATACTTTGTTAACGCTTCCGAATAATTTTATTTTTTCTTCGACCTTTTTTTGGACATTTTTCTCTGCTTCAGGCAAGATATTGTAGGGTTTGATTTCTCCCTTTTTAAGGGCTTTTTCAATTCCCTGCTTCCAGGCTATTCTTAATTCAGTGTTAACATTTATTTTAACAATTCCCAGCTTAATCGCTTTTTTTATCTGGGGCTTTGATATTCCAGATCCTCCGTGAAGAACCAAAAAGGCATTGGTTTTTTCCTTTATCTGTTTTAGTCTTTTAAAATCAAGCTTGACATTTTTGTAAAACCCGTGCTTGTTTCCAATTGCTATGGCTAAGCTGTCTATTTTGGTTTTTTTCTCAAAATCTGCCGCAGTTTCAGCATCGGTTGTATTTTTAGACCCTATTCCGTCCATTTCTCCTTCAATTAAAACATTTTTGTTATGGATTTGCAAGGCCAACTTTTTAGCATATTTTATGTTTTTTTCAAGACTTAACTCAGACCCGTCAAAATGGACTGCAGAATATCCGTAATCAACAGCCTTTTTAATCCAAGCGGGATCTTTGCCATGGTCTAGATTAAGAAAAGCTTGGGCTTTGTATTTTATCTTTGATATTTCTGTTAAGGCAATTGTTTCTTTTATGCCCAAGAAAGCGGATTCCCCCTCAGAAGTGCCTAAAATAACCGGGCTTTTTAAATGAGAAGCTGCTGAAAGGATTCCTCTTAATTGTTCCAACGTTGAAAAGTTGAACTGGCCTATTGCCCATTTTTCTTTTTTAGCCTTGTTTAAATAATTTACTAATTCCATAAACTTATTTTAGTTTGCAGTTATGGCCCAAGCAGGCTTCTTTTTTAACCTTAACTTTTTTAAATTTCTGCTTTTTTTTCAACAATCCTCCTTTTGCGCCCCAGTGATTAAGGCAGGAAACGCTGTTAGCCATTCCCAGCTGGATTGCATATTTAACATTTCCTTTTGATTGCAAAAACCCTGAAACAAAACCAGAGCCAAAGGCGTCTCCAGCCCCTGTGTTGTCTATAAAGTTTCCTTTAAATCCTTTAGCAGAGAAAAGATGCCTGCCGTCAGAAACGCTTACGCCCTCAGGTCCCTTGGTCATAATTGCAATGCCCGGACAAATATCATCTATTTTTTTAAAAATATTTTTTTCTTTGTTATATTTAATTCCAGTGAGCAAAGAGGCTTCTTCTTGATTAAGTATTAAAATATCTGTTTTTTTTATAATATCTTGCAATTCTTTTTTAGCCAGACAAAGCTGGGAATTCCCAGGATTAAAAGCAACCTTTATTTTATTCTTTTTGGCAAAACCAACAATATCTTTGGTGTTTTTTGCCAATTTTCCAGAAAGAGGGGCTAAATAAAACCATTTGGCTTTCTTGGCTCTATTCCAGGGAATATCCTTTTTAGTTAAAAGTTCTGAAGCTCCCCTGAAAACCAAGATTGTTCTGTCGGTTGCTTTGCTTGTTTTTAAAACAACAGAATAATTTGTGGCCTTTTTTGGCGTTTTAACAATTAAGTCAATTCCTATTTTGTGTTTTTTTAAATCATCAATAACCTCTTTTCCAAGCAGATCGTCCCCTACCATCCCGCAAAATTCTGCTTTAAATCCCTGATTGACAAAAGTGGCAGCAGAATTGGTTCCTCCTCCTCCGGAAAAGAAAAAAACATCTTTTATGTCTATTTTTGAACCCAGGTTAAAACAAATCCCTTTTTGGGAAATGAATTTTTTGCTTTTGACTTCCTTTGCTTGCTTGACCTTCATAAAAGCATCCCAGCAAGCAGACCCGAACGTTATAATCTCTGCCATATATTGTATTATACCTTTTTTAAAAAAATACCAAAAGTGAAAAACTAAATTAAAAAAAAGTCGAGACCGGGTCTCGACCCATTAGGTATTAGAAGCGATTTAATTGCCGTATTGGGTGTCAGTGTCAAAACAGCGGTTGTAATCAGCTCCGTCCATATTTGCGTTTCCTCCTTCGTCTACATCCTGATGGCTGTAATGGTCTCTGTAATAACTGCTTTCAAACCTGTTAATGGAAATGCAGATTTGGCAGGTTGTAGATCCCGGGGCCAGGCAGGAGCCGCAGCAATGGGCAGCATCCCAGCCGTAAAAAAACGAAGTGTCTTTGTTCTTGTTGCACGGCGATTCTGTGGGATCAGTGGGTATCCCTCCCAAAAGGCCTGCTTCTGTTAAATCATCTTTTAAATCGCTGTCGCATTGGTCGCTTATGTGGGCTCCTCCCGAGTCTCCTAATCCGGGCCATTCTCCGTACATTGCTCCGTAAACTTCAATTGCTTTTTCCAGCTGTTTTATTTCTGCCCACCTTTTAGCATCTCTGGCCTTGGCCCTTGTTTCTGAAACCCCGACTAAAATAATAGTCATTATCAAACTTATAATTCCTATGACCACTAATATTTCCACCAAGGTAAATCCCTTGCGTTTGGAATAAAGCATAAAATTATTTTCCTGTTAGATTCATTATTGTTTTAACAACAGTGTCTGGGTTTAAAGATATGCTTTCTATGCCTTGTTTTTGCAAAAAGCGGGCGAATTCCGGAATATCCGAAGGCCCTTGCCCGCAAATGCCGCAATACTTATTTTTATTTTGGCAGGCCTTAATTATTTTGGCTATGGAATTTTTAACTGCCTCGTTGGTTTCATCTCCTATATGGGCAATGCCCGCATTGTCTCTGTCTATTCCCAAGGTGAGCTGGGTTAAGTCGTTTGAGCCAATGCTTACGCCGTCAAATATCTTTAAGAATTCTTCAACTAAGATAACATTGGAAGGGATTTCAGCCATAACATAGACTTTTAAATCTTTTAACCCGAATTTTTCAATAAGGGCTTTTACTTTTTTTGCTTCTTCAATGGTCCGGCAAAAAGGAACCATAACAGATATATTGGTTAGGCCGAATGTTTCCCTGGCTCTTTTAATTGCCTTGCATTCCATTTGGAAGGCGGGCTGGAAGTTTTCGTCTATGTATCTTGAAGCTCCCCTAAAGCCAAGCATTGGGTTGGCTTCCTGGGTTTCGTATAATTCTCCTCCGATTAGATTTCGGTATTCATTAGTTTTAAAATCAGAGAACCTGACAATAACCTCTTTTGGATAAAAAGCGGCAGCGATCTGAGCTGTTCCCTCAGCCAGTTCTTTGATAAAATATTCTTTTTTGTCTTTGTGTTCTATGGTTAGCTTTTTGATTCTATTTTTCAGTTTTTTGCTTTTCAGCTTGTTAAAATGATACAGGGCCAGGGGATGGACCTTTATCTTTTCTGCAATTATAAATTCTTCTCGGGCTAACCCCACTCCGGAATTGGGCAAAAAAGAGGTTTTAAAAGCGATTTCCGGAGCTGCTATATTCATTGTGATTTTTGTCTTAAGTTTGGGTATTTTATTTAAATTATACTCTTTAACCTCAAAAGGAATTTTTCCTTCAAATATTCTTCCGTGCAAGCCCTGGGTGCAGTCAACAGTGATTTCTAAACCTGTTTTAAGCAGTTTGGTAGCGGACTTGGTTCCAACAATTGTTGGAATTCCAAGCTCTCTGGCCACAATTGCAGCATGGCAGGTCTTTCCTCCCTCATTTGTGACTATGGCAGAAGCCATTCTCATTATTGGCACCCAGTCAGGATCTGTCATTGCAGTAACCAAAACCTCTCCCTGCTTAAAATCAGATATTTTAGAAACGCTGGGTATTATTCTTGTTTTTCCTGTTCCTATTTTATTCCCGACTGCAATCCCTGTTAAAATTGGTTTTTTCTTTGATTTGACCTTGTATTCTGTGTATTTTTTGCCAGACAAGGGAGCGTGGACAGTTTCCGGCCTAGATTGGACAATAAACAGCTTTTTTGTTTTTCCGTCTTTTGCCCATTCTATGTCCTGGTGGCAATTGTAATGATTTTCAATCTTCAAAGACCATTCAGCCAGAGTGATTATTTCTTTGTCTGTTAAAGAAAATTTAATCTGGTCTTTTTCTTTGACTTTTATTTCTTTTAACCCTCCCTGCTTTGCGTAAACATATTTTTTGCTTTTTCTGCCCAAATTCTTAACTATTATGGATTTAAATCCCTTTTTCAGGGTTGGCTTGTGAACATAAAACTCATCAGGGGTGATTTTTCCCTTGACAATCATTTCGCCTATTCCCCAGATAGAGTTTATTAAAACAATATTTTCAAACCCGGTTTCTGTGTCCAGGGTAAACATTACGCCAGAACAGGCTATGTCCGACCTCACCATTTTTTGCACCCCGACAGAAAGAGCTATTTTTAAATGGTCAAAACCCTTTTCTTCCCTGTAAGCTATGGACCTGTCTGTGAACAAAGAAGCAATGCATTTCTTAGCAGCCAAAAGCAGCTGCTCTTCTCCTTTAATGTTTAAAAATGTTTCCATTTGCCCGGCAAAAGAAGCAGTTGCCAAATCTTCGGCAGTTGCAGAAGACCGGACAGCCACATCAGTATCTTGCTGCTTGTATTTTTTGCTTAGCTTGTTGTATGATTTAACAATCTTTTTTTCCAAATCCCTGGGAAAAGAAGATTTAAGGATCAGTTCTCTGACTGTTTTGCCTGTTTTTTGCAAGCTTTTGATGTCTTTGGGATTGAATTTAGAAAAAGATTCTTTTATTTCTTTGTCTATCCGGTTGTGCTTTAAAAAATGCCAAAAGGCCCTGGAGGTCAAACAAAACCCGTCTGGCAGGTTAATCCCTTGCTTGGTTAAGTTTCTGACCATTTCTCCCAAAGAAGCATTTTTGCCTCCAACCAAAGAGCCGTCCTGCTTGTTTATTTCTTTATACCAAAGAATATATCTTCTTTTTTTAAACATGTTAATTTATTATACCAGTTTTATAAAAATCAAAAAAGCTTAAAGTGTGAAAAACCATTGACAGGTTTTATTGGTTTGCTATGATTATGCTATAACAGCACCTTGAAGTTAACAGCGTTAATTTTGATCTGGTTGCGGCGGATCTATTCGCGACGCTGTTAATTAGCATGGCTTTTGTCGGCTTCCGCAGCTAAAGAGTCCTCCTGGCTTTCCCTCGCAAGACAAAAGCCATTGCGGGCCCGAGTATTTTTCTCTCGGGCCTTTTATATCTTAAATTTTCTGAATTCAAACAATTCAGGAAACTGAGATTCTTTCCAATTTTCATAGGGCTTTGGATTAAACACTGAAAAACCCTGTTTTTCAAAAAACCTTTGGGCCCTGGAGTTGTTCTGGAAAACATCCAAAACAATAAAAGAATAGTTGTTTTGCCGAGCAAAGCTTTTTATCTTTTCCATAATTGAATCAGCCAGTCCCCTGCCCCTGAATTCTTTGGAAACATAAAATCTTTTTAATAAAGCTTCTTGTTCTGTTAATCTTTTTATGCCCCCGCACCCTATTATTCTTTCTTGCTTGGCAACAAAGAAAGCTTCTTTGGGCTTGCCAAAGAAATCTTTAAGATTGTCCAGGCCGTAAGCAAAGCTTTTATCCCACTCAAGCTCTTCAAAAATAGACAGGCAGAATTTCAAAGCTTCTTCTTGGTCTTCTGATCTTATCTTTTTTATTAGAATGTCCATTATTGGGTTTTAATTATTCTTTTGATTTTTTCTACGCTTCCTGCGTTAGCCAAAGTGCTTAAATCTCCCAAATCTTCTCCAGTGAAAAGCTTTCTTAAAATCCTTCTCATTATTTTGCCGGATCTTGTTTTGGGCAGGTCTTTGACAAGATAAACCTTTTTAGGAGAGGCAATGGGTCCTATCTGGCTTCTTAACTGGGCAGTCACCTCTTTTTGGATTTGGGCTAAGGGTTTTTTGCTTTTGGAAACCACAAAAGCAATCGGCGCCTCTCCTTTTATTTCATCTGCTATTCCAATTACAGCGCATTCAGTAATGTCTTTGTGCAAGGCAATGGCTGATTCCATTTCTCCGGTAGTTAGCCTGTGGCCAGCTACTTTCATTGCGTCATCTGCCCTGCCGACCACTCTTATTAATCCTTTTTTGTCTTTGTAGGCCCGGTCGCTGGTAAAGTAGACTTTTTTGCCAAAATCAGTCCAGTAGGTTTTTAAATACTTTTTGGGATTTTTGTAAACTCCCCTTAAAAGCCCGGGGTTAAAAGGAGGCTTCATTATTAAGTTGCCTTCTTTGTTAGGTCCTAATTTTTTCCCTTTGTCGCTTAAGATTTCAAATTTCAGCCCGGGAAAGGGCAGGCCGGTAAAAGTTGGCTTAAAGGGACCTATGCCTGGCAAAGAGGTAATTAAGATTCCGCCGGTTTCTGTCTGCCACCAAGTGTCTAAAAGAGGTCGCTTGTTTTTGCCGATTTCTTTGAAATACCATTTCCAAGCAGCTTCGTCTATTGGTTCTCCAACTGAAGCAATAATCTGCAAGGTGTCAAACTTGTTGTCTTGGAGCATTTTGGTGCCGTATTTTTCAAACATTCTGACTGCTGTGGGAGCAGTGTAAAAAGTGGTTACCCCGTATTTGTCAATTACATCGGCCCAGCGGTCAGGATTGGGAAAAGTTGGAAGTCCTTCAAAAATAATAAAGGTGGAGCCGGCCAATAAGGGTCCGTAACAAGAATAAGTGTGCCCGGTAATCCAACCCAAATCAGCTGTTGACCAAAATATATCGTCTTGCTTTAAGTCAAATATCCATTTGGCTGTAAAGTTGGCCTGCACGCTGTATCCTCCGCATACATGCATGCATCCTTTGGGTTTGCCAGTAGATCCTGAAGTGTAAAGAATAAAGAGCAAGTCTTCTGCATCCATTACAGCCGGCTCTGCATAATCTTTTTGCCCCTTAATCATTTCCTGCCAGTACAGATCTCTGTTCTTTTTAATGTTTATTTTGTTTTTGGCTCTTTTTACAACCACTATTTTTTTAACATCTGTCTGCCTTGAACCTTCATCAGCCTGTTTTTTTAAATCAATAATTTTACCTTTTCTAAAATAGCCGTCTGCTGTAATTAATACTTTGGCCTTGGTGTCTTGCAGCCGTATTCTCAAGGCCTTGGAGCTGAAAGCGGAAAATACCACTGAATGAACAGCCCCTATTCTGGCGCAGGCCAGCATTGCAATTATTGCTTCTGGTATCATTGGCAAATAAATCCCTACCCGGTCTCCCCTTTTCACTCCCAATGATTTCAATCCATTGGCAGCTTTGTTTACTTCTCTGTAGAGATCATAATAAGTAAAAACTCTGGGCCTTTCTTCCAAGGGTTCTGGCTCCCAGATCAAAGCCACTTTGTTTTTTTTATCTGCCAAGTGCCTGTCCAAGGCATTAACTGTTATATTTATCTTTCCATTTAAAAACCATTTAAAATACGGGGGTTTGTGGGAAAAGACTTTTGTCCATTTCTTAAACCAAACAAGCTCTTTTGCCAAACCCTCCCAGAACTTCTCGGGGTTTCTTAGGGCTTTTTTATATATTTTTTTGTCATTGACCAGAGCTGATTTTTTAAACTCTTTTGCAGGATAATAAAGATCTCCTTTTTTGATCATATATTATATTTTTTTAATTAATAATCTTTTTTTATTATAACAGAAAACAAAAAACCCTGCCAATGGCAGGGTTTTTTTGGCAAAACTTTTTCTAAAATATCTCTAATTTTACTATTCTTTCCAATTGGTCTTCTGTTAAAATGCCTTTGTCCTTCAGCGCTTTAATTATAATGGCAAAGAATTCTTTTTGTTTTTTCTCTTGGTAATTCCTGATTTTATTCTCTTGTATGAGCATGTCTAACTTTTTAAGCATCTCATCTTGGTTGGTTAATGATTCACTTTTGAATTCATTGAATTCATTCTTTGAAACAAATTTTTTCTCCAATTTTTCTATCTTAGAATCTAATAACCTGTCAATCCTATCATCAAAAGCCGGAAGCAGAACTTCGTTGTTATACTTTATTAACTGGTTTAATGTTAAGGCTTTTTCTTCCATAATCCATAATGCTTTATTATAATTTATTTCCTATGTATTCTGCGAATTCAGCCAACCTGGTAGCATAACCCGCTTCATTGTCATACCAGCCAAGAACTTTAATTAGGTTATCCTGAACCATTGTTTTGTCTAAATCCAATATTGCAGAATAAGTGTTTCCAATAAAGTCTGTGGAAACCAGGTGTTCTGATTCTGTTCTGAATATTCCTTTATAATCTTTTTCCGCTTTTATAAATATCTTATTTACTTCTTCTCTGGTGCTTGATTTTTTCACCTCAACTATTAAATCCAAAATAGAAACTGTGGGCGTGGGCACCCTAATAGCTATGCCGTCTAACTTGCCCTCTAATTCTGGTATGGCTTTGCCAATAGCGGAAGCTGCTCCTGTGCTGGTTGGAATAAGGTTTAATCCGGCTGCCCTGGCCCTTCTTAAATCCTTATGGGGAAGATCCAATATTTTTTGGTCGTTGGTATAGCTGTGGATCGTGGTCATAAACCCTTTTTCAATGCCAAAATTATCATTTAATATCTTAGCCATGGGAGCTAAACAATTGGTTGTGCAAGAACCCATATCCATTATATTGTCTTTTTCAGGATTGTATTTGTCTTGGTTTATGCCCAACAAAAATGTGGGAATGTCTTTTGATTTGGCAGGAGCGGAAATTATTACTTTTTTAGCTCCGGCTTTAAGGTGTTTTTCAGCCCCCTCTTTGTCTCTGAAGCATCCAGTGCATTCTAAAACAACATCTATGCCCATTTTTCCCCAGGGCAGTTTTTCAGGGTCTTTTTCAGACAGCATTTCAGCTTGTATGTTTTTGTCGTATTTCCCGTAAATAGAGTCGTATTTTAAAAGGTGCTCCAATGTTTTGTTGTCTGTTAAGTCGTTTATCGCCGCCACCTTTAAATTGGGGTGATTGTCTAAAATCCTTCTAAAAGCAGGGCGTCCTATCCGCCCAAATCCGTTAATAGCTATTTTTATAGGCATACTGTTAATCTTTAATGTTTAATAATTCGTTTATTTTTTCTTTGTCAAAGCCAACCACAATATTGTTGTCTATTTCCACAACCGGCACTCCCATTTGGCCTGATTTTTCAACCATTTCATCTAAGCCTGCCTTATCTTGGGAAACATCTATGTGTTCAAATTCAAAACCTTTTTCTTTTAAATATTCTTGCAAGGTTACGCAGTAAGGGCAGGTTGGGGTTGAAAACACTTTTATCTTTGCCATAATTATATTTGGTCAATTAAGTTTTTAACTTGGCTGCAAACAGCCTCTGGTTTTTCTCCTGTAATTTTGCAGGTCAAAGCCGTTATGTTGTTTTTTTCTGTTTCCTTTCCTTCATTTTCTCCAGACCCTACCCGGTAATACTTGCAGCCAATAACCAGGGTTGGCACTCCTCCAGAGCTGTATTTGTCAAAAACATCCATATCCTCTTGCATATTCATGTTGTCATGAAAAGAAACCAGTCCCTCAAAATCAGCCATAACTTCTTGGACCACAGGATGCTCCCATCCGCAATGAGGGCAGGATTCAGATCCAAAGAAATAGACAATCGGCTTCCCGTCTTCAAGGCAAATTTCATCAGAGCTTACAGAGAAATTGCCAATGGTAATGCCTTCTTGAACAACTGGTTCTTGTATTTGGGTTACTTCAAGAGACTGGGGAAAAACAAATTTTCCGTCTTTTGACATTCCCCACTCGACCTCTTGGCCTTCTACTTCAAACTTTACTTTGTATATTCCGTTTTCTTCAATAGCGTCTTTTAAAGAAGCTGTTGTTTGGCCCCTTAAAATATTGTTGTTAACAAAATCCAAGACTTTTTCTCCTGCCTCTTGAACAGAGATTTCATTTTCCAGGCTGTTGGATTCACAGCTGGGATTGGCATAGTTGCTGTAAATAATGGAACCGGCTATTAATACTCCAGCCAGCACTACGCCCAATGGAACGATTATTTTGTTGTTCATATAATTGAATCAATGATTTATCTTGCAAATGACCTATAAGGAAATTGTAGCATAAACCTTATTTGTTTGCAATCTTTATTATTTCTTTTTTCTTCAGCTTGCCTTTTTTGTCAAAATCATATTTTATCAAACCTCCGTAAGCCACCTCTACATCTATAATGTCTTTGGGTTTTATCTTTTCAATATGTTTTATCAAAGCCCTTAAGGAATTATGCGAAGCAACCACTAAAACGCTTTTGCCTTTTTTCAGGTCTTCTTTTATGTATTTTTTAAAAACAAGGTTTGTTCTTTTGCAGGTTTTTTTTAAGCTTTCTCCTCTGGGCGGTTTTCTTCTAAAGCTTCTTCTCCACAAATGAACCAGCTTGTTCCCGTATTTTTGCATAATCTTTTTCTTGTTGGCTCCTTGCAGTTTGCCGTAATACCTTTCATTCAGTCTTTGGGAAATATATACAGGAATATACTTTTTATTAAGTTCTTTAAAATGGCCCAAGGATCTCATTTTCCCTTTGTCTAAATGAATAAAAATAGGGTATTTCTTAGAGTTGTCCAAAACAGCTAAAACGCTGTGCTGGTTTCTGATTAAAGGAGAGGAATAAACAGAGTCAATTTTATGCTTGAATATTCTTTTAGCTGTTTTTCTGGCTTTGTTTTCCCAGCCAGGCAGCAAAGGAACATCAACCCAGCCAGTAAACCTGTTTTCTTCGTTCCATTGGGATTTAAAATGCCTTAATAAAAATAATTTAGCCATAATTTATTAAAAAATCAATCAATTTTATTCTAATATTCTATTATAATAAAAAAGAGCTGGGAATACAATCCACAGCCCCATTTTGTGATAAACCTTTTGTGATAAACCTGGTTTATCACAAGGTTTCGAGCTTGACAAGTCTTGCGACAGGGAACCTTTTTTCATTGAATATACCGACTATGCACCAGATTTCTTTCGGGCCATGCCAGATCTGAAATCTGTTAAATAATGCGCACTCCTGTACTTTTTTCCATATTATCAGGATTTCTTCAGGAATGTGCTTGTGCCATTTAGATAGGTCAAGTTTTTTTTTGTAACCACTTAGAATAGGGCCTTCTTTTAAAGATGCGTCAAAGCCGTCTATGTATCCATAATTCAGAGGACCAGAACCTGCTTTTTCTATTGCGTCTTCTTCCATTGGTTGAATTTGTGATGAGCCTTGATCAGCTAGAAGATCTAGGCCCAAAAAAGTATGAATTGTCCTTAATTCCTTTAAATGTTTCAATACCGGACTTTCTGGAGTAAGGGCTTCTCTCGTTTTTTCCCTTACTTTCTCAGAATCTTTTTTGTGTAATGTTCCCCAAATAGTAACATGATATCCCCAGTCTTGAAAGCTTTCTTCTCTTACATCCATAACAAGTCTCCTTATTCAAATGTTAACGATCTGTTTGAACAATGTGTTAGATTACAACATTCATTCTATTTTTTCAATAGCAGCTATTCTATTGTATTTTGCCAAACGTTCCGGTTTTGAAGGAGCCCCTGATTTAATAAAGTCAGAATTAATCCCAACAGCCAAGTCAGCAATAAAATCATCCATTGTTTCTCCGGACCTGTGGGAAACAATTGTTTTCCAATGATATGATTTAGCCAATTTCACTGCCTCTAATGTTTCAGTAACTGTGCCTATCTGGTTGGGCTTTATAATAATGCCCGTTGCAGTCTTATTCTTTTTGGCTCTTTTTATCCTTTTAATATTGGTTGTTAAATAATCATCTCCAACAATTATTGTGTTGCTTAGTTCCCTGACGCCAGCCTTAAAGCCCTTGTCATCTTTTTCGTCAAAAGGATCTTCTATAAAAATAATCGGGTATTTTTTAATCAGTTCTTTATAAAATCTTAATAATTCATTTCTGTTTAGTTTTTTATGGTCTATTTCATATTTGCCTTTGGAGAAAAATTCAGAAGCTGCGCAGTCTAACCCAATGTTAATTTTATACTTTCCAATTGCTTGAGAAATATATGCTAAAGCTTTTTCATCGTTTTCAATGGGCGGAGCAAATCCTCCCTCATCCCCCATTAAAACTCCTTTTTCTCCAAACCCCTTTTCTAAAATCTTTTTAAGCTTTTCAAATATCTTCTGTCCTGTTTTGAGATTCTTGGCAAAACTTTTATAATCGGGAATTATCATAAATTCCTGAATCTCTAAATTATTCTTCGCATGGGCTCCCCCATTAATAATATTAAAGCAGGGCCTTGGCATTGATAACACTTTTGTGTTGGTCGGCGCAAATGTGTTATTGATATATTTATATAGGGGAAGTTTTTTAGCTCCAGCTCCGGCCCGGCAAACAGCAATGGAAACTGGCAAAACAGCATTAGCTCCCAGCCTTGATTTGTTTTCTGTTCCATCTAATTCAATCATTATATTATCAATCTTTTTTTGTTTTTTCTCATTTTCTCCCAAAAGCTTAACAGCAATAATGTTATTAATGTTATTAACTGCTTTTTCAGGATCTATGGCAGCAGCTTCTTTTTCTCCTGTTGAAGCCCCCGAAGGGCAAGAAGCCAAAAAACGCCCGTTTTGGGTTCTGACTTCAACCTCTGTTGTGGGCCTTTTTCTGGAATCTAAAATTATTTTGGCTCTAACGCCTTCTATCATTTCTCTATTTTTTTGCGCTTAATAAAATTGTGGGCAGCTAATGCGGCTTTAGCCCCTTCTCCAGCAGCAGCCACTATTTGTTTGAATTGGCCCGCATTAACGTCTCCTGCCGCAAACAGCCCCGGGGTTTTAGTCTGCATTGTCTCAAACTCAACTATTATTTCCCCCGATTTGTTAAAGTCAGCCAAGCTTGTTTTCGGAGCTGAAGCAACGTAGCCGGCTTCAACAAATACCCCTTGGACATTGAGGATTTTTTCTTTATTAGAGGATCTGTCTTCATAAACAAGAGAATTTACCAGCTTGTTTCCCTTTATTTCCATTACCTGGGCTTGGAGAATCACTTGTGTATTTTTTGAGGCCAGAACTGTTTTTTGAATATAGGGAAAAGCTTTAATTTGGTCAGAATATTCTAAAATATATATTTTCTTGGCAATGTTGGTTAAAAAAGAAGCTGTTTCAAACCCGGCATTTCCTCCGCCAATAACAGCCACTGTTTTGTTTCTGAATATCGGGCCGTCGCAAACAGAACAATAGCTTACCCCTTTGCCCAAGAATTCTTTTTCTCTTGGAATGTTCAGTTCTTTGGGTTTGGCTCCGGTGGCAACAATTACAGAGCAGGCCTGGTATTCTTTTTCTTTGGTTAAAACAATGAAATTCTGCTTTTTTTTGATTTCCAAGACCTCACCTGTTTTTATCTCAATGCCAAAGCTTTTTAAATGCGCCTCCATTTTTTTAAGCAATTCCGGGCCCTGGATTTTTTCAAAACCAGGATAATTTTCAATAGCCACCGCCTTGGAGCTGATCTGCCCCCCAATGCTTTTAGCTATTAAAAGGGTTTTTAAGTTTAGTCTGGCAGCATAAATCCCAGCTGCCATTCCAGCCGGGCCTGCGCCCGCAATTATTAAGTCATAAGGCTTAGTTGTTTTTTCCATTTTATTTAATATGGCCTGATTTGTCTTAAATATTCTTTTAGCTCTGGCCCGTATTTTGGGTGTTTCAAAGAAAAATAAAGGTTGGATTTTAACCATTTTGCCTTGTCTCCCACCTCAAGCCATTGGCCTGAAAACTCATAGCCGTAAATAAGTTTGCCCTCTTTAAGCATGTGGTTTTCAAAAACATCGGCTAAAATGATTTCTCCATTTTTGTTCGGTTTTGCCTTTTTCAAATAATGAAACACTTCCGGGGTTAGGACATATCTTCCCACCACGGCCAGATTGGAAGGAGCTTCTTCTTTTTTCGGCTTTTCAACGATCTTTTTTATTTTGTAGAGTTTGTTGGCTATTTTTTCAATTTCAACTGCTCCGTAAGCTGATATTTTGTTATCCGGCTGAAAGCTTAATCCAATAACCGGCTTTTGGCAGGTTTTGAAAATGTTGGCCAATTGCGAGACAACCGGTTCTCTGGCTTCAAAAATGTCATCTGCAAACATGCAGGCTACTGGCTCTGACCTTATATTTTTAGCTGCCTGCAAAACAGCATGGCCGTCTCCGGCTGGATTTTTTTGGGAAACATAGGTAAAGGTCAGGTCCTGGCAGAGATTTTTTAAAACCTCTAACTCTTCAAGAATGTCCTGTTTCTTTTTTTCTTTTAATATTCTTTCTGTTTCCCGGCAGGGTTTTAAATATTCCAGGATCTTCTTGTTGTTTTGTCTTAAAACGAAAATTATTTCTTCAATTCCAGAATCTTTAGCTTCTTTAATAATGTATTGGATAGAAGGCTTGTCAGCCAAGGGAAGGAATTCTTTGGGTATTGCCTTTGATAGGGGCAAAAACCTTGTTCCCAGACCGGCAATTGGAATAATCGCTTTTTTAATCATATTATTCTTCTTTTCTTCTTAGTATTGCCGGAGTGTCCCAAACAGTTTCTTTTTCCAAGAGGTCTTTTTCTTCCTGCTCAACAACTTTTCTTACTTCCAAGGCATTTCTCCTTATTTTATTTTTTTGCTCCGGGCCTTCTGTTTGAATTTCCGGCACACTCGGCCTCTGAGCGGATCCGGGCGTTATCTTTTTCTTTTTCTTGGGTTTTGGCTTGGGCTCGGGCCTGGTTTTTGTTTTTGGCTTGGCTTTTGGCTTGGATTCAGATTTGGTTTTTATTCCTGGCTTAATTTCTGCTTCTGGTTGCGCAGTTGGTTCTTCAGAATTTTTTTCTATAACGGGCGCCACGGGCGCCAAAGCAATTGGTGGTTTTTGGGCCCTTGGCCTTTTTCTTTTCTTCTTTGGCTTTTTTTCTTTTGGCTTGACCTTTATTAGTTCGTTTTTTGAGCCGCAGCCGACAGCCAGCAAAGTTATTTTTATCTTGTCTTTGTATTTTGATTCTTGATTTATGCCAAAAATGATTTTTGCGTTTTTGTTCAATGAATCTGAAATAATTTCAGAGATTTTGGAAACATCAGAAAGGCAAAGCGTTTTTCCGCCCACAATGTTATACAGAATGCCTCGGGATCCTTTTAGGGTATAAGGATAAAGAGGGGTGGAAACAACCTTGCGGGCAGCTTCTTCTTTGTGGTTTTCGGCAATTTCCACAGTGTTTAGATAGGATAATCTGCCATGCCCTGATAATATTGTTTTTAAGTCTGCAAAATCAATATTGATTAGTCCTGGCAGATAAATCATTTCCAGTAATCCTTCCAGGTTGTTAACCAGCTTTTTGTTTATTGCGGAGAAAGCTTCTTGCAAGGGAGTGTTTTTATCTATTATCTGGAAGATTCTTTCATTTGGAATGACAGAAAATACATTAAAGCAGGGTCCGATCTTTTTTAAGGACTCTTTGGCAATCTCCATTTTTTTCTCTCCTTCAAAATTAAAAGGCATAGTGAATATGCCGTAAGTTAAACAGCCTTCGTTTCTGGCAATTTTGGCAAAAACAGAGGTTGCTCCCGAACTGGTTCCTCCTCCCAAGCAGGAAATTATAATGCAGAGGTCCTGGCCTTCAAATATCTTTTTAATTTTGTCTTTTTCTTCCAGGGCTGCTTTTTCTCCTGTTTCCACGTTCATTCCTGTTCCTAGCCCGTTTGTCATTTTCTGCCCGAACTGAAACTTTTTTACTTTTTTGCCCAAGCCTCTCAAGGCCCTGGCATCAGTGTTGGCTGCCACAAAATCAGCCTTGTTTATTTTTAAAACAATTTCAGAGATTATTGATCCTCCTCCCCCGCCTATTCCAATAATCCTTATCTTGGCTTTGTGTACTCCTTCAAAAATATCCGGGCCCTTAATAACAAGGCTTCTTTTTCTTTTGGTTTTAATTGTTTTTTTTCTTGCCGGTTTTTTCTTAATCTTAATAGTCTTTTTTGCCAGCTTCTTTTTAACAACTTTCTTAACTGGTTTTTTCTTAATAGTCTTTTTTACCAGCTTTTTTTTAACAACTTTCTTAACCGGTTTCTTCTTAATCTGCTTGATTTGTTTCTTTTTTCCTCTTTTTTTGATTTTTTTATTTTTCTTATCCATTACTTAATAATAACCCTTCAATTTGATTTGACAAGCCCTGATTGTGAAAATCCTGTGAAACCAAAAACAAACCCGCGTTTTTCTGCGCGGGTTTGCAATCAAGAAACTGAATTTATTCTGTTATGTTTTTTATAAGAGGAATGCCGTTGGGGCCTACTGGGATGTACACAGTGGTGTGGTTGGGACTTTCTGCCATTTTTATCTGAGCTTGGATTGCCAAATACTGAAGGTAGTTGTCATTTGCTTCCAGTCCTTGGGATATTATTTCCATGCTTTCTGCCACTCCCCTAGCCCTTTCAACCTCTGCTTCTCTTAAAAGTTTGGCTGATTCCAATTCTGCTTTGGCCTGCTCTACCATAATCTGCTTGGCATACTCTTGTTCTCTTAATTGGGCTTCTCCGCCCAGTTTTCTTCTCCAGACATTGTATTGGGGCAGAACAATCATGGCTGTGACCGCAACAATTAAAATAACAATCACCATAGTAATAATTATTTTGAGCTGGGGCTTTTGGCGAATTTGATGTATTGGGTGCATTTCATTCATATTTTTATATTATTATTTTTTTAAAATTATTAGGGACCTTTATGTTTACTTTTTTGCTGTGTATTTTCCTTTTTGTCAGGCCTTTTCTTAGTTTTCTGTCAATATGGGTTAAGGCCAGGCATTTAACATTGTTTCTTTCTGCCACTTTGATTAAATCAATTATGCGGGCGTGGCCAATTTCTTTTTTATCGTATAAATAGGCTTCGTGGATAAGCAAATCAGCATCTTTATATAATTTTTTCGTGTTTTTAGTAAATGTTCCATCTCCGGAGTAACACAGAATTTTTTTATTATTTTCTATCCTAATTGCAAAATTACTTATAGAATGTTTTCCCTTGGCAATTGACAGGCTTAAATCCTTAAATTTAACTATTTGGCCCTGGTCAAGCTCTTTAAAGTTAATCTTAAAGCTAAGCTTTTTTTTGCATCCCTTGTACCCCATTTCCATTAAGTCTTTGATCTTTTTCTCCAAACCCTTTTGAGAAAATACGGTTATTGGTTTTTTCCTTTTTTCTTCCCACATTCTAACCAGCAATGCCGGCAAGCCAAAATAGTGATCTGCGTGGGAATGGGAAATATATACAGCATCTAATAAGTTTTGATCATTATTATATTTCCATAATTGATAAGGGGTTGTCATTCCGCAATCTAAAAGAAGCTTAGTTTTGCCAGTAATAACCAAAGAAGAATTATTTAGATAATTTTCATCAAACGCTTCGCCTGTTCCTAAAAATATTACTTTCATATATTTTTATTATAAACAAAAAACAACCCGCTAGCAAGGTTGTTTTTCATTTTGCGATAAACTTGATTTGTCGCAAATAGGGTTTTTTGTTACTCGGTTAAGGGGCAGTTTTTAGGACCTATTCCCCTGAAACCCTTTCTAAATCCGTTGCCCGGCCCCTTTAGAAATCCAAAGTTGCAATCAATGCCGTTTTCTTCTGCCCATTCTGTTAATTGCTGTTTTAACTCCTGCATTTTTTCGTGTCTTTCTTCTGGTTCAAGATTCTTTAATTCATCTTTTAGGTTTTTCATTTCTTCCTTCTTTTCCAACAAGAGTTCTTTTTGTTCCTCTGTTAGGTTTTCAAAGCAAGATATAGGTTTATTCTCATTGTTTAGGCCTTTGCCTATTCCTTGAGCCTCAATGGCAATAACGCCAATTGCTAAAACCCCAAAAAGGACAAGGGCTGGAATGCTGTATAGCAGAATTTTTCTCATAGGTTATCTTAAATTATTGTTTTTACCGACCTTTCACTTATTAATACAATTAAACCCTTTGTTTATTTCAAGATTCTTTTTCTCATAGGAGGAGCTTTAAATTCCTTGTAGAATCTTTCTATTCCCGGAAGCCTTCTTTTTTCTATTCTGTCATGAAAGCAGGTCTTATTGCAAATTATTCCAAAAACAAATATTAAAGAAATAATAATTAAAAGAGAATATATAACAGGTCTTCTATAGGATATGGCATAACGTTTGATTAAATATTCCAGCAAGGCAATGAAAAGCACAGAGAACAAAAGAAGCATCCAGGCAAAGCCTCTTAAGGGGGTAAGCAGTCCTGAACGAAACATGAAACTGGTTATAAAAAGGAGCAGAAATAACGAAATTAAAGACAAGGCAATTAGAAAAACGCTTTTTAACGCAAAATGCCATCTGGGCTTCATTTTAATATGTTTTGTTTTTATTTTCTCTATTATTTCATTCATATTTTTCGCAGAGAGACTTTATTGTTTTTTTGGCCCTTTTAATTCTTATTCCTACTGTTGAAACAGGAACCTGGAGAACATCTGAAATTTCTTTATAGCTTAGTTCTTCAAAATAATAAAGAATAAGGACCTCTCTGTATTTTGGACTTAATTTATTCAGGCATTTTTCAATAGTCCGGCGCATATCTTTTTCTTTTACTTCCCTGTCAGCTGGTTCTTTGGACAAGGGGTGAGGAAGAATAATATCTGGATTGAAAAAAGGGAGAGGTTCTTTTTTCTTTTTCCTGATAGCATTAATAAACTCATTATGTGCAATTCGATAAAGCCAAGAAGAAAACTTGCGGGAAGTGTCAAAGCTTCTAATATTAATGTAGGCCTTAATAAAGACTTGCTGGACAATATCTTCTATGTCTTCATAGCCTGCCAAGAATTTTCTGCCGTATCTTTTTATCTTGTTTTCATACCTTTTTACAATTATGTCAAAACAGTCAATCTTTCCCGATTGAACCATAAAGACCATGTGTTCATCGCTATTCTTGCAATCTGGCATATATAATATATTACATCAGATAAGTCTTTTTATTTCAAGGCGCAAAACACTTGACAAAATATCTTAAAGTGATAAAATAATAATTGTCTTAGCAAGACGAGTGATCGCCCCGCCTTCTAAGCTTGTGGAATATGATAATAACTTTAGAAAAAATTAAGGTGAGCATAAACGATTGATTAAATTCAACGGGCATAGAAGGCGGGGAGGAAAGTCCGAACACCCATTCCTTTAAGGTCTAAAAAGCAGCAGTCCTTAATAAGGCTGCCGTCTGGATGTTTCCAGATAGAGGTGCGAACAGTGACGCGCGAAGCCGAAAGGCTGAGCGCCCGACCGAATGGCCGGGAGCCCCATAGTAATATGGGGAGTGAAACGGCTAAATCCTTGCTGGGTGCAAGAACAAACCAGGAAAAAGGGAAACGACTCTAATTCCTGGAAAAAGTAGTTCGCAAAGATAGATGATCACTAAACCCGCCCAAGGCGGGTGAACAGAATTCGGCTTATAGTCTTGCCGAGACAACAAAAAGGAGGACGCATTATATTAATATGAGGCGATTGCCTCCTTTTTGTTTTGTGATAGGCTTAGCCTATCACAAGTTAGAGAAGGGTTTGGGATCTTGCTTGGGCGTTTAATGCCTGGTTTGCCAAGCTGTCTGCTTGTTTGTTTTTTTCTCTGGGTATGAGCTTGAGCTTAATTTTTCCAAAGTCAAACCTTAAGTTCCAGACTTGCAGGAAAAGCTTTTGGATTTTTTCATCCAGCACCTTATACTCTGCATTAAGCTGCTTAACCATTAATTCTGAATCAGACCTTATTTCTATTTCTGACTTTTTGGCCAGCTCTTTTGAAAAAACCTGCTTGAATTTTTTTAAGCCAAAAATAAGGGCCTGGTATTCTGCTTCGTTATTGGTCAGGCTGTCTCCCAAGTATTCAGAATATTCTTTAATTGTCTGGCCTTTTTCATTGCAAAATACAACTCCAATGCCGGCTTTCCCCGGGTTGCCCCTTGACCCTCCGTCTGTGTAAATAATTATTTTTTTCATTCTTTGTTTTCTGCTTCGTTAAAATGATTTATTAAAGACTGTTTGAACTTTTTTAAATCCTTGTTTTTTACCCTGAAGCCGGAAGCCTTGGCATGGCCCCCGTAAGTTTTTAAAAAGTTGTGGCAGGTTTTCATTGCTTCAACAGTGTCAAAGCCATTCGGAGCCCTAACGCTTCCCTGGCTGTCTTTTTCATATTTTTTATATAAAAAGACCGGCTTTTTTTCTTTTTTGGAAACAACAGCAGCCACTATCCCGAGCAAAATCAAATCCCAGGATTCATCTCCCTCAAAAACAATGTTTTCATCTTTAACCAGGATTCTGTTTTCAACCTCTTTGCGAATTTCCTGAATTCTTATTTTTTTCTCAATCCCCTTTTCCAGCAGGACCTGAGCCATTTTTTCAGCTTCTTCTTGGCTTGATTCAATTAATACAAGATATGAGCCAGGAAGCTTGTCTTTGACATTCCTTATATTTAAAAGAGAATTGATTTTAGTTATTTTCTCAAACAAAGACAGGTGTTTGATTTCTTCCAGGCTGAGCAGGGCTTTGATTCCAGGCCTCCAGCTTTGTTCCAAATAATTCATTCCTTGGGTAATCATTTGTTCGTTTTCATCCTCTCTGGGCATCATATCAGCTATTGTTGCCATGGCTACCAGCTCCAAAAAGCTTTTTCTCAAAGAATCAGGCATGTTTTTTAAAATTTGTTCAGCCAATTTAAAAGTCAGGCCCACATTGGCAAAGTCCTTAAAGGGATACTTATCTCCTTTTTGTTTGGGATCAACAATAATAGAAGCTTGGGGCAGCGTGTCTAATGGCTGGTGATGGTCAATTATTATTGTTTCAAAGCCCATTTTGTTGGCCAAATCAACTTCTTTAACATTCCCTATTCCGCAGTCTAAAACAATTAAAAGAGCAGGAGATTTTAAGCAGGACAAGGCCTTTTTGTTTATTCCATAGCCTTCAATTTCTCTGTCTGGGAAATAAACAGTGTAATTGTCTGCTCCTGCAGTAACTATGGTTTCTTTCAAAATAATAACAGAAGAAACCCCGTCCATGTCAGAATCTCCGTAAATAATTATCAGCTCTTTTTTCTTTATTGCCCTTAAGATTCTTTTGGCTGCTTTCTCAAGATTTTTTATTTTTGGCATAATAATTTAAAGCTTGCAAGCCAGGCAGTTTTTCTCTTCCTAAAAAAGCCAGCATTGCCCCCCCTCCGGTTGATAGATGGTCAAACTTATTTTGAAGATTAAACTTGAACACGGCTGCAATAGTGTCTCCTCCCCCAGCCACCTTAAAAGCCTTTTTGTTTTTGGCAATCTCCTGGGCAATTCTTTTGGTTCCTGTTTCGTATTTTGTTCTTTCAAAAACACCCAATGGTCCGGCCCAAAGAATTGTTTTCCCTGTTTTAATGATTTTTGAGAATTCTTTTATTGTTTTAGGCCCGATATCGCACTTGTTATTAGTGTCAATGCTTAATATCATTTTTGGAGATTTAATTCTTTTCAGCTCAGGGGAAAAAGCTATTTTCCCGCCCACCAAAACATAATCTGCTATTTTTAGAAAATTATCAATTACTCTTGCCTTGGTTTTAAGTTTGGCTCCTCCAATTACAGCCATTAAGGGCCTGGCGGGTTTTTTCATAACATTAGAAAGGACTTTTATTTCTTTTTGAAGCAAAAATCCCGCTCCAGCAGGCAGAAATTTGGTTATGGCAGTTACAGAAGCGTTTTTTCTATGGCAGACTCCAAAAGCGTCGTTAATATAGATATCGGCTTTTTGAGCCAGAGATTTGGCAAGAGATTCATTGTTTTCTTCCTCTCTTTTGTCAAAGCGCAGGTTTTCCAGCAGGACAAAGTTTTTCAAACCCAGCTCTTTTAATCTTTTTTCAACCGGTCCAAGGCTTAATTTCAAGATTGTTTTTCCTTCAGGCCTTCCCAAATGGCTCATTAAAATAACCTCGGCTTTGTTTTTTATCAAGTAATTGATTGTTGGCAGGGCTTGCTGAATTCTGAAATCATTCTTTATTTTTTTGTTCTTTAAAGGCACATTAAAATCGCATCTTATTAAAACCCTTTTTCCTTTAACATTGAAATCATTAATTGTTTTCATCATTGTTTTTTAAACTTTGCCTTAAGGCAGACCTTAGATCTTCTACATCAACTTCTCTTCTTTTCTTTTTGTGGGGATTTTCTCTTTTGGAGGGAGAAAAAGAAACAGGCTCTTCTTCAAAAGCTTTTTGAAGGGAAACAGCTTTTTCTTTCTCGCTATCCCTTTCTTTTCTTATCTTCTTAAGGCAGGACTTGCAGTAAATAGGCCTTTTGCCGTCTGGAGGAAAAACTATTTTAGTGGGCTTTTTGCAGAAATCGCAAACAGCGTCGTAAAGCAAGGGGTTTTCTCTTTTGGGGTCTTGCGTTTTTATCATGCCTGTCCACTTGCTTATTTTTTCCTCTACAATAGACCTGGCTGTGCCGTATCTTTCCCTGGAGGCATTTATTATTTTTTCTTTGTTGGATTCTTTTTCCGGTCTAAAGGGGGGCAGGGTGGTTGCAGAAAAGGGCCGGCCCGCAATCCCGTCTATCATCAGTTTTAAATAAATGTTGTATTTTGCCAGATTAACAATGTCTGTTGCAAAAAATTCAGGAGAAAGCTCTTTTTCAAGAAATTCAGCGTCTTCAGCTCCGACCCTGAAAGTAACTAAGCTGCCAACATTGCCAAAAACAGCGTCTCTGACTGTTTCTTCCATTTGGGCTATGTATTGATGGGCCAGAATCAAGGAAAGCCTGTATTTTCTTGCTTCAGAAAGGATTGAAGCAAAAGATTCTGTGGCAAAGTTCTGGAATTCATCAACATATAAGAAAAAGTCCTGCCTTTTTTCTTCTGGAATATCCACTCTGGACATGGCAGCCAGCTGGAGTTTGGTTATCAAGAGGGCACCCAAAAGAGTTGAATTGTCTTCTCCAATCCGTCCTTTGGAAAGATTAAGGATCAGGATTTTGCGTTCATCCATTACTTTTCTCATGTCAATGGAAGACCTTACTTGTCCAATAATATTTCTGATTAAAGGAGCTGAAATAAACTGGCCTACTTTGTTTTGAATGGCGGCAGTGGCTTCTATTTCATACCTTTGGGTGTAGCGGGCATATTCGTTTACCCAAAAAGACTTAACAACAGGGTCTGTTATTTTTTCCACCACTTTGATGCGAAAATCATTGTCAGAAAGCATCCTGTTGACTCCGAGCAGGGTTGAGCCGGGATATTCCAGCAAAGCCAGAATAGAGTTGTTTAAAATATATTCCATTCGGGCTGACCAGACATCCGGCCAGATCTTTTTAAACACTCCCATTAAACCGCCCGCAACCAAGTGCCTGTATTCCAAGCCAACGCTTTCCATTACATTAAAAGCAATTGGATAGTTTAAGTCTGCGGGATTAACATAAATAACATCATTTATTCTTGAAGAAGGGATAAAGTCTAAAAGCTCTTCTGCCGCTTCTCCGTGAGGATCGACAAAACCCACTCCTCTTCCTTGCTGAATGTCTTGGATAGCCATGTTTTGAATCATAGCTGTTTTTCCCATGCCGGTTTTTCCAACAACATAGACATGCCTGCGCCTGTCATCAATCCTAATGCCGAATTTTTTCTTAATATTCCTGAAGTTTGTCTCTGCAAAAAAATTTATATCATTAATCATTATTCTATGGGAAGCCCTGGAGGAGCTTCGCCCTTTTTAGCTTCTATTCTTTGGACAAAAGGAGCCGAAGCAGTTCTTTTGCCGGGGAAATGGAACAAAGTTGCCAATTCTTCCGTGTTCAGCACAAAGGTTCCTCCTGGAGCTGGAAAGGGCGTTCGGACTCTCATTTTATAGGCCCTGAAAATTCTTCTTTTTCTGAAATAAAGCCTTCTGTTAAATAAAAGATTCAAAGGCAGAAACCAGTTTTTTTTGATTTTGGTTATGTATGGCTGTCCATGGGGCACAATAGCGTTTAGGTCTTGAGTTGAGAAGGCCCCGAAATAACTTAAAGGCAAGCGGAGTTTTGGCTTGAAAAAGTTTTCTTTGTTGCCCAGATAAATAAATCTGACTGATGTTTGAAACCCTAATTTGGAAGTTTTTTGTTCTACGGCTGAAAGAGTTTCCCTTTCTCCCGGAGTAAGCTTCATTTCAGGGGGAATTAGTTCTTTTTCTTCTTTTTTGGCAGCGCCCGGAACATCCCCTGTTATTAAAATATCTGCCGCATCAACAATAATAGGCCTTTGAGACGAATTGGCATCATTCCTTCTGGCAATTTGATTTTTTATTTTTTCCCCCTCTGTTACCCAGGGAACTTCTTTGTCTGTTATTGGCTGGGCTATAAACTGGACCCAAATTTGCTCTCCCGGCCCTGTTTTTGCCATAGCTTCCAGCAAAGAGGCCAAAGGATCTATTCTTTTTTCCTCCAAAGCTTCGTGCTCTGTTTCAAATTTGGGATAAGTTCTTATGGGATAGGGGTCTGGTTTTAATAATCTGTAATCTGCTCCCCACAGATCCCAATCTTTATTAGGTATGTCTTGGGGAATGAATTTGGTGTAATCGTCAGCTGATAATATTTCAGCATCAGGATATTGGGAATATACCGCAGCCTCAACAGCCCCCCTGCCGTATTCTGGAAAACGAATAAAAAAATGGGGCTCTCCGTTAATGGCCGCTATTTCAAAAGAATAAGAAAAGATGAATTTTCCTTCTATCCATTTTTCCCAGGAATCGGCAGGATCATAAAGTATTTGCCAAAGATTGGAAAGCACTGTTTCCATAGCCCTTATTGGCTTTACTACTTCTTTTGGTATTTTAACTTCAATTAGGATTCTTTTGTTCTTGGCGTTGAAGGCATCCATTCTCCACCAATGCCAGATAAATAAAAAAAACCGGCCAAGCACAAAAGGCGCTGGCACCCACCACCAATTTTTGGTAATTTTCCAAACTAAAGACAGTATTGAGATTAAAGCTTGATTCGGATCCATCTTAAGAAGCTGTTAGGGTTAACGTTACGCCTCTTTTACATTATACCTTCCTTTTTCGTCTCTGGCAAAATAATTCCTGTTTTGCAGGTTTAAAGCAATTGTGTTTTCTTTTACAAAACGTTGCTTTAAGACCTTTTCTATAATCTCATCTTTTGTTAAAGGTCTTTTTGATTCTTTTAATAGTTTTGCAATAATGTCTTTTATAACTCCGGGTTCAAAACCCCACTCTCTTAAGCCGTATAATCCCCTTCCCACTAAAACAAACCTTTGATCTTTGATAAGTTCGTTGTGCACAGTGGCTGTGTGTATTTTCTTTTCTTTGGGAAAAGGCAGGTTGTCTATTGAGCTGGCAATGTCTCTGAAGTGCAATGGCTTTTCTTGTTTTTTCAAAACCAGGTAAGCCTTGTCCTTCACTCCCTTGGGATTAATTTCCAGCCAGTTTCTTAACCCGTATTTTCCTTCCGGGTTTTTCTGGATTTGTTTTGAGGTTTCAATATATGAAAAAAGAACTTTTTCATTAAGGTTTGTTTCTTGGGCAAGTTCTTTTAAAGAAAGAGTTTCTTTTTTCTTTTTAAGCCTGTTAATAATTGAGTTAATGGTTTTTTTGGCTGAATCAATGGAATTTTTGTCAATTGTCCAAAAAGTGTGCAGATTTTCTGTTTCCAGTATTCTATTAAAGCCTGGGCCGTTAGACAAAAGGAAAAACACTTGGTTTTGGTATTTGTTCTCCCCTAAAATATTCAAAAGCGCGTCTTCTTTTTTAATGTTGCCGAAAGAAGCAATGGTCTTATTAAAATGATCAAAAACAGCTTTGTTTTCTTTGATTTTCGGGCTTATTTTATTAAATCCCTCTTTTTCAATCTGGCGCACCCTTTCTCTGGTTATGCCGTGGCTTTGGCCAATGGCTTCCAGGGTTTCTCTTTTGCCGGTTTTTAACCCAAAACGCCTCTCAATCACATTAGCTGTTCTTGGGCTTAAGTTTTTTAAATAATCTGAACAAATTTTCTTGTAGTTTGCGTTATTCATGTTAATTTTTCCTGAATTAATTATTATTCATCTATTTAAACATTTTACAAAAAGATTGTCAAGCTTTTTTAAAAAGCCCTTGCGAACGTTTGTCCGCAAGGGCCCTGGGTTAGCTCTCCCATGAGGGGAGGGCTAAGTAAGTTCTTCCTGAACCCCTTTCTTATTTGTTTCTTTGGCCGATCCTTGCGATCGGCCTTTTGAGTAGAAGACATAGAGCCATAATGGGAATAGTGATTCCCATTGTAAAGAAACGATAGTTGAGTTCTTTGAAGGCGCTATAGTTTCCTTTACTGGCCTCTGCAACCGCTACTGCTCCTTTTTTGAGGTTCTTGGGGATATTCTTGAATCCATAGGCGATATCCCCAACAATGGAACCTGTTGAACTGTCTTGTTCATACCCTTGAACAAGAACTCCTTTGGCAGTGATAGATATTTGGCATATTGTTACTGCCAGCCCAACAAAGAGTAAAAGCATCCATGCTTTGTTTCTTGCCAAGACGCAGGCTAAGCCGTAGCTGAAAAGCGCTGAAGCTATAGCTAAAAAAACGTTATAGCTGTCGTGCTTCAAGAAAAGGCCTAAAGCAAAGCAGTCTATGGCAAACAAAATCCAAAACGCTTTTTTGTAATTCATTTTGGCCTTGGCCCTCCTAATCTCTGGCGCAACGGCCATTGATGGTTTTGTGGGAGTTGCTTTCGATTGAAGCTGAACTCCCGAATGCCCAGCTGGTTTCGTTGTGCATTGCGCAACCGCTGCCTGCAATAGCTGCAAGAACAATTGCCAGAAGCACAATCACCACCATCGCTGCTCTTTTCTTCTGTTTTTTCATTTCTTTGCCCTTAAATAAGGACTTTCTTTTCCTTCCTTGGGTTTTTCAGGAAATGTCCGTATTTCAAGATACTAAATTTCATTATAATGATTTTTATTATTTTGTCAATAGCTGATTGACAAATAGGAAAGCTTGTGCTATTATTTAGACTATGTTCTTTGCAATCAGTTGAGATTTGTTGTTAAGCGCTTTGTGAAAGGAAAGAAAGATGAAAAAGGCGTCTCATGGCTTGAAGGTTTTTGTGGGCGTTGAAACAGCAGTATTTCTGCTGATTCTGGCAATTCTTTGTCCAGAGATTGTTGCGGGAGATTTTCCCAGCGTGTTGGTGGATAAACGAAAACAGCCTTGCCCGGAAATTAAAACAAGAGAAGAAACGTCTATTATTGTTATTCACCACAGCGATACAAACACTGGAAACGTAGAGATTTTCCGGCGTTATCACGAGGAAGAAAACGGTTGGGACGATATTGGTTATCATTTTGTGATAACCAACGGTAATGGCGGGTTTGACGGCCGGATAGAAATGGGCCGTTCTTTGGAAAAACAAGGCGCTCATGCCAAGAGAAGAAACTATAACTCGGTTGGCATTTGCCTTGTGGGCAAGAATGAATTTACCAAGAAACAAAAATGTTCGTTAGTTCTTTTAACGGCGGTTCTGTGTAGATTTTATAACATAGAGCCGTCAGAAAAAACAATCCAGGGGCACCACGAAAAATGTCCTGGTTCAGGATTGGATCTTTCTGATATAATCAGGAGGGTAAGACAGGCGCTCAACTGAAATAAGGTCTTGGCGGGCCTTAGCCCTGTGCACGGAAGCGCAGGGCCTTTTTTTTGTGGTAGGCTTAGCCTACCACAAAATAATGAGTTAGTAATCAGGAGGAATGGAGTAATAATCTATAATATACTTTGCTATTTGCTTGAAAACAGGCACTGCTGAATATTCAGCAGTGTTTGTTTGGGGGCAGTCAAGCTTAACAAAAACCAAAAACCTTGGGTTAAAAGCCGGGAAAAACCCAATAAAGCTCTGCCATGTTTTGTCAGAATAACCTTTTTTATCTTGGCCCAAAACTGACCAGGGAATTTGGGCTGTTCCTGTTTTGCCCGCAATATAGTAGCCAGGTATTCTGGCGGATTTGGCAAAGCCGTTTTCAACAACGCTCACCATCATGGCAGTTAGTTTGGATATTGTGTTTGAAGAAACAATCTGTTCGGAAAATTCAGGGCTGGTTTGTGTTTTTTCTTTGTCAGGCCCAATGGTTTTTTCCATTAAAAACGGCTTAATTAATTTGCCTCCGTTAGCAATAGCTGAAAATGCCCTTACCAGCTGAATGGGGGTGATTTCAATGCCTTGCCCGAATGAAGCCGTGGCAAAATTAATTTCGCGCCCTTTTTTCAGTTCTTTGTTTTCAGAAAAAACCTCTCCTTGGATATCTATCCTTGTGGGTTCAAAAAACCCAAAGCGTTCCAAGTATTCCAAGAACGCTTTATCGCCTACTTGTTTTTGGGCGAAAACAGCGCCGGTGTTGATTGATTTTTCCAAAACCGTTGTCATGGGGACTTCTCCAAACACCCGTCCATTGTAATTTTCAATTGTATAACCTCCTATTTTTAATTTCCCCTTGTCAACATAGGTGGTTTGAGGGTCTATTTTTCCCAAGTCCAAAGCAGCAGCCATTGTAACGGGTTTTAGGGTGGAGCCTGGTTCAAAAAGCTTTTGCACAGAGCTGTTTTGGAAAATATCGAAATCTTCAACCTCAGAATAATGGTTTGGGTCAAAGCCGGGGAATTCTGCCAAAGCCAGTATTTTGCCGGTATTCGGATCAATGACAATTATTTGGCCTGATTCAATGTTTGTCTGCTCTTTTGAAATCTTAAGCTGTTTTTCTGCCATATACTGCAGATTATAATCTATTGTTAAGAATAAATCAGAGCCGTTGATTTTGTCTGTTGAATCCTGAATAAACTTTTCTTTTCCTTCAAGAAGGTTATTGTAAAATCCCTCTATTCCGTATTGGCCTATTTCTTCCCCTCCAACAAAGCCGGCAATATTGGAACCCATTTTAGATCCGGGATAATTTCTTAAAAAAGCCTTTTTCAAATAAACGCCTGGCAAGCCTATTTCTCTCAAAGCTGTTTTTTCTTCCTGGCTTAAATTGTTTTTTATTCTTTCAAAAAGACTGTCCTTGGTTATTTTGGCAATTATTTCTTGTTTTTCAATAGATAAGATATCAGAAAGTTTTTGAGCTGTTTCTTGCGTGTTCTGGATTTCTTCCGGGCAAACAAAAACATACTCGCTTTCTATATTAGTGGCTAAAATTTCTCCTTGATTAAAAAAAATCTGGCCCCTTTGGCCTTTTGCTGCTTCAAACTGGCCCTGCTGGCCATGCGCCAATGCTTTGTAAAGGTCGTAATTAATGATTTGAACAGAAATCAAGCGGCCAATAATAGCCGCTCCAAATAATAATATTAATGTTAAAACAAAGTTAACCCTCCAGTTTTTCAGCCATTTTTTCAACATATTATTTTGCTATAGCGTGGGTGTTTAAAACTTTGATATAGTGTATTTTATCAGTTTTTTCAAAACTTTGCTCTGCCAATTGGGCTGTTTTGTCCAAAGAGGTTAGTTTTATTGAATTAACCTCTAAAATCTTGTTTTCTTTTGAAAACTCAGATATTTTTTTAGCGTATTCTTTAATCAAATACCTTTCTGATATTTCAAAATTAGTCTGGAAGATATATGCAACAGACAAAGAAACTAAGCAAAAAATCATTAATGCCCATATTATTCTTGATTTTATCAGCAATACATATTTCATTTTTTTACCGCTCCCCGGAGTTTAGCGCTTTTTGAGCGGTAATTATGTTTTATTTCTTGTTCTGAAACCGTTATCGGCTTTTTGTTAATTATTTGTAAATTATTGTTTTTAAAAAAGTTCTTCACAATTCTGTCTTCTAACGAATGAAATGAAATAACTGCTATTCTTCCTTGTTTTTCCAATATCTGCATTGCTTGCTCAAGCCCTGTTTTTAAATTCTCCAATTCATTGTTAACCGCTATTCTTAAGGCCTGGAAAGTTCTTTGGGGCTTGGTTTTTCTGGGTATGAGCTGTTTTAGCTGAAAAGTTGTTTTAATTGGCCTTTGCTTGATTATTCTTTTAACAATAACCTTAGCCAATCTTTCTTCTCCATACTCTTTCAATATTTTGACTAATTCTGTTTCCTCGTATTTGTTAACTATGTGTTCTGCTGTCAGGTTATTCTTTAAGCTGAATCTCATATCCAATGGCTCGTCTTTTAAAAAGGTGAATCCCCTGCCTGATTTTTCCAATGTCCAGGAAGAAACTCCTAAGTCAAACAATATTCCGCTGGCTGGATAAAAATTATTCTTTTCAACAATTTCTTTTAAATTGGCGTAAGAGTCATTAATTAGAATCAGTCTTTTGTTGCTTTTTATCTGCTTTAAGGCTTGTTCATCCCATTCTATGCCCAGCACCCTTCCCTTTGGCCCTGTTTTTTGCAAAATAGCCTTGCTGTGGCCTCCCAGCCCTATTGTGGCGTCTATAAAGTTCTGGTCGGGCTTGGGATCCAGTATTTGCAAAACCTCTTTTTGAAGAACTGGTATGTGCATTTTAAATTCCTAAATCCGGCAAATTTTCAGCCACTTTATCAATATCCAGCTCTGCTTTTTTTCTGTAATTTTCCCATTTATTGCTGTCCCAGATTTCTATTTTATTGGACAGGCCGCAGATAGTGGTGTTTTTTTTCAAACCAGCGTATTTTTTTAAATAATCAGGAATTAATATTCTGCCTAATTTATCCAAGGAGACTTCTGCTGCCCCTCCTAATATGGCTCTGGTAAACTTTCTTGCTTCTGCCCTGCCAAAAGGAAGATTGTTTAATTCCTGCATAACCTTTTTCCATTGGTCTTTTGAATAAATAACTAAGCAGCTTTCGAATCCTCTGGTAATAACTACTGTTTTACCTAATTCTTTTCTAAACTTAGCTGGCAAAGCCAGTCTTTTCTTTATATCTATTGAATGTTGGTGTTCCCCTATAAACATTTGAGTTATCCCCTATTTTGGTAGTTTTCCACATGTTTATCCACAATTACCCACAATTATCCACTACATCTTCTTTATACCTGTTTTATAACCTTGGGTCAACCCTTACATTTCCACATTTTTTCCACAGCAAAAAAGAGCGGTTTTCACCGCTCTTTTTTTTGTGATAGGCCTGGCCTATCACAAAATCATCTGTTTATAATTCCATTTAATAGGTTGTTAAATAGTGAATTTCTTGTTTTTTCAAAAGATCCACCAACTGGACATTGGGTATAATCCCAACCTTCATCACACTTCCCCATTATTTCTCTAAGCATTCCAGTCGAATCTGAACAGAAATAGTATGGCAGAGAAGAGGTTGTTGGATCAATTATTAGTTGCGAACAGCCAGCCCATTCTTTAACAGTATCGTTACAGAAAATAGGAGGTTTGGTTATTATCTCTGTTGTTATGCCCTGGTCTTTTTCTTTATTAATCTTATTACAAAAACCCACATAGCTGTTATTGTTATCAGCAGCATATAATTCAGCTTCTGATCTTAGGCCGGCAATATCAGCCTTAATTTTAAGATTAACACCTTCATATGGATCCTGCTGGTAATTTATTTGCATGAGTTCCTCTTCTGTTATGTAATCATCCGGCGCCCTTATGTCCAATGGCTTGTTAAAATCAGAATATTCTATTTTCATAAAGGTGTCGGTGTCGGTATATGAATATGTTTCTTTTATTTCGTAAGTCATTTTGCGGCAAAGATAATCTTTTATTCCAATGTAAAGGTCGCATTTCCCAGGAGGTGTTTTCTTGATATTAAGAATATAATGATAAACTTCTGTGTCTTCTATTTTTTCAATCACAGGATTTGTTTCTTCTGCGGTGTAATCATTCATACTTTTGAAAAGGTCTCCTATTTCACCTATCATAAAATAATTGGAATAATAATCTGACGATCCTTCGCCATAAGCAACCCATTGATTTGTCGGAGGCGCGTTAGAAGTATTGAAATAGGTGTCGGGCTCGATTTTTCTGAAATTAACAAAAATTAGATCTTTTATTTCAATAAAATCAGCGCTTGCCTCCATTGTCACTTCTCTTGTTTCTATACTATAATGCATATTTCCTTTTAGCGCATTGTTAGAATGATCTATATCAAAATTGCTGGCGATTGATTTTTCCCCTTCTGGATAGCTCATTATCACTTCAATATCACAATGGAGTGTTTTTACGTTTTTCATATTTTCAAGCATTTTTTCTATTGTTTGCTCTGGAGATAATTCTGGTTTTGGAGGCATTGGCCTAAAAGGATTCCATATAGGATCCCAGGCTCTGGTGCTTAAAAGGATTAATCCTGTTCCTGCCACAGCAAAAGGAACACCGATTAAGATAATAAAGATTATGGTTAGTGTTTTTGTCTTCATATTTTTTTTGTGATAGGCCTGGCCTATCACAAAGTTAGTTAATAATTAAGCTGAAGTCTGCTTCATCTATTTGAATTACGCAGCCCCTAGGCAGTTTGTCTGCCAAAAAAGCAGCTGCAATGTTATTTTCCACCTTGTCCTGGATAACCCTTCTCATTTCTCTGGCTCCAAAAGTGGGGTTATATCCTAATTCAACAATCTTTTCTTTAAGCTTTTGGGTTATTATAAAGTCTATGCCTTTTTCTTTAAGATTGTTTTTCAAGGAATTAAGCATTAACTGGGCAATATCCAAAAGGTTTTCTTTGCTCAAAGGTGAAAATACAACTACAGCGTCAAAACGGTTAACAAACTCTGGCCTGAATATTTTCTGTTCAAAAATATAGTCTAAGATCTTCTGCCTTACTTTGGGCCAGGGCTCTTTATTCTTTATGGCCTGGAGTATTATTTTATACCCCGCATTGCTAGTGGCAATAATAATTGTGTTTTTAAAATCAACCTTTCTGCCCACTCCGTCTGTTATGTGGCCTTCGTCTAAAACTTGCAGGAAAAGATTTAATATGTTGGTATGGCTTTTTTCCAGTTCGTCTAACAAAACCAAAGAAAAAGGGTTTTCTCTTACTTGGGTGGTTAGAATGCTTTGTTCTTCTGAGGTGCCTATCAATCTGTCTATGTCTTTTGTGTTCTGGAATTCAGACATATCCAAGCGGATCATTCTGGATTCTGAGCCAAAATAATTTTCAGCCAGAGCTTTGGAGGTTTCTGTTTTGCCTACTCCCGTGGGACCTAAAAACAAGAATGCTCCCATTGGGCCTTTTCTGACTGTAATTTCTGACCTGGCTCTTCTCAAGGCAGTGCAAACTTCTTTTACTGCTTTTTCCTGGTTAATAATTCTTTTGTGCATTAAGCTTTCCAAAGACAAAAGAATCTCTTTTTCCTTTTTTTCTATCTCCCCTACCGGGATTTCTGTTTTCTGGGTAATTAGCTTGGATATATGTTTTGGCAAAAGAACCCTTTCTTTTTCCCTTAAATTGGAAATATGCACAACCACTTCTTTTAGCAGGTCCAAAGCTTTTTCTGGAAAAGCCGAAGAAGGAAAATAGCGGTCTGCCATAGAAACAATCTGCCTTAAAGCAGGATAAGAAATAAATATCCTGTATTGTTTTTCCAAGCTGAAAGTAAGGTCTTCCAAAAGTCTTAATGTTTCCCTTTGGGCCAGTTCTCCCACTTCTACCTTGCCGAACATAGACAAAATAGCCGGATTTCTTTCTATGTTTTTATGCAGGCCTTCGTAAGTGGTAATTCCTATTATTTGAAACTCTGAATAACGCAAATAAGGGCTTAAAATGCCGGCAATGTTTATTGTGCCAAGGCCTGCTTCTTGGCCTATGTAATTGTTTATCTCGTTTATTACCAGAATAATGTTTCCAGCTGAAGCTGTTTCCTGGAATATTTTATCTAAAACAAGCTCTACTTCTTCCACATCCTGGGTTTGGGCCAGCAAAGAAGGCATATCAAGCTCAACCACTCTTTTGTAGTTAACTTCTGGCAGGCTCTGGCCCAAAACGCTTTTTTTGGCCAGCTGAAGAATAATATCCCTTTTCCCTACCCCGGGCTGGCCTATTAAAAGAACATTATTGTCTCCTCGGGTGGCTAAAATTCTTTCTGCTGCCAAAATCTCTTTTTCATGGCCCACCATTTCAATATATTTGCCCCTTACCATATTTGAAATGTCCCTTGAATAATTATCTAAAGTTATGGTGTATCCTGCTCCCCATGTTTTTGCCAGAGTTCCTTTGCTGGCTAAATTGTCATAGCCCCAGAATCTTTTGCGCTTTGTCTTTCTTTTTTCAATGCTTTGAAGCCACCAGGTTAAATTTTCTATGTCTTCTGCTTTTAATTTATTTTCAACCAAAATGTCATGAAAAACAGAATCTATTTTAGCCAAAGAAGAAAGCAGATCTTCAATTTCAATTCTTTCGTGGCTCTTTTTAACAGCTTCTTTTAAGGCTTGCTGCACAATTTTTTCAAAGCTTTCTGCATAATCAATCGGGCCTTCTTTAACCACAGCCATTTTCTTTATTTCTTTTTTCACTGCCTTTTGGATTTCTTTTAAATTAAGCAAAAGCCGGTCAAAAACAAAACGCATTTTCTTATTATCCTGCAGAACAAATTTTAAAACATGGGTTGAAGTTATTTCAGGAGACCTGTTTGAATTTATGGCTAATCCAATTGCTTTGGCTGACTCAAAGCTTAAAAAATCAGCTAAATTGTGCTTTTCTGGGTTTAAAGCGGCCTGCTTAAGAGAAATTGTTAAAAAAGGCCTTTTGATCTTTAAGTTGAAAAAAAGCGCCTGGATTGAAAAAAAGATATAGCAGCAAAGGAATATTATTGAAAATCCCAAAACAGGCCTGTTAATATAATCAGGGAAATTATTGCCTAAAAACCCATAAACAAATAAAACGCAAAAACAAGCAAAGAAAAACAAACAGACTTTTTTTAACTCCTCTCTAATCTTAAAATACGAAAACCTTTCTATTAAAACCGCTTTATGGATTTCTGCGTTTTTTAAATTAAAATTAATCATGCTAAAAGAATAAAAGCTTAAACCCGAACAAAAAACCAGCTGTTAAAATCAAGGGCAGGGCCAGCCAGAGCAGAATAATTATTAATCCGGCTGTTAAAACGACTATTTCAAAAATCAGGCCAATAACTATTAAAAAGACCCTTAATATTGCTCCAATGATTCTGGACATCATATTAAGGGTAAAAGCTTCTATGTTTTTCCATAGCTCAAAGGTTTTGCCGTAAGGAGAATAAATTCTGCGCCAAGGAGAGAAAAGGCTTTTTAAAAGCAAGGGCACTGAAAAGAATTCTAAATTAAACAAAAGAAAATTCTTCCAGGCTGACAAAAGGCCTGAAATTGAATCAATGTAATACCAGGCAAAGAATTTGGGAAGCAAACTGCTCATTAATATATTATACCTTGCAAAATGATTTGAGCAAAGATTGAACAGGGAAATTATTGATTTCTCTGAAAAATAGGAACATTTGGGCCCTATGAGGTTTTATCTCTTAGGGCTTTTTCTGTGGGCAATGCAGGATTTGAACCTGCGGCCTCTTCGATGTGAACGAAGCGCTCTGCCGCTGAGCTAATTGCCCGATTAATTAATGTTAACCTTTTGACCTTAATTAGTAAAGACTATATAATAAAGTATAAAGAAGAACGTTCCCTATCGGAAGGGGGTCGGGGAAACTCTACAGTTTCCCCGTGAAGGAAAACAGGGAGACCGAAGGTCGACCGTTAGAAACCGTGGGTTTCTAAGGAGAGAGTTCCGCTTAGCGGAACGAACGACTTAACCCTGTGGAAAGATATGCAAATATTTGAACTTCATTTTAATCCTAAAAAAGAAGATCACAGCTTTGATACTTTTATTTACGAGCCGGAAAACGTTGTGGAAAAAAGATTAGGCAGTTTGTATATGGCAGGAGAGGTTAAAAACGCCCTGCCAAAAGCAGGCCAGCTTCTTTCTGATATTGCCAAGGTGTTGAAAAGGAGTTTTTACAACATCTCTTTTAAAAACCCAGAAAAGGCTTTACCTTCTGCCCTTAAGTCAGCAAATGAATTTTTAGCCCAAGAGCTTAAAAAAGAAAACGTTAACTGGCTGGGAAATTTGGGTTTTTCTGTTTTGGCTTTAAGGGGCAGCAATCTTGTTTTTGCCAAAACAGGAGAAGTCAAAATACTCCTTATAAGGAACGGGCAGATAAACGACATTGGCCAGAACCTAAACTTAGAAGGCATTGACCCTTATCCATTAAGAGTTTTTTTAAATGTTGCTTCCGGCGCCTTGGCAGAAAACGATATCTTACTGGTTTTGAGCAAAAGCGTATTCTCTTTTATAAAAGAAAAGGGCATTTTAACCAGAATGGCAAAAACTCCTGGCATTGACCAGAAAAAGATAAAAGGGCTTCTGCCCCATTCTTTATTTTCAAAAGGAGACGGCTGTAAAGTGTCAGGGTTTTCTTTGGTCTTTTTAATAAAAAAAGAAAAAGGGTCTCTTTCAGCGATTTTTAAGCCTTTGGATAAAAAAGAAAAGCATTTTTCTTTTGTTGTCAAACCATTGAAATCTTCTTTGCAAAAAGTAAAAGCGCTGATTCCCAAAAGAAGAATCCATTTGCCAAGGATAAAAAACCCGTTTGTTTCTTTAAAAATAGCAAAAACCCCGGTTATAGAAAAATTTAAAAAGACTTCAAAAGCAAAAAAGAAAATCATTTTAGTTATTTCTTTCCTTGTTTTGCTCTTATTGGGCTTTTTAATATTCAAGACAACTGAAAATAAAAATGAAAAGGAGATTAGGCTGGCTTTTGAGCAAATAGAAAAAACAGTTGAGCAGGCAGAAAGCTTTTTAATTATTTCAGACAAGGGCCAGGCAGATAAGTTGTTCAAGCAGGCATTCAGGGAAATACTTGTTTTAACAGAGAAGGAAACAAGCCTAATGCCTTCTATTTTGTCTTTAAAAGAAACAATAGAAAGGAATCTGGAAAAGCTGAATAATTTGGAAAAAATCAAAGACCCGGAAATTGCTTTTGTTCTGCAAGAGCAAGAAATCGGCTTTAATCCAGACAAAATAATGCTTTCTACGGGCAATATTTATTTATACAAAGAGTTTTCTCCTGAAATTTACAGAATAAATATTAAGTCCGGGCAAAAAGACAAGTTTAGTTTAGAAGATCCAATTCAGGCAATGGACTCCAGTTCCGGGGTTGTTTTGGCTTTTTCTTCTGCTGGCAAGATCTATTATTTGAAAAAAGGCGCTTGGGAAAAACAAGAAATAAGCAATCCCAGCTTTGAGTTCAGCTTGGACCTATTTTCTTCTTATTTATTCCACATTTATTTCTTAGACAAGAAAACCTGCCACATTGTTAAATATTCCTATTTAAATGATTTTAAATGGTCTGGCCCTAAAAAGTGGCAGCAGGATCCTGGCCAAACCTGCCAAAACCCAAGATCAATGGTTATAGACGGGTCTATTTGGGTGTTGAACAGCGACAACGCCATAACCCGTTATTACACCGGATCATTTGAAGAAAAAATAGAGCTGGACATTTTTCCTTTTGCTGAAAAATTCACTGAAATAAAGACAAAAACCGCAGCTTCTTACTTGTATATTTTAGAGCCCAAAAACAACAGGATTGTTATAACAGCCAAAAACGGAGACTTAATAAAGCAGTTCCAGTCTGAAAAGTTCAGCAATCTCAAGGGCTTTACTATTGAAGAAAACGGCAAGACAATCTACTTGTTAAATGATTTAACTATATATAAATTGGAGATATAGAAAAAAGCCGCGGTTTAAATTTCCGCGGCAAAGCTTCTAAATGCAGTCTCTCAAAGCGATCGCCTTAGCAATTGCCATACGTCCTGGCCAGACGCGGAGGCCGCGAGAAGCTTGATTTCGTTGATAAGACAAAACACTATCACTTATTCTGATTGATATTGTACTATAGCAAATTAACAGAATTTGTCAAGAGTAAAATTAGGCTTTGAGCATCATTGCAATGTAAACAATTGCAGAGAAAACCAGGGCTCCGATTAACACAACCCAGAAATAAGGACAATAGAGGTAATCCACAACAAGCAAAACAATTATTACTAAAAGCGGAATCCAGCAAAGCTTTTTTTCTTCTATTTTCCCTTTCTTAATAAGGTAGAAAAACAAGACTATTAAGCTGGCAACAACTAAAATTAAGAGCCAGCAAAGATTTTTCTCTCTAATAAAGTCTCCAACTGCAGCAGAAAAACCAAGTTCTGCTGTTTTTGTTTCTTGGATTTCTCCTGTTTCTTCTTTTATTTCTTCAAAACCTTCAATCAGATTTTGTTCTATTGTTGCAGAAGTTGGTTCGGCATCTTCTGGAATGTTTTTTTCAATTTCTGGGCCTGGGCGGTTTTCATTGTCAGAACGGATTTCTTCTAACTGAGGAATTGGAGTTTCTTCTTCCTCTTCTTCTTCCTCTTCTTCTTGTTCGCCCAAAGCTTCAATTTCGCAAACAGAAGAGCAGCCGTCATTGTTTTCTAAGTTGCCGTCATCGCATTCTTCTCCTTCTTCTAAAATAGAGTTTCCGCATTCTGGTTCCGGGGCTTTTTCAACAATGGTAAAGCTTAATTCATCACTTATAATTTCTGGAGAAGCAGCAGAGATTATTCTAAAGTAGTAAGCAGTTCCAGGAATTAAGTCTGTGATGGTTACAGAATGGTCAGTGACCTTTTCAGGGTCTTGGGGAGTTGAAAAAGCATAACCGTAGTTGGGAGGACTTCCCAGTTCAGAATGGGCAACAATATCGTAAACAACCCTGCTTGTGGCCGGCCTGGTTGTTTTCCAGGTAATTACGATTCCATCTTCCTGAACAGTTATTTCTTGGTCAGTTATTTCCAATCTTACATAGCCAGCCCCTATTCCTCCAGAGCTTCCTCCTCCGCCAGGATTGGAAGGTTGTTCGTATTCGCAAGAACCGTTATCAGAAGTGGCGTCTGGATTATAATTCAAAGCGTCAGGGTCTGTGCAGCCAAAAATATCGTATTCGCAAGATTCATCATCAATATTTGCCTCCGGGTTGTAATTTAAAGCTTCAGGATCTGTGCAGCCCGGCACTTGCTCTGCTGGATCTAAGTAATAATTGCCAAAATCAATGTTTAACAAATCCTGGTCAATGATTTGTAAAATATGACACCCTTGATTGTCTTGGGGATAAGTTTGGACCCAGTTTTCCTGTTCTTGTTCGCAAACATTGTAAAATCCGGGCTCTAAGTTTAAGAATGAATAATTTCCTTCAGTGTCAGTTATTGTTGTTGAGTTTAAGCTATTAGTATCAGTTAGAATAATTGTCCAGTCAGCCAAACCGGTTTCTGTTTCGTCTTTCTGGCTGTTGTTGTTTTCATCTGAAAACTTTAAGCCAAATATGGAAAAGGTTTTTGGCTCCGGGCCTGGCACATAATTGCCAAAATCAATTTCTGTTAAGTTTTCACCTTCATTCAATTCAATCTCCCAAACTAAATCTTCAGGATAGGTTTGGGTAAAAGGAAGCTTGTCTGCATTCTCTCCTTCTGAAATAACATAATTTCCTTGGAGTAAGCCGGCAAAAACATAGCACCCGTTTTCATCTGTAATCTGGGAGGCTTGGGCATCTCCAGTTAAAACAATTTCCCAGCCAGCCAATGTTTCTTCTCCTGTGATATCGTTGTCATTGTTAATGTCTGCGTATTTGCACCCGGCAATAGACCCGTATTGGCACACTTCAAAAGCAATTTGTTCGTAAATTTCAGTCAAATCATTTCCATTATCTGCTTGGTAGTACTGGGCATTGGTCAATTCAGCAATATTTTCCAACATTTCTTCGTTTATCTCCTCATCGCTTCCCAGCCCGATTGTAAATATCTTATAGTTTAAATCTGCTGCTTCCTGGGCTTTTTGCATTACTGTTTCAGGATCGTTTGCTTTGCCGTCAGTAAGCAGAATAATAACTTTGTTTGCCTGGCTGTCTGCTTTTTCAGAACCCAGCTCCTGCACAGCCAAGGCAATGGCGTCTCCAATATTGGTTGCTCCTCCAGCCAATAATCCTTGAATAATATCCTGGCTGGCTTGATGGTCATCAGACAGCTCTTTTTCCAAGCTTGCCTGGTCGCTGAAAGAAACCACAGCAGACAAGTCGTTTTGCTTTAAATTATTTAAAAATGAATTAGCAGCTGTTTTGGCTGAATCTAATTTTGAAGACGTAGCTGGATAAAATACAGAATTTCTTGGAGAAGGCTTGTCTTTAGCCAGGCACCATTCTTCAGTTACATCATAATCTGTGTGTAAAACCCATTTGTATACTTGTTCTTTGGGGATAAATTCCATTTCCCACCATTCGCATTGGCTTTCAGCAGCCCCTTCTTCCATGCTTCCAGAAACATCCATAACCATAACAACATTAACGTCAACAGGGCAGAATTCTTCTTCTTGCTCTTCTGCTTTCAAGTCATTGGAAACAAACATTACAGCAGAAACGATTAAGGCCAGCAAAAAAATGCCAAAGCCTGCTTTTCCTGCTTTGGTTGCGTTTTTCTTTCCAAAATGGATTAGCTTTGTTCCAGTTCCTTTCATTGCCAAGCCCAAATTGCAGAAAAGCCCTTTAAAGGCTGTTGCCAGAACATCTTCTAAAACAAAAACCGGTTTTTTGCTTTTAACTGTCCAGCAAAGCAAAAGAAGTCTCTTATTGCCTTTTTTCTTAAAAGAGATTTTGGTTTGTTTGGCAAAAACAATTGCTATTGCCTTGGCTCTTAAATAAAAGCCCAAAGTTTTGTTTCTTGCTGCTTTTAGCAGAGACACAGAATCAACCCTTACTCCCCTATTGATTCTTTTGGAATAAAGTCTAATCCTGTTAAAAGCCTTGCCAGCCGGCTTTAAAAAATGTTTTTCTGTTTTTCTTTTTAATTCCCCCCAGGTAATAAGCTCTATTTTTACAGCCAAGCTTATTTTCTTTTTTTGGCTTTTTGGGATTATTTTAATCATATTTTTTTAAAATGCGCTTTTTCTTTTAATGTGAATTAATATTCCAGCAACTAACAGCAAAACAGCTCCAACAACAAACCAGCCCCTGGTTAAACTGCCAAAGCCAATAAAACTTATAGCTGCTAAAAACTTATTAGTTTGTTCAAATCCTATTGCAAAAGGAAAGTCTTCTTCTTGAATAGCCTCTCCGTTAAGCATAACTTTTATTTCTGCCTTGTAAAAACCCTGTTCCTGTCCTGCTGTTTGCCACTCTATATAATTAAGCTCTTTTCTGGCTTTTGGCTTAATGCCCGGCTCTTCTTCTGGATAAGGGAAAATAGCATTGAAAACAGTTTGTCCTGATTTAATTATTTTTACCTGGATATCCGGCTTAACCAAGATATTCCCGTTGTTTTCGTAAATCAGCTTGATCTTTAAGGGCTCTCCCAATTCAACCTGGTATTTCAAAGGAACAACATCAGTATTAAACTCTATAATTTCTTTATCAGTGACTGTAATAGATACTTCCCTGTCAATTTTTTGTCTTAAAGAAACATTGCTGTCGTCTTCTTTGTTTTCTTCAGCTATGGTTAAAACTGATATAATTCCTTTGTATTCTCCATTGGGCATGTCTTCTGGAACAGCGAATTTTACAACAACATCCAAATATGAAGCGCTTGGAATTTCTATTTGGTTAATCGGGTTTTCCAAGCTTTTATCTTCTATGTTATAAAAATAGGTCCAATTTTCAATATCGCCCCCTGCCTTTAACTCAACCACAATATTTTTATTTTCTGAATTCAATAAAACCACGCCATCTGTTATTTCTGTGCCTCTTAAAACATCTTTAATAACAATTTCTTTAGTCATTTGGCCAATTGCTAAAACATCTTGGCTTGGAACAGCCAGCAATGCTAACAATATTAAGAAGAATAACCAAATAACTGTGATTTTAGACTTATTTTTCATGATAGTCTGTATTAACAAATCCAAGCAAATGTGTCAACCCCAAACAAAAACCCCGCTAAAAGCGGAGTTTTTGAATCGTGCAATCGCACAGGATAAATTTTCTTTTCTATTTGTCGCAAGGAGGAGGACAGGGTAGGTGATTGACTTTCTTGGCGCTTAAAGTCATTGTGCCGGTAAAGCTTTCTCCGCCAGTTGGGGGAAACTTGGTTATCAGGATAGAAAAGTCCATTTCATCCAATTCTGACAAATCCAACTCATCCTGCAGCCATTTGACATTGGCATAAGGATTGTAGTTGGCAAAGCTGGCAGTGCTTCCAACTCTGGCATCATACTTTACATTGTATATGCCATCAGTCATGCCAAGGCCCATATCATCCTGCTCAACACCCATTTGCAATCTGGTGTTGCCAACATTCCTGACTGTTGCAGGATTTGCTCCTATAGTATCGTTCCAAGTTAAATCACCGCTGATGATTTTATGGGTGTTTAACCTGACTTTGCCGTAGTTAACAGCATTAAAGTCAGCTTCAAAAGCAACAGTAGGAAGATACTCAAAATAGTTTTCTAAAGTTCCTTGCTGGCCGTTTTTATCTTGAGCCACTGCCCAAACCTTGTAATCGCCAGATGGATCTTCGTAAGAAAGCTCTTTGGTAGCGCAGTAAACAGCTGCTGTTTCTTTCATTAATTCTCCGTCTGGGGCGCAAATTTCATCGTAAGTGTATTGCATAGGGCTGTCATTAAAGGTTGGCAGATTGTAATTGTTGTTTCTTACGTCAGTGCAGAAAAGATCAAAACCTTCTTGTTTTGGCAACCTTATAAGGGTGTCTTCTTGCATTAAGGCACCGCATCCCAAACCGCTTTGGTCTGGCAATGCAACATGGTGGTCTCCTAAAGCAATGTCTTCTGGGTAGAAAACATCAGCATAGACATTGTCAATGTCTGCCAATCCGTCAGGGTCAGTAACAATTGCGCAAAGGGCTATGGTTTTATTCTGTTGATATATCCCAGACGGACTAAACTGAGCTCCTGGAGCTGTTGAATCATCAGTGTATCTGTCTGCATTAGCTTCCCATTTTACCTTAACAATAGGAACTTGTCCGCCTGAAACATACTTGGTAAGATTGGTGTTAACTGATCCTGTTCCAGCAACAGTCAAGGCAGGGCCTAATGTTAAGACGCATAATGAGCTTAACAATGTTAAAGAAATAATTTTTTTCATGTTTTTTTAACTTAATTAACTTGTTATTACTTGTGATAGGCTAAGCCTATCACAAGT
>Ga0272441_10001001_pt1 | contig 61141 bp, 88 predicted proteins | sample SSMProp6N_FD_193582 | JGI IMG/M metagenome (GOLD analysis project Ga0272441, IMG submission 193582) | Marine sediment archaeal communities from Little Sippewissett salt marsh, Falmouth, MA, United States - SSM-Prop-6N | ecosystem: Environmental > Aquatic > Marine > Wetlands > Sediment ...
GGGGGAGATGCGGTGCGTTTGTTGACAGCAAGAAATATTAGCAATCCAGTTCCGAAGGTTCCGACCGGTTGGGGCTGTATCAGACCGATTCCGTGAGGTTCCGGCAGGTTCCGAAAAAGGTGGGGATGATCTGCTGGATTCTTGCGGAGCAATTACAAAAGGTTGTGCGGGATGGGTCAACCGGGGATCGTGGGATGATGGGGTGTTCGAGCAGGGGCGAGCACTTCCGGTAGGGTGAATTGACCAATCATATACTTGACGAAACTATAGGTTACCTCTGGAAAAGTGGGAGGTCGGGGCATTTATAATTGGGGGTCAATAACAATCCGGTATAGACAATAAGGGATTGAAAATATAGGGTTAATACTTTGGGTTTTATACTTGACAAAACCTTTTAGATATGATAGGTGGAGGGATATTGAAATCGATTGCAATTTGGGGAGTTGAAAGATGGGTGAATTTCGGGAAGGGGCGAAACGGGCATGAGGATGTGGATGGTTGATCCTGTTCTGTTATGCAAGAAGCATCTGGGTGGGGAGCACTACGAGATGCACAAGCACCTGTGGGTGTTCCGTAAGGGATACAAGGTGTCGGGACGATTCCACCCCACGGTCCAGATTCAATTTCAGGGATACGTCGAGAGGCATGATCTGCTTGCCCGTGAGATAGAGAGGCGGGGAGGGAAACACAACAGTCCACTCGTTGATGTTCCTGACTTCGAGACGATATACCCGCAATATTGGAACCGGCTGGTCGATGTGGAACTGAGCAAGATCGATCTGTGCGAACGTTGCCCAGACTGCCGGGAAAGGATTAGGGCTGCTGAAAGATGGGTGAATTGACCAAAAAAGAGATTATGGATATTATCAGATCGGCGTACCGATTGAGGCCCAGAGATATTGCGGCTTTCGAGTTGTATGCGAAAGGTGTGACCGAGGTACAGGTTGCTGGAATTGATGGTCCTTTATGGATGCGGGTGGAGGTTGCGAACCGGCTCAGGGATCTTTACAGAAAGGAATTGTGATATGGTAGATTATCAGTGGACGGAAGACGTGATGGAACAGTTGGGTTTGGGGATCGATCGTGCCCTTCGTGAGACCGTGGGGAAGATGGGCTTTGTGCTGTTGGTGTTTCCTCCCGGCAAGCCCGGTGTTTCTAATTATTTGAGTAACTGCGAAAGAGATATGATGATTTTAGCTCTGGAGGAAACGGTTGACAGGTTGAAAAAGAAGGCGGATATTCCGAGACCGATAGGGGAAGCCTGATCGGGTAACGTTTAGACGAGCAAGGAGGTAATTTACTATGGCTGAACAAGCAGAGGTTGTGAGTTTAGGTGCCCACAAACGTAAGAAGGAAAAGAAGGAAAAGAAAGAGGAACTTGTAATCGTTGACTTTCTTGAGTTTGACGCTTATAGAGCAACGGTGCAGAGACTTGTGAGTACTCTGCGGATGCGGAACCGTTACCCGAAGGGTGCTTACGATACCAGTACCTTTTATATAGGACGGAGGGTGATGCGGATAAGCTTCCGACAGCTCTATGTATCACAGTTTCAGATGCAAAAGTTGCTGAGGCTCTTGAAATCGGAGTTCTCAGATGTGGCTTACAAGTATTACGTAGAAGGGACCGATCTGCACATCTACCTGCGTGGTGAGCGAAGGAAGGATGAGTAATGCTGATTGTAGTTAATTTGAAGAACTGTGGAGGTTGTCGGCATAGGGATCATTCGGGCTCTTTCACGCCGGGTGGTCCCAAACAGATATGCGCCCATCCTGAAGTTTCGGATGTGGTGTATAATACTGTACCTGATATGCTGTGTGACGATGCGAACGGTTTTCCATCAAAGCCTACGGGGAAGGAGCTGGAACGATTGGAGAAGCAATGCTACCACTGGAAAAATCGTATTGTGGATGAGTATGTGGATACCGACGATAAGTTTCCGATCTTTTGCCCGTTGAGGAATGGGAGTTTATACTAATGAAGCTGTTAGTGATTATCATTATGCTGTCGAAGTTGTCTACTCTCGCCACGATTGACGGTAAACCCACGTGGATCGATTGTCCCGAATGGGATTGGTCATTGGTGCCGGTGGAGTGTAGAGTTCCTGCGTTTAACTGTGTGCCGATCTGTGGTAAGTGGCCGGGAGATAAGGTGGATATCGGAGCCTATGAATACGTGCCGAATATTACGAGCGAGCAGCCGTGGGGAGCTTGGAAGGGAATACCTTTTAAATCCGCCCCCGGAGAAGTCACTGCTCCAGAGGGTTTTAGACGGAGGTAGGCAATGAGAAAATGTCCGGTTTGCAGTAGCCTGATGGATCAGAGTGTGGACGACTATCCGAGTGGTGCTTGGGAGTGCTCTGTCTGTGGTTGTATCGAAAGGAACGACGAGGCTGAGGACTTTGATCCGGGTGATGAGCTTACAGAAGAAGAAGGGATCAAAGCAATCGTTAAACTTCAAGCTGTTGGAGGTATCGAGGAGAGCGAGGAAAGAGCGAGAATAGGATGGTCTCGGATGGGTGAGGCGGATAGAGCACAGACAATGGCAATGTATCGTTTGGTGATGGGATTTGAGGATATGGAGAAGTCATGAAACTCGCAATAATATTCGAGGCGAAAGAACTGGAAGCCTTACAACCGGGTGTAGTTGTGGAGTCTTGGCGGAGAGTCATGTCTACCGGTACGGGAAAGCGGAAGCTTGCGGCTGCGTTTACGGCGGATGAGATCGAGAAGGTCAAGAAAGTCTATAAACTTTACTGCTGGTGGTACGGCAAGATGATGCCGAGTGAACACCGCTGCACGATTGCCGAGTATGAGTTCATGCAGCGAGTAACCTACTTCTTTGGAACGTACGAATAGGAGGCTTGATGGATAAGGACGCAAGAATCAAGGAACTGGAGCGAAGGAATGAGGAACTTGAAACGTGCCTGGCCTGGGTCCGAGATTTTATTGATACGTTGGAGTATAAAGGAGCCTTTACTATGGCGGTGACTCGGGAGGAGCGACGAGAGTTGTTCTCCCAATTATTAGATAGAGTAGTAAAGGCGGTGGGATACCGAGAGGTAGGTCAGGGCGATGAGTGATTGTAAGAATTTGACGTTTCCTATTATAAAAGAAGCCATGATCGCTGCTTCTATTGAAAAACACGATAAGTATATGGAATTGATGGATAAAGTGACCGAATATGTGAAATCTCGTGGGCCTTGTGAATGGAGTCGATTGCCAACGCTCAGGGAGATCGGTAAAAAATTTAAAATTACGATAGGTCAGGCTGAATGGATCGTTGAGGATTGTGAGCAACTGGAGCTTATCGTTGGGATTAGAGCGGGAGGATCAATCTGTGAGTTTACCAGACAAGGTGACCAAAGAGCTGAATACGTCGAGGAGTGATAACCCACTGTATTTATTGGACTTTTGTGATTGGTGGGCCGAGAGTATGGATGCCGGGAGTATTGAACATTGCATTATGTTACTGGGCCAAAAGTTGTATGAAAACGAAAAGTTACTTGACGAGCTTGGAAAACTTCGATATACCGGTATTGAGAATGACCGTGCTGCACTCGAAGGTGATGTAGAAAGGCTCACTGCGGTAATTGGAAAATTGACAGCACGGAGAACAGAGCTAACTGGCTAAAGGAGGTGTACCATGGACGCAAGACTCATAAAAGCTGCTGGCGGGAGAGCTGACCTTATTAGGAAAGGGAAGACGATGTTAGCTGCGGGATATCAGGTAGATACGGTGCTTGCTACGATCCGTAGGGATGCCGGTATTCGTGGAGCCTGTGTCGATGAGGATCGTTATGAACGAGGTATCAGGAAGATTAGAATTGGGAGGTATCAGCATGCCTGATAAGATCGCATGGCACTACACGTATGAATACAAGGCTACACCTATTTTAACGGACGGACATCTGAGGCTTACTCCAGTAGAACCGTTGCCGGGAGAGCCTCAAGGTGTTTGGTTTTCAAAGAATCCTGTCTGGGAGGAGACCGTCCGCAAGAAGACCGTTATTGTGGATAAGGTAACTGGCGAATCTGTACTCTCGACCGAGCCGCTTGCTCGTGATGAATTTTATGAAGCGACCGGATTCCGGGCCATAAGATTTGCAATCGATTGCAGACGTTTCCCTAACCAGCTTTGCGGGTGGAACAACTATCGCAAGAAACTTTTTAAGGTTGGTCATGCCGCCCATGCCAAGGCTCTTGCGGATACTGCTAAATTATGGAAGGCAGACCCGAAGGATTGGCTTGTCATTTACCGGGAAGTTACTCTATTCGAGCTGCTGAATGAGGTTGAGATCTGGGATCATGTAGGGGACCGTGGATGGATTCCAGCCGGATTGAAGGTAAATGAGGAGACACGTAAGGTAACCGTTGCTCCTTTAATTGAGATGGGAGGGATAGCTACGTGAAGATGCCGGAGAAGTGGACTAACCTGCGGTTTACAGAGGATAGTAGTCACACGCAAAGGATGAGGGTTCGTACTAAAGGAGGCTTTCTCGCTGCCCTTACTTGTTCTTATCGTGCCTACCATGATCGTATATTTAACCCGATTGACTCGGTTATCACACTCGTACTCAAATCAGGAAAAGAAGTTGTGTTTCATATCAGTGGTCGCATGGATGAGAAAAACTATAAGGTGTTGAAAAGACGAGTAAAACGACTACCGGCCAAGGATCTGTTAGGAGGGTAGGGATGGGTGATCGAACGTGTGAACATAAAAATAAGAAAGGGATGGATTGGCCCGATGGTGGATATGTCGAGGTTTGCGAGGACTGTGGCTTCAGCCGACATTGTTGGGAGCAAGGGGAGAGTGATTGGATATGGGTTGAGGACATCGAGGCTTCCAAGAAAGCTGTCCAGAGAGGCATAGACAACATGGGAAAACCACGGAGGCTGGAGGGTTAGGTGCTGTGAGAGACCATATCGAGACGTTGCTAATTATAGGTACACTGGCGATAGTCCTATGGGTTGCTACTGTTGCAGTTGACCGACAAAACGAAGTAATAAGGCTGGACCGGATTCGTTGTGAGAATGGAACCTACAGCCGATGCAATCCTAAGTGTGTACCATGGCTTAAATATCTGCAAGGGAAGTGTCGTGGCGAGTAGAGCATGGATCGAAACAGTGTCAATCCTTGGTCTTGTCTCAGCTTGCACGGCGATGATCAAAGATTTGAATCCTGATATGGCCGGTGTAGAGGAGACATGCGATGCCTTGTACGTTGATACTCAAAGTATTTTGAGGATTTATATGGATCAACAACGCTGGACGAATCAGCTTCACAAGTTGATCGATAAGCGGATGAGAGCCATAGAGGGGGAGCTTGTAGTTAGATATGAAAGTAACCTTTTAGTGCAAGATATGATAGGAGCTATGATCGGACTCGTTTCGGACTTAGCTTTTAAAGTCTCTGAACCACGAAAGAGTATGCTATACAAGCTTACGGATGGTCTCGAAAACGTACTTGCTTTCTTTACAGATGAGTCGAATTTGGAGCATTTCAACGAGACTACTACTTTATTAGACATTACAGAGGTTATAGAAGTTGGAATTAAGAGTAAATGATAGAAATTCTGGAAGTCATATTCAACAAATTGTATACGTCTGGAGGGTTGCTATTCTCTGGTTTGGTGGCGTCTATCATACTTAGGACGTGGATGATAAGAAGACATAATAGTGGAAATAAAAGTTGATGTCAAGCAGAGATATCCATATCACTTTTAGAATAGAGTATGCATTTTGGCTGGAGACTATAACGGATTGGCCGGTAGGGGAAGCCTTAACCGTTGCTGGATTAGTAGCCCACCCCTTTTACTATTGGATTCGACGCAGTTCTGTCGATGCTATGTTTGAGTACTATTGGAGTCAAATGGAGTCTAAACGAGGAGGCCGAGACGATGGATGAGAAGCAAATAAAGGAATCTTTAAAGAAGTTTCTTGAGGAGAAAAGTAAAGAACTGGGTGATGACGTAAAATTTGGCGGAATCATATCGGTAGGCAACAAGAGGGAGTTGTTGGATCTGGTGGAGGAGATCGCCAGAAGTAGTGGAAGTAGAGAGGATGGTGACAGGATAAAAGTCCTTGAGTGCCTACCATGCTTGGCTAAGACCTTTGCCAGAATTTATGCTAGGCTGCGAGGAGACCCGATAGCTTACACTGGAGCACTTACGGTTAGCCTTCTAAATTGCGTTATGCGACTTGACGCTAGTTCTAACGGTAGGCAGTATTGTGACGGACTTACGCTTACGCTACTGAAGTTTGCCGAGTTGATGGATCTGCTCGACGAGCCGGAATTAAAAAGGATCAGTGCCAGAGAGTATATGGATAGAGGACAGACACATGAATTTTAAGTTCCCGTACCATTATATAGTGATCGGGATTACTATAGTATTGGGCATTGCAGTTCATCAGTCATTTTTTACCAGTGACCAGCGAGTAGTCTATCGGGCTGAGGTATTGGATGCTTCCGATAAGGCTGTGGATGAGATAGTTAGGATATACAGGGCTCACGGAATGAGTGTGGATGAGGACGTGATCTTTAAAATGCGGGAGGCGAGTAGAGAGGCCTTGATAGGGATTTTGGAATCAAACGGTTATGTCGTTGAGATCAGGAAGACAGAGGAGCCTGACTGACCCGGAGAAGTTGTATCTGATGGCCTACCTATAGTCTTGCAAGAAAAAAGGCTACCTTATTATAAGGCATAGCCTCCCCGATGTTGGCTCTGTCGTTATACCTTTATTTATGTAGCTGCTTTCCTACGCAATCCCCTCGTGCCATTTTTATCCTTGACAAAACTTTCTATCTATTATAGTTTTGACTCTGGATATTTATCGAAAACTGGCACTGAAAACCTTTAACAGAAAGGAGGACGCTGACTGATGCGGGATTTGGTAGACTTGTTGGCGGCGAATCGCCGAGGGGAATGGCCTACCGACGATGACACAATTTCCAATACAGTAAATTCGTTGTGTAACGAGGCTTCAGACATGACGGAGTTTGATGACCTCGAACCTGAACCGTCAATTATAATAGAACGACAAACGGAGGACACCACCATGAGTAAAAGACAAAGTAAACCAAAGGCTCACATTCGATCTTACGTGACTATCAATGACAAAGACTTCTATCTCGGCACCGGAACTTCCTTGGGTATCGCCAGAGGTCGTGCTGTGAAGTTGCTGAAACAGGCCGACCTGACTCCGGGTACTGATCCAGTGAGTGCCATTCGTACGACTACCAAGCAGAGGGAGTGGGCTGGCAAGGGAATCGATGCTATTCTCGCCCTCCTGACTGAGCCGGATGCTGCTCCAGCCAAGAAGACCGCTGATGACAAAGCTTCCGAGAAGGAAACCAAGCCGGAAAAAGCTGATGCTAAAGGTGAGGAAGATGATCCCGATGTTATTATGGAGCTGTTGGAGGACGAATCGGCCACCCCCGATAAAAAGGAAGCCGATGAAAAGCCGGATGCCAAGGCCCAGAAGAAGAAAGTCGATGCCAAGAAGTCGGACACCAAGGCTAAGGATGCGAAGAAACCTGATGAGGAGCCGGAAACCGAAGTCAAGATTGACTCCGAACCTGAAAAGAAGTATGTTGCCGGGAAGGATATGGTGGATGTGCCCGACTATAAGCCGACCCATAAGAAATTGTTTGGCAGCATGTCGGCTGCGGAGCTGAAGAAACTGACAGAACGGGCTGTTGCCGAACTTGGAAAGTTGCTGAAAGAGGGTGACTCGGTTATCACCGTTGTCCGAACCGTGACCAAATCTAAGTTTAACGCCAAATGCCATATCTTTGCCAGATCCGAGGATGGCGAACTCGTTAATATCACGGAGTATATCAAGAGCCTCGAAAACAAACGGCAGGATTCCAGTGATGTTTTCTTGCTTCGACCGGAGAACAATGGCTGGATTCGTCTGATCTCCAAGGCTGTATTTGGAAAGGAAGATGCACTGGACGAGATGCGTATCTAATGTAGGCTTCATACCGATTGTCCCTATAGGGGAGTTGATGGAATTAATGTCAGCTCCCCTATTTTATGTGAGGTCACCTGCTGAGATCTGGCGGTTTGTACGGCGATATCCGGGTAGATCGTCTGGCACCGAATACTGCAACATGCTTTTAATTGTGGTCGTCAGGAAACGGCTCTCCTTGGTTCTCAGCTTTGCAATCGCTTGCACTCTGGCTTAATTGGTATCGCCCGTTTTATATACTTGACAAAACTTGCTACCTATTATAGTATTTAATCTGGATTTGATTTTTAACCGGAGGTCACTACTATGGGAGACGAGAAACAAGATATTGAAAATGCTCGTGATTTGGTCAAAATGGTCGATGAGGAGTGTGCTCGAATGAATGAGATCGGCAATCCTTTCATCAATCAGTTTGTCAGAACGGCTCGACGGCGTGTTCGCACCCATGCCCAACGGGTTGCGAGTTACCACCGAAAGCTCAAACGGTATCAGGACGATCCCGATTGGGTTGTGATCGTTTACGATGACGGTTATGAGGCGTACCATAAGGATTCGGAAACGGCCCGAAAAATTCGGGAGGAGCAACAACTCGCTAAATTTAAAGGAGAAAATCCGATTGAGTACGCTATGGAACGATTTTTAAATCGGGATTCGGTTACCATGGTCGAAATTCGAGCTGCACTCGATACCACCATTGGTTTCTCCCCGGAGCTTCTGAAGGCTTGTCGTGACTTCCTCGTTGATGAGGGAGTTTCTATAGACAAATAAAAATTAAAGGAGATTAAAAAATGGACGAAACGACGAAAACCAAATTAAAACAAGCGTTTGAGAATGGTAGTCTTGACTTTCTGACCCGGCCAACTGGTCATACTGCGCTGGAAATATTCAAAAAAGACAAGCCGCCCATCCTGCACCCGCTTGCTGATGCGGCTTTTGCGGCAATCGAGTTGCAGGCACCCGAAGCCATTGGGTTCTTAACCGTCGATACCATTAGTAATTTATGCTATGAATATCTTGAATGTGAGCTTGGCTAACCTTAACTATGGGAGATTTAATCATGGGAAAATTCGGATGGAGTTTACCACCGGGCGTTACTCATAGGATGATTGATGAGTCGATGGGGCTGCATGAGCCCTGTGAGTGTTGCGGCTTAACCGTTGACGATTGTATCTGTGAGGAGTGCCCAACTTGCGGAGAGTATGGGAATCCGGGGTGTTACAAGGGGTACTTTAAAGAAGATCACGGGATGGAGTTTACCACCAAGCAATTAGAAGGTCGTCAGCTATTGGCTGATCAGATCGAGGCCGATCAAAAGGTTGACGATGCCTTGTATGAGGAGTGGAAACGAGACCGAGATGAGTTTGAGTTCGAGTCGGAGGAGTCAACTATCACCGGTTTGAAGTACGACGACCCCGAAATTTTCAGGGGTAATAATGACGATTAATCTATTAATATACGGAGGACGCTGAAATGAAAGAAAAAATCGAGCACCAGTTTCCCTACAAACACATGCAGATTTTGATCGTTCGCAAGATTCGTCGAGGGGAGAAGCCTGAGCGGGTGTTCCGTGTCGGAAACGTTGACTACCCTACGCTTCTGGGGGCCAAGGCCATAATCGATACCTGTCCGTGCAATCAATAGGAGGTCACAATGAGTGATATCGAACGCATCGAACAAGAGGCAAGCGAGATAATCAGTTGGATTTCAAGTGCCTGTCAGGACATGGCAGGGTCGCACGAAGCTATGGTAACTGCTGGACTAATGAAGGCCAGTGAGAAAAAGTCTGCCGAGGAGCTATATGAAGACCTCGCAGCCATTCGGGAGTTGATTTCACAGCGACTTGACTATGGTGATCCCGATATCCAGTTGTTGCTTATTGCGATTTATAAGGAAGCCGACGAGGATAGTGTTATTCAAAAAGCTGCCGGTCAGCTATATTATCTTGCGGAGGACATGCATGCGAAACGAAAAAACAGTTAAGCTTGACGACGTTATTATTGAAGTTACGAGGCGGTGCCAGCTTACCTGCCAGCACTGCTTGCGGGGTTCTTCGGAGCCTGTAGATATGGACATTGAAATAGTCCGCACGTTCCTTCGTAATGGAAACGTAACGGAGATTCGTAATATCACGTTTAGTGGTGGGGAACCGTCACTGAGACCGGCTTTCATTCGTGAGGTTACCCAACTGTTTAGGGATGAGAACGTTGAGATCGGAAGTTTTTACATTGCCACTAATGCCGTAGAGGTTACTAAGGAGTTTATCTTTGCGGTGATGGAGTTATGGTGCTATTGTACGGACAACGAGATCAGCGGACTTGCATGGTCTAATGACGTTTACCACTTGAAAGCCCCGCCGGAGAACGTTAAGATGCTTGAGGTTCTGAGCTTCGCCCATCCGAAATATCACGACTTGAAATCTCAAAATCTTTATGGTGGGTCTGGGGTCATTGCAGAGGGTAATGCAATCGAGTGGGGAGGACGCCAGCAGTCTCCAGACAGTTATGAATGTGAGTCCTACGGAGGAGACGATGAGGTGATCTATGTATCGGGTGGACAACTCTATGTCAACTGTGAGGGTATGGTCATAAAGGGTTGTGACTTCTCGTATGAGAGTCAACGTAACCCCGAAAATCAATTCTGCGCCGTTTCCGACTTCAAACCGAATCTAATCGAAAAATGGTGTTCTGAGGCAATCTGAGCGGTCAGAATGGATGCATAGGTTTTATGCTATCCACTATATTAAAGAATACGGGATCGGGTCACCTTCAGGTGATTACGAGTCCGGCATTGGGGAAGTCATTATGATTAGGCTTATTAGGAAACTGGTTGGATGTAGCATTGGGCTTCTTGGCATATTGCTTGCATGGTCAGACGGGGGCTGGTTCCCATGGGTGAACTATGTAGGGCTTGGTATTTTCGGTATTATGATATACGTTGCCAATAGAAGTGAGGACCGGTGCAATCGCTTGCAATGAGAATATGGCCCGTCCGTGAGCTTTTATCCTTGACAAAACTTCATACCTATTATAAGTTTAAGTCTGGATACAAAAAATTCATTTAAAAGGATGGCAGAAATTGACTAAAAACCACCAAAATAGCGAAAATCATAAGCAAAACGGAGGTCACATTATGAATCAGCCCATTAGCGGAACAGTTGAAATTCCTCGTGATTACTTCTTTACGATGGCAACGAAGGATTACCGAGATTGGCAGAAAGCGTTGTGGAGAGAGTTTTTCCAGAATAGCATCGATGCGGGAGCTACGGAAATAAAGGTTGCCACCGACATCAAGGCCGGGAAAGTTACCATTTCTGATAACGGGACCGGTATGACGCTGGATATCCTCCAGAACAAGTTGTTTTGTCTGGGCGGGACCGAGAAAGCATCTGGTTCTGTTGGTGCATTTGGAAAGGCTAAGGAGCTTTTATTTTTCTCTTGGCCGAACTATCGTATTAAAACGAAGTCTCTGGACGTAACCGGGGAGCACAACGAGTACACTATAAAGGAATCCGAGAAGAATGTCAACGGGACTCGTTGTACCATCGAGCTTTCCGAGCAATCTCTGGAATCTACTACAATCGAGACGCTGATATCACACGGTAAATTTGTCGCTGGTCTGATGGAAACGCCATGTAACATCAGCTTTGATGGACATCCCGTTGAAACCACATGGCATCGGGGCAGTTTTGTTCGGGATCTGGGGTGGTGTCAAATATTCCATACTAAAGATGACACGGACGCCCGCTCCCTGCAAGTTAGAATCAACGGTGTTTGGATGTTTTCCAAATTTATCGGGTCGGATATCGGGGCTGTGACAATCGAGATTACGAAAAATAGTCTGGAATGTTTGACTTCCAATCGGGATGGTTTGCAGGAACGTTACCAAACAGAGCTTGACGAGTTTTTGAAGCGATTGATCGCTGATACTACACAGGCCTTGAAACCGGAGAAGCAGATAATTCGCCGGAAATATGAAGGAACCGGCGTGATCGAGCTTGCTGCGGCAAGAGAGGCGCTGGACGAGTCGCTCCAGAACGTTGTCAGATATGATGCTGGAGCTATTAACGATTCTATTCGTGATCTTTCAAAGGAAATGATTGCCCGATTGAATTTAGAGGGCCATGAGAGTACACTGCTGGAGCATCGACTCGCACAGATCGGTGCTGCCGCCAAGAACTCTGATTATGCCGAGGACTGGTCTTACGATTATAAGGATAGAATGGCTTTGATCGGATACCGGCCAGATTTCGTCACCAAATGTGAGTCTCAGGATGACGCCAAATGCAAGAAATTCATGCGGTCCCGAAAAGCTAATGTTCTTGCGCTTATGTGGACGGAAGTAGTTAAGGAAGTGTTGCTCTCAAGCGGAAATTTTGTATCCTTCACATGTGGTTTTACCTTAGAGTCTGATGTGGAGGCCCAGATAGAACAGTTGGATGGAACGTACTACTTTTACTTGAATCCCGAACTCGTATTAAATGGAACGCCTTACCAAAAAGCCATTTTCAAAAAGCGACGGATACTGGTAGAAGACTTAAAAGATAAGGCCATACACGAAATCTCGCACATTCGTTATGAATATCACGACGAAGGTTTTGTGGCTCAGATGGCTCGGATACGGCTGACAACTTACGACAGCTATTTTGCATACCAGACTATTCAAAACATAAAATAATGGCTCCTGCGGCGGCTCCGGGGCTGACTTGGCCCCTGCCGCCCATACCTATTAGAAGGGAAGGAATGATATTAGATGACGTGTTGAGATTTAGGGGTTCTTCTTTCGTTGACGGACTAAGGTTTGCAGGTATCGAGGTAGATCAAGACGTGTATAAACGGGTCATGATCTATTCTTGCTTGGAGTGTGGCGGATTACTCGCTGAGATTTCAGAGTTTTCTCTCGGTTTCAACGTTGAGAAATTCGAGGCGGAGATCATAGATCGTCTGCGACCGGAAGTTGCCAAGCATCCTTGCTTTGTAAAGAGACGGAAGGAGCTGGAAGAAAAAGTTAAACAAACCAAACGAAAAAAACTTCGTGAGAATAGAGAGGTGCGAATGATTAGAATTAGGAGGAAACCGTGAAACACTACGTATCTGATTCATATTGGTGCGACCGGGATGAGCAATTTAAGCACTCATTAGTCTGTTTGTATAGGTGTACGGATCAGCCGTACTGCTCACATAGTCTAAAATTCGAGTATTCCTTGCGGATTAAGTTGCAATCGATTGCACTGGCCCGGATCGGAGGGAACGGTCAGCTTCCCGGCATGGAGAGTGATGAGAAGGAGTGATGATAAAACTTTGGTCCTGCGCCAGTTTTTATACTTGACAAAACTTGCTACCTATTATAAGTTTTAGATTGGATCTTATTAAAAACCACCATAAAACGGGAGGACACAAAATGAAAATAGTCGGAATTAAAGGCAGACTGAGAAATGTAGCCGAGAGAAAGTTGATTTCAAAGTACGGACTGACCGCTTCGGAGGCTGCGGAAGTTGCTGCCATTCACTCTGAAAAAGACATGGAGGGGAATCAGCGGATTTCCGGGTATTCGGGCGAGATAGCAGCCACCATCGAGTCTGTGCTTGCGGTTCGGGAGCGGATTGAATGTTCCAAATGCGGTGTCGATGGTATATTTTCGGCTACTGGATTCTACTGCCCAAAATGCAACGAGCGGATATCATAGGTAATGGAGGTCACATGATCGAACGATATTCAAAGGAACAGTTTGAAAATGCGCTTCCCCGGCATAAGGAAACAGGCGAAGCGTTATGGATGGAGGCCGGAATTGTCGATGCGGAGTATACTTATCGACTGCCGATTCGAGAAGGGGTTGAAATCATGGTACGATCCAGTGTCAAACCGACCGGGATCGCTGCCGATACTGGTAAGGACAGCATACGAGCATGGCTTGTCAGCTCAGATCTCAGTCCTCTGGGGTCGAAAATCCTGAGTTACACGACAAGGATGCCCGGATGGGAGTTGAGAATGAAGGCTGTTTTGCAGGAATTGTGGCGACGAGGGCAGAATATTATGGACTGCCCGAAATGTAACAATCCGATGGGCGTCTTTCAAGTTAAAAAGGAAGGCAAAAACAAGGGTCGCCTTTTCATGAAGTGTTGGGATCACGGTTTCTTCACTTGGATGGATGAAAATGGCGTACCGGAGCGGACTTGGAAGGCTTCCGAACGAAAGAAAATGGAAGCCGCCAGCGAAGACGTTATCATTGCTATGCTCCGGGAGTGTACGTTAGTCAAGGAACGTGTTGAACTGCTACGGGAGACGTTGGCAGAAGATGAGGACGTTGCCCTGTTTGGCATGCACTTCCTATATGACCACCAAACCTTTTCCGAGCAAGCTACCGGTACAACCGTCGAAAAGAATCGTGTTGGGTTTTCTGGCGTGGATGCTGAACTGCTGACATCGTTTACCGAACAGCATATTAAGAGTGAGACGCTCTCTCCGAAGCAGATGAAATACGTTTTTAAGAAATTGCCCAAATATGCACGTCAGATCGAGCGGATTTTACGGGCAAAATTGTAATTTAACCATAACAGGAGGCAATTAAATCATGGAAAACGTTGAAATGACAGTATCTAAAAAGGGTATCTTGACGATTAGAGTTGACCTTAATAGCGATTGTGGTCAGAGTAAGTCTGGGAAGTCGATTGTTATAGCTTCCACGAAGGGTAACAAACCGGTTCCGGGTGAAGGAAGGGATGAGATTATCGGCCTCAATGTTTATCGGAAGTGCTAACCATAGTGCTAACCAAAGGCCTCCCTCACTGCCGATAGTGGGGGAGGTACTGTTATTTAGTAGGAGGGTGTGAGCTATGCCGAACACGTTAGAACACGAGCAAATGCGGTGGGATTCTATGACTGCTGCACAATTAGCTACTCGGTTGAATAGAATACGAGACCCGCTGAAATTTAACAACTTTTTGGCGTGTGCTCGTAATGCCCGTAATGCTTATCTATATACCGGATGCTTGCAGCGAATGGAGGAGTTTGGTGTCGGAGTTACCATCACTCGTGATGCGAGCCTCGATCTTAGGACTACTGGCCTGGGATCTGCTGAGGAGTTGTCGGACGGAGTTACCCACGTGACGGATGACGGACACCGTTTAAATGCAAGGGCTGATGACCTATCATTTGAGCGAGGTGTTGACCCTCATCCGACAGTTGACGAGGAAAGTCTCAGGGAATTGGCAGCACTGGGAGCAAGGAACGGCGCAAATTCAGCCGCAATTAAAAAACCCATACATAACCATAGGATTATAAGAATATCGGGCTCAAAAAAGCGGAAAAGGGCGTTGGAAAGGAAAACAACTATGCGAGACTTACGTAACGAATTGGATATAGAGGCACCGAGGGCAAAAGGTGCCTATCTGGAGGACGCTCCAGACGTGATCTGGAATGATGCGGGGTGGGTTTTGGAAGACAAGGAAGACGCCATGCGGTGTACTATGCAGCTCGGTCCCGAACGGTCATTGCTTGTGGGCCGAAACAGAAAGGACTTTCTGAAGGGTGTTGAAAAAGCCGGATCGTTCATGTCATTAGATCATAAAAATCCGGTACTGGCTTTTGAAGTCAAATCCAAAGAGTTTGACGGGACCATTCTCGATGGGGAGTTGACAGAGACGTTTAAGAAAGTAACCAAGAAAACCCTCCTCGCCGGGAAGGGTATCGATACGAAGCTTGGAGTAATGGAGCATGACAAGTATACGGTGGAGAGAGCTGCTATTGGAGACCATATAGGGTACGTAGTGTGGGATTGCCTATTTTATAAGGGTGTTGACATACGGGACCGCCCTCTCTGGAAACGACGAAAGGCTGCCGAGCACGTAATTGAGAAAATCGGTGATCCCAGAATCCGTATCATTTTACAGGTCGAGGCAACGGAAGATAACATGCAAGCTATATTTGACCGTGGGAAGGAAGGAGCTATCGCCAAGAACGTGTTTCATACGATACCTGTGGATCACAAAGTTCATTCAGGGTACTGGAAATTGAAAGGAGACGACAAGCGGACAGTTGACGGGTTTATAACCGGAGTTCAAGAAGCTCTCGGTGGAGGATCAGGAGTTAAGGGGATTAAGCCGAAACCGACCGGTAAGGCTGCATCGTTTACGATCTGCATGTTGGATATCAATGGCGAGCCACTGGAAGTTTGCAAGATGAAAGGGAACTTGACCGACGATATGGTAGACAACGGATACCGTGAATTTCACAGGTTTAAGGACTGTGTTGTCGAGATGAAAGTCTCTGGATGGGACGGGATTCGCTTCCGGTGGCCTCGATTCTACCGGTGGAGAGAAGACAAGACACCGGCAGACTGCACCGTACTGGAGCAGATCGGACGTGTAACCAAAAAGTCTAAAAAGAGGAAGTAATACGATGATCGTTAAATGTTCTATGTGCGAACGCAAGCTCGGTGAACTCAAACGTGAGGGAAACAAGCTGAAGGTTGAGGGTATCGAGTGTGAGATAACCGGACACGTCAAGGTACGATTTGACGATACTAGTAAGACGATATCAGTTGAACCATGCGAAAAATGTTTGATGGCTTTGGTAGAGGAGCGGACGGAAAAAGTGTTATGGCTGATCAGTAAAAAAGCCCTGCGGTTGACAGATGCCGAATGGAAAAAACAACTTCGTCAGGGACACTGGTACTGCAACGAGGAGAAACCCTATCACGCTGCTATTTCAGGCAAAAAGCGAGGTTAGTGCAATCGCTTTCACCACTTGACAAAACCAGTTGACTTTGTTATAAGAGATTATGGACTTAGTAACGACATACGTTGAAGAAATTGACATTAGGTATCGTGAGGCTAAACGAGATCGTATCCATCCCCGGCAAGACATAGCTTATCAGAAATGGGCTGCGAATATGAACCGTGCCATTTTAAATCACATCACTTCTGGGCACGAGGACGCAGAGAGATTGAAGTATGTTCACGGGTATGGACTCGCCAAGACCCAACTCCTTGAGTTGCATATCAAGTCTCGAATTTTGAAAAAGGGACAGAAACGTAGACTGCGAGAGCACATCAAAGGCCTCCGTAAAATAATATTTGATCGAGAGGAGGCACAATGGGTATCGGACTTCATATCGTCGTTTCAAAAAAGTACGGACTAAACCCTTTGCCGATGTGCTGCCCTATTTGTGGTGAGAAGAATGGGTTTGAGGAAGCTGTTGGCGCTGTGCTGCGCTTTGCATGTGAGCACTGTGAGATGGAGTTCTTCATGCCACCGGGGGCAGCACTACCTATCCGGTGTCACCACTGCGGCTGTAACAAGTTTAAGAATAGGGGCGAAAAGTCGATGGCTAGTATGAGTGTTCCGTCTCCTTTTCTATGTGAAAGTTGCTTAGGAATTGAGAGAGATATTGAGAAGGAAGTTGCTGCCGGGGGCTTGCGATGGGCTTGTGGCGAGTGCATGGCTTTTGGAGCATTGAGCCGGGAAAGTGAATTTACAATAGAATACCGGGAACGCTACGGTAAGCAAACCGTTGATTTTACCGGGACCGGTAAATGCCCTAATTGTGGGAGGGGTGATGAGACAGGTTAGGACAGTAGAACTCGAAGTTGCAACCGTGATTGCCTCTCACGTCACTGCTACACTGGAAAAATCGTCTTGCCGATACACCGTTTGTGGATCTATGAGGCGGTCTGATTTGGCGAATGTGGGCTCTATTCCGATTATATGTGATAGGACATCATTAAATAGGAGGTCCGTTGCACGGGCGCTACGGAGGCGAGGATTAAGCATAAGTAAACTTCCCGTTTCCAGAGGAGCTACTGTTGGGAGGGGCTTCTTGGCAAATGGGCTTCCGGTGTACTTGTACGACTCGGATGATAACGAGTGGGGTGCTGCTACGTTACTACATACCGGCAACTTATTATTTACTCGATTGATGCAGCAACATGCTGCGTCTTTGGAGTACACGCTTAACGGATACGGACTTTGGCTCGGAGATGATCAAATCGCTGGCAAGGATGAGAGGCAGATTTTCTTCGCTCTGGGAGTATCGCATGTTGCTCCAAAGTACCGAAACTTCAGGAAGGGAGATAGGCTCCCTATAATCTTATAAGGAGGTAAGATGGATACACGGCAAATTAGAACTAAGAGGAAGACGAAGCCGACCCAAACCAAGAGCCAGAAATCAAGGTCTCGGACAGTTGCCCAGATTCATACTGCTATTGAACAGGCCGGGAAAACTGAGTCAAAATTGAAGGAATTGGCCGGGAGCCTGACAGACACCGAGATAGGTCTGTTGGCGGATCAGCATTTGCGTGACACAGAAAAGTCTGCGGAGATTAACAAGGGGATATCGTGGATCAAACCGCTTCTTCACTTGTCAGCACGGGAGCAGAAGTGGAAGAAGAAGGAGGGTGATGTCTCTGAGGCAAAAGCCATGGCAGGGTCATCTACTGAGTTCACCTGTACGGTCACACAGTTTGTTGCTCTCCTCAAAAAAGAAGGTAAACTCAAGCTGGCCGATGACATCCTTTCAATTCGGTTGGGTGATGCCAAGAAGTACCTTGGAGAAGCTGCAATAGCACCTGTTACGAAGAAGAAGTCGGACTCCATGGGCCGTTTTTCAATCGCCAGAAAGAAGGGTAAGTAGACCGGTCTAACCGTTTGTAAATACCAATCCCACCTCGTACCCCATTTGTGCCATACGTGTCCATTTGGGGTACATCTTTTTTCGTTAAAAACTTCCGTAAAAGCCCGCCGTTTCTGGGATCTCCTACTATAGTCAAATTTGGCTTTTCTCCTATAATACACCCTGACCTACATCGCCTGAAAAACAGAAGTAACCTGAGTTTTGTAAGTGGCTGATTTGGCAAGGAATATTCAGCTCTCCCAAAATTTTTTTGACCTATTATAAAAGAAAGTTCTTGACCTTGGTTGTGCGTCTGTATATGCTATAGAGTGATGAGATATCCGCATGCTGTAAACGAGTTACTAAACAATAGTAAGGAGGTACACAATGACATTGAGAAATAGATCATGTTCGTCATTTTACAAAGCTTTGCTTGTTTTGCTCACCACCGCCCTCGCCCTGTCACTTCTTGTTTCAATGGCCCATGCCTCAAGTCTACAATGGAATCCTGCCGCATCAGGTGATGACCCAGATGGTTATATTGTCTACTACTGGGAGGGAGCCATAGACCGTTTTACTGCGGACGACTTGAAAACTCCGGTTCCTGCTGGTTTGGGAGTAATGCCGCCTGTGCCGTTTGTGTCTGGTCAGGCAACTTATATGGTTGCTGACATCGAAACGACATTAAATCTACCGAGAGGCCAAGACGTTAATTTTGCAGTAACCGCCTATAACAGTACGGGACAGAGTGTTCCGGCAACTCTCAGCGAACCGTTCACTGTCCCGCAATTCTCGCCACCCGCAGAAGTTAAGTTGTGGGTGGACCCTGATGAAGTACCTCTGTCGGCAGTCCAGCCGGAGGTGCAGTAAGAGAAAAGCAATTCTATGAGGGCTGAAAATATGCAATCGCTTGCAACTGGAAAAATGGTAGTTAAGGATGAGAAACAACGAATCGTTTACGGGGAGGTATACTCCCCGTTTCGTCTGGATACAGACGGTGAGACCATGACGCAGGAGGACATCGGCATCATGGCTCAACGATTCATGGAGGATCACCTCGTTAGTAAGATTGACGTTGAGCATGACGAGGTGGAATCTGGAGCAGAAGTCATCCGATCATTTATAGCAATGAAAAATGACCCAGATGGATTTGTCGCCGGATCATGGGTATTAGGAGTGAAAGTACATCCTGACCCGCTGTGGGAAAAAGTTATGAAGGGAGAACTTAATGGGTTCTCCTTTTCTGGTTCTGTTGACCGAGTACCTGCCGAAGCCGTTGTTCAAATGGTTGTCAGGGCATACGGCGATACGGAGAAGTCTGAAGATGGACCGTTGCCACCGCACATTCATAAATGCGATATTTCATTCGATGGGAATGGTCGAGTGCTGCCGGGGCAATTTACCGATTGGTCTTTGGACCACCAGCACCCCATAGAGAAAGCGACTGCTACCGGCTCCGAGATCGACCACGGACACCGGTTGGTCCTCATTTGATGATTAAGGAGTTACTGTTATGGGCTTGAATACCGAGACGGAAGAAGTCAAAAAGAGTATTACTTTACTAACTAACCCACGGGCTAACTTTGTTTCGCTGGTGAAGCATGCTGCGTCCCGGCAACCCTTCCGGGTTGTAAAAGCTGAGAAAGGAGGTAACAAAACTGTGAAAAGTATGGTCGTCCAGAGTATCCTGCTGCCGAACGGTACGACCATCGGGGATCTGTCTTCAAAGAGTGGAATGAATTGGCTGTCTGAGGTATCGGCTGAAAAGTCTGAATCCTTTGATAGCTTCACCAAGCTTACACAGGTTTCGGTCGAGAAGTTCGATGAAGGGTCTATTAAACTGGTTAAGCTGGATGGCTCCGGGGCGTTTGCTCTTGCGGGTCAATTAATTCCTGACTCTGGGGTGGAGAACGTTATCACCTTGGGTGAGGAAGATACAGCTAAGGCAGCGGACCTCCCGACCGCCCCCATGGATGCTATTGTGGGGAATCCTGATGCTAACGCTGTCCTTGCCCAGAAGTTTGCTGATCTGTTTGACCGTGAGACTTATTCGATGCTGGATGTAGTCCATGGTCTGCTCCGTCAATCTGCCACCGATTCAAAGAAACGCAAGTCTGCGGTTCTGGCGGCAATCGACGGATACAAGTCATTCATTTCCATGGGTCTTGATGCGTTGGATAAGAACGCTGCCAAGCTCGACGGCAAACCCGACAAGTTTACCAAACCGGCAGAGGATCAAAACCAACTAACTGACAAAGGAGAAGTTGAAATGTTTAAAACGAAAGACGAGTTCACGAACGCTGTGGTGACTATTCTCGATGCCCGTGATGCAAGAAAGCGGGAAACCGAGGACACCAAGGCACAGGAGGCTGCGGCCAAAAAACGTGACGAGGACTTCGCCACCCTGACGGATACGGTGCAGAAAATGGCCGAAACCGTCAACACTCTGGTCAAGAAGACGGAGAAGCTGGATGGTGAAAGTGACACGGACGCCGCCGCCAAGGACGGTGACACTGCGGACGCCGATGCTAAAAAGTCGGATACTGCGGACACCAAAGACGGTGACACCAAAGAGACCCCGGCCAAAACCTCCGGCGTTGACATGAGTGTCTTTTCGGGGCTGCTGACCGCAAAGGCTTAATTTGGCTGCTCTGCAATCGCTTGCACTTCTGAATTGAAGTCAAGGCAAATTCTTAAACAGGAGGTTTTATTACAATGAAAGAAAGCAATCGATCCATTGTTGAAAAAGCCGACATTGCGGTCGGTGATCTCATCTCCAATGGCGGTTACCTAAATCCGATTCAGGCCAATACGTTTATCCGTATGCTGATCGAACAGCCAACTCTTTTGAATGAGATCCGTGTGGTGCCGATGAACTCGCCCACCATGGAGATCAATAAAATCGGGTTCGCAGATCGAATCATGCGGAGAGCCCCTGCTTCGGGCCAAGCTTTAGCCGCTGCCGACCGCACGAAACCGACCACTGACAAGGTAGAGCTTGCCACCAAGGAAGTCATTGCCGAAGTCCAGATTCCGTACGATGTGCTGGAAGACAACATCGAACGTGGATCTTTGGAGTCCACGATCATGACCCTCATCACCGAACGGGCTGCGCTCGATCTGGAGGAGTTGTTGATTCTGGGTGACACCGGCTCCGTTGATACCTACCTCAATCTGCTGGACGGGATTCTGGTACAGGCCACTTCCCATGTCGTTGATCACACCGCCACACCGGTCGCCGTTGAGAAGACAGTCTTTAAGCAGATGCTTCGGGCCATGCCCAACAAGTACCTGCGAAACCGTGCTGCGATGCGTCACTATGTTTCCCCGCATGCGGAAATTGAGTATGCAGACAGCCTGTCTAACCGGGAAACCCCGTTGGGTGATCGGAAAGTTGTTGGATGGATGCCGAATTATGCTTACGGTATCCCCGTCAGACCTGCGGCTTTGATGCCGAACGCCAAGGGCATCTTCACGTACCCGAAAAACCTCATCATGGGTGTTCAACGCCAGATCATGATAGAGACCGACCGGGATATTCGTGCTCGTGTGCTGGTGGTTGTTTTGACCATGCGCCTCGATATGAAGTTCGAGGAGGAAGACGCTGTGGTCAAAGTTGACGGCCTTGACCCTGACTTATAAAATCCAATCGGTTATCGATAAGGAGTGAGAGATATGCCACAAGTTACACTGCTCGGCAACGAGGGTAACACATACACCCTGTTTCAAGGCGTCAAGGAGTACTTCTTTGAGGCTGGTGTTCCGCAGGATGTCCCTGTGTCAGTTGCTCTCGAAGCCCAGAAAAAACGAAAGGCGAAAGATGAGCCGATGTTTGAGGTTTCAGACTTGCCTAATATCGTTGGTATTAAGGATGACGACCCACCGGTTGTACCGGAGGAAGCTATCCTTGCGAGTTCCGGGCAGAATGTAGATCGGAAGCTGACGAATTTGAGGTTTGAGACATGGCTTTGATTACTACAGTTGGGGGCGCAGACTCCGACAGTTATGTGACACTGGTTGAAGCGGAAGCTACCCTTAAAAAGTTCTACCCAGAGCAATACGAACAATGGGTAGACATCGAAACGGACGAGGAGCGAGAAGTTCTCTTGCGAGGTTCTGCCGAATTGATGGGGTATCTACCGCTGCGTGGGAGGAAAGTATATTGTGACCAAGCGTTGCACTTCCCACGTATGCTTAGGAGAGACCCTGATGACGCTGTGTATGACAGCATCCCAGACGGTATAAAAGAGTGTCAAGCCCAGATAGCATTTAACGTGTTATTCCGGGCCTCCCTCTCTAACGCTGCTGTTGAGGATGGTGCTGTATCAGGCTCACGGGTAACTCAGGTTTCTCTCGGAGGAGGTCTCTTAATGGTCTCCTTTTCAGGCGACAACGAAACGTCAGGGACTATACTGGATAGGATTACTCGATCCGTAAACTACCAAAGTTATCTGTCAATAAAGAAATTTTTGTCACAGGTACGTGGTGGAATCGTCGAGGACGAAGGCTATAACGAACCATGTAGGGAGCTTGCCTAATGAGCCTCTATACACAAGTTGCGGGACCGACTAAAGCCTTTCTGAATCAGCTCATGGCTGATAAAGACCTGTCTCGCCCAGTTACCTACAAGCGTCACAAAAAGACGACTTTTGATGAAACGAAGGGACATAACGTCACAACATGGGATTCGTTTCCCATGCCAGCAACTAAACTATTACATAACCAGCGCACGGTTGAAGTGTCGAACTCAAAGGTCGAGGTAGGTGATTCACTTTTCTTGATCCGTGGGGATGACTCGCCGGACGGCATGACCCTAAAGGACCAGATCGTTGACGAAGACGGTATGAAATTTCGGCTGAAGGGTATTGATAATATCTTCGGCATTGCCGTTTCTATAACAGTTGATGGGTGGAAGTAAATGATCCATTTTGAAATACCAAAAGAGTCATTAGAAGTGCTCGAACGTTTTACTACTGCATTGCGTGACATGCCAGAAGTTGCGGAAGGGGCGCTGAGTGACGTACTGACCACCATAAAAAATCTGGTACAGGAGGAAACGCCTGTTGGGGAAACTGGAGATCTGAAAAGCGGATGGTCGTCCATTTCTCAGGTTGCCGGTGGATACTCATTTGAGAATCGAACCCCGTATGCCTACGTTATTGAGGAAGGCAAATTTAGAGGGGTTGGTCCGAGAACCGTACGAACAGGAGACGGGATCTTTTCAAGACAAGCACCAAAAGGAATGACCGGTCCCGTATTGAGTGACGATGCGGCTATTAATAGAAGTATTCTGTTCGTGCTGGAGCGAATAACGAGAGCTTTGGAGGGATAAAAATTGGAAGAACGAGAAGCTATAATCGTTGAATTGCAAAAGCGACTCGCTTCTGTTGAGGGTAACAATGCAGCAGACCGTAATCCTGAGTCTCCACCAGACGCTTCATCCATGCCCGTGATTAACTTCTATGAGCTGGACGATAACGTAGTAAAATCCAGCCAAAGAGGAGGGTATCCCGTTTATACTCGTGTGCTGAATGTTGTGATAGAGCCTTTCATACAAGGTGAGGAACGGGGCTCCGAGACCAAGGAGCTTCAAGCCTTTTGTCGAAAGTTGTATATCAAGTTGTATGAGAAAGTCGGAAGTAATGCGCCTAACTCGCTCGGTGGTCTTTGCTCGTTTGTCGAGACCGCAAAAAGCCGTGTGCTGAGACCGGCAACTGGACCGAAAGTTGCTGGAATTGGTATCGCAATCGCAATAACCTACCTTGAGGATACAGGTAAGAACATATAACATGGGAGGAAAACGCTATGACTCCGAGTACTGACAATTATACTCTTGGGAAGGGCATTGTTTACTTCAATAAGAAGGAAACTGATGGCTCTTACAAGGGTGAACGTGATCTGGGGAACGCCCCCGAATTTACGTTCAATATTGAACTGGCGGCTCTGGAGCACTACTCCAGCCGGGGTGGACTCCGGGCCAAGGATAAGAAGGTGATTAACGAGATCACTCCGGGAGTTGCCTTCACGCTGGATGAGATTACCGACGAAAACCTTGCGTTGCTCACAATGGGCGAGGTTGAGTCCGTAGTACAGGCCATTGCGGATTTTACGGATGACTTCACAGAAGTCACCCTTGACCGCTTTGTGGAGCTGTCCAAACGGGCCGTTGGGATCTTCGTCCTTCCCATTGAAAACACAGTCGGTGGCCCTTTCGAGATCGGGGAAACCGTAACCGGTGGGACCAGTGCTGCAACCGCTGTTGTTGCCGAGCAATCTGCTGATTCTCTGAAGCTTGTTACTGTGGTCGGAACTTTCCAAGCCGCAGAAGAAATTACAGGCGGGACCAGTTCTGCAACCGCTGATACCACCGGGGTTGGTGCCATTACTTCCGGTGTGCTGGCCGTTACGGACGATACCGAGACCACGCAGTATGTGGCCGGGACCGACTACACCGTCGATGCTGCCGTAGGCCGTGTTAAACTGCTGGATACCGGTTCCATCGCTGCGGACTCTGATGTCAAGATTAAGGGTTCGTGTGAGGCGTCCACCTACAAGAAGATCAAGGCTATTGCGGTCTCCGAGTTGGAAGGTGCTCTGCGTTTTGTATCTGACAATCCTGTTGGTAACAATATGGAGCTTCAGATACACCGTGCTTCTCTGACCCCTGCCGGTGATACGGCTATGATCGGTGAGGACTGGAGTACTCTTGGTTTTGAGGGGGAAGTCCTCAAAGATGAAACTGGCCATCCCGACAGCCCGTACTTCAATATTCTTATGACGTAGGGGTTGCCCTAACCGTTAATTTTTCTTTAATCGGAAAGGGGCCGGATGCAATCGCTTGCACGGCCCCTTTTTCCAAAAGGAGATACCAGAATGAGTGACGATGCGAAACGTCTAACAGACGCAGATTGGGATTTACTTCTACCAGAGAAAGTTGCTAAACTTGGTTCCACGGAGATTCCGATTAAACCGATGGGACTCGAAACGCTGGCCTCTGTCATCCGTGATGTCAAAAGCATCCAAGGTGAACTCACCGAGGCTGGTATCACTCTCCAGAACTACTCAGATATCGATAAGTTGATTGCTATGACTTCTGCGGTTCTTGACCGAATACCGGAAGCAATGCAGAAAGCGTCTGGGATTCACGTCGATGACCTGAAGCGACTCCCGTTAAATGCTGCGGTTCATGTGTTAGGCGTTGTACTGGACGCTAACATCGACTCCCACGAGGGTTTGGAAAAAAACTTGCTGGACTTGGCGGGGAAGATCGGGAAGCTGACGGATACGGGCTTGGGAACGTCGTCCAGTTCCTCGTCAGATCAGGACATGGGTGGCAAGAAATAAAGAAGTACTCGCTCGGAGAGATCGGGGTATTTATCCGGGCATCGAGGGAAGCGGACGATCAAGAGTATAGCCGGATGCTAATGGCAAATTGGATTGGCACACACGCATCCCAAAAGGGAATCAATAAGATAGTTTTAGAACCCCATAAAGTACGTAGGGCTAAAGCAATCGCAAAAGATCCGAAGGCGGTCCAGAACGAGTGGATGAGATTGGCCGCTTTCAATAGGAGCATAAAGCGTGGCTGACGTACTGACGAAAACAATTCGAGTTATTATCAAGGCGATTGACCAGACCGGGGGAATAGTCAAGTCAGTTGCCGGTGGTCTTGGCAAACTCGGCGATCAGGCTAAGAAGACAGGTAAAGATCAGGACGGTCTCAGAAAAGGCACGGAGAAGGCCACTGATGCTGTCCGAAAGCAGGGAGCCCAAGTCAAGAAGGGAGCAGGTGCCTTACGTCTTTTCGGATCGTCTTCCCAGAAGGCCCGGAGAGAAGTCACTGCTATGGGTACTGCTGCCAAGTCTGCCGGTGCCGGTATCGGAAGTCTTATCTCCAAGTTTACCACTGCCGCTGCGACTATAGGCACTATTGCTTTCCCGATTGCCAAGGCTGCTCAGTTCGAGAGGGCCATGGCAACTGTCGGTGCTGTATCGGGTGCCACCGGAAAAGACCTTGATTCGTTGACCATGAAAGCACGGGAGATGGGCGAGAAGACTGAGTTCTCTGCCACCCAAGCTGCGGACGGTCTCCGATTCTTGGCGATGGCCGGTCTTAATGTAGAACAACAACTCGCCGCTCTCGAACCCGCCCTGAACCTTGCCCTTGCCGGTAATATCGAACTTGGACAAGCTGCTGATATAGCCACCAACATCATGACAGGTTTCGGTGCTTCAGTTTCCGAACTTCCCGGCATGATGGACGTACTGACCCAAGCCTTCACGAACAGTAATACAAACCTCACCGAACTCGGCCATGCAATGGCCTACGTTGCCCCTGTCGCTGCCGGGATGGGTGTAGAGTTCAACGACCTTGTATCTGCAATGTCAGCCCTTGCCAATGCTGGCCTGAAGGGGTCGATTGCTGGAACGGCTCTCAGAGGTACACTTGTTAAGCTATTCAAGCCGACCGCCAAATCTGAGAAGGTCATGCAATCGCTTGCACAACGTATCGGACAGACCAACATTGAACTGCGAAATGCGGAAGGTGGATTCATTGGGTTTGCCGGACTTATTGACCAGTTTGCAGCCGCCAACGTTTCGGCTGCTGAGGCCATGGAGATATTTGGTCTACGTGCTGGACCCGCTTTCATTGCCTTGTTGAACCAAGGGTCTGCGGAGATGCGGAGATTCAACAAGTTGATGGATGAAGCTGGAGGTAGAACCGCTGAGATTGCAAAGGTTATGGGGAATAACTTTGTCGGTGCTACGAAACAGCTCCTATCCTCGTTGCAGGAACTCGCCATTAACTTTGGGTCTGCTTTTCTTGGTGATCTGAAGGAAGCTACTCTGTCGATACGAGATTTGGTTATCAGTATCAACACGTGGGTCAGTGCGAACAAGACGCTTGTTAAAAATGTCGGATATGCTGTCGCTGCACTCGGAGCACTCTCGGCTGCGGCTGGACTTCTGGCAGTTTTCAAGACTCTTGCCGTTGTTGCATTGGGTCCATTTACTAGTGCTCTCAATTTGATCAAAGCTAAGGGTCTTGTTGCCGTTGCTGCCCTCGCTACCATCGCTGCTACGTGGGGAGAACTAATTTATGAGATGGTGAAGTCCAACGGAGATCTTGAGAAATCCGTTGAGAACTGGGACTTTGCCAAGTGGCTCAATAACCTGACGTTGCCTTTCATCGAATCAAAGAAAACCATTGGTGACTTCGCCACCTATGCAATCGCCTTCTGGGATAAGTTTTTCTCGAAGATCGGATATGGGTGGGCGTTGATCCCTGTGGCTATGAAATCTGCGTTTTCTGATGGGTTGGATCTCATAGCAAATTTTGCACAAAATATCCTTAATACCATGAAGGAAGTTCCCGGCCTCGGACAGTTGTTAGGATGGAGCGGGGATGTAGACAGAATCCAGCAGTCTATCGATGGTATTCGAGCTGCGGCACAACGGCTGAATACCGAAGCACAGAACGGATACCGTGCTGCGAACAAAGCTTATCAACAGCAAATCAAATATGCCAATGATACCCAAGCCGGTATCGAGCGGACTGCTGCGGCCAGAGAACGGGAAGCACAGCTTATTGATTACATGGGAAGGCGAGAATCAGCGGTTGCCCAACTCCGTGCCAATGCTCAGTCTGAGATTCGGGAAGCAACAAAGAGTGTTCGGGAGGAGATCGAGAAACAAAACAGAGTCCTCAAGGGTCTCTATGAACGTGTCGGACAGGCATCTGAGAGATACAAGATATTTGTCGATCAAGCAAAATCTGCGCTCGAATCGCTTGGAAAAGCTACGAATAAGGCGCTTTCGAGTATCTGGGAAAACGTTACCAATGATCAGGCTGTGGCTGATGTCGAGAGACAACTTCAGCAAATCCAAAGGCAATACGAAACGTACTCGGACCAAGGTGCTGCTGCCATAAGACGAGCAGAGAGTTCTATCTCAAAGGCCAGAATTGAGGCAACCAGAAATGGTGTTGATGAGTCACTCGCCCTTATTGAAGCCCAGAGGACTCGTGAGATTGCACTGCTTAACGAGACCAAAGAGAAAGAGGTTGCGGTTGCCAAGGCTACGATAAGTGATGTTGCCACGCAGAGGAAGCGTCTGGAGCAGATCGAAAAGGATAGTCAGAGAAATATCGTTGCTGTTAATGAGAAAACTCTGGCCCAGAAGAAAGCGTTGTACGAGAAGGCTACCACGGCACTCAAGTCCGAATTGGATAAATCGCTATCTGCCGAGCGTTCCATTGCCGATGAGATTATCGCTGTTCAAGACAAGATCCGAAATTCTAAAAAGTCCACCGAGGAGCTTGTTCGTGGACTGAGAAGGCAGGGATTGTCAGAGGAGAGAGCGTATGCTGACGAAGTTGCGGAAGTAGATGAGAAGATCGCTGCTGCGACTAAGTTGATGGCGACCGACACGAAGAAGTCTATCCAACTGTTGCAAGAAGCCCAGAGACAAGCCTCTGGACTTGTGGGTGAAATTTCCAGTGGCGAGAAGATACTCGTCTCTGAACAGCAAACGATCAACGAAGCTATTTCACAAGTTGAGAGAGCCCAGAGTGCAATCGAAGCTGGAGCTGCCTCTTACCAACAGAGTCTACAAGGACAGCTTCAGGCTCAGAAGCAAAACACGGATGGTATTGTCAAACAGCTTGATGCGGTCGGCGGGAAGCTGCAAGATACTCGTGATCAAATGCAGCAAGGCATCGAGATCAGTATCAGGATCGAGCTTGGAGATTTTGAAGCTCGGCTGGAAGATATTACCAGACAGAGAGAAATTGTTGTCGGTCTCGAAACCCAGTTTGCGGAAGGAAAGCAGGAACTAACCGCTCTGCAAAAAGATCTGGCAGATACCACTGAAGTCGTCAAGATTAAATACGATGCGGAGATTGCCGATGCTATCCGTGCGATGGACGAAGTTGAACGTAAGAAGCTTGGAATCGCAGAGATCAGAGACGTTATTAAGATAGACGCTGATAACCAAGCTGCTGTCGTGGCCCTGAATGTTCTCTATGAGGACGGGGAACGTGTACGGAAAAAGCTTGAACAGCCCATGCCGATTTCACTGGAGACCGCCAAGGCTATCCAAGCTGCGAATGATCTCGATGATACGATCAGTCCGATTATGGATGAGCTTAGGAGACAAGAGAAGTTAGGAATAGACGTTTCCGAGGCTAAGGTTGCAGTTGTCGAGTTCGGGGATGATATAGATGGTCTCACCCAGAAGCTTTCGGAAATGGGAGTTATCCGAATTGAGGGTGCTACGGAATCGTTTGTTGCTGCCGCCGAATCCGCTGCCGACCTCGAAGAACGTGTCAACTCATTAATCAACGTGACTGACGAGCATATTGTCGTGGATGTTTCAGCAGCCGGACAGGACGATGTGCAAGCGATTGCAGGGCTAGTAAAGCAACTGCAAGAGGACACCGAAAAAGAACTGGCTATCCAATTTGGTGAGATCGAAGGGTTTGAGCAGTTTAAAGAAGTACAGGAACGTGCCGATAAGTTGAAAAATGCCGTTGCTGCTCTCAATGCGGAGACCCCAGACGTTGAGGTTGAGGGTGGAGAAGAACTTGAACAGGTTGCGGAGGACGCATCTACGGCAGCCGACGGGGTTGCTGAATTAGCGGCTGCATCTGGTGAATTGGAGGATGTGGGAGTTGATGTAACCGTCGAGGGGATTGACGAAGCTAAGGAAAAGTTTGATGGATTCGTCGAGGACGTAGCTACTTCTGAGGCAACTGTCACGGTAGACGTTGATGACTCCGGTGTCGATGAGACTACCCAGAAAGTTTTGGGACTTAACGAGCTGGAATCTCAGTCTGCACATATCGTGAATCCTGAAGCTGATAAGGTGCTTGGAGTAATTTCCCAGATTAGAAAACCGACTTCCTCAACGCATACAATTTACGTCAAGAAGGTTGTCCAGAGTGCTGTTGGAGGCTTTGTTGACGGGATATCAGAATATGCCAAGGGTGGCCCAGTTGCGAAGCGATTTAAAAAGCTCACCCGGCCTTATATTCCGGGAGACGGAACCGAAGATGACGTACCGGCAATGCTAATGAGAGGCGAGTATGTTGTTCGTAAGGATGCCGTTAAGAAATATGGTATCGGGTTGTTGAATAAGATAAACGGAATGAATATTGATGTAGTGCCGAAGTTTGCCAAGGGTGGACCTGTGGGTATGTCTGCTGCGTTGAATTTGATACCGACGATGGCATCCGGTGCTGTGACAAGACTTCTCGGAAGTGGAGGAGTCAACTTTAATTCAGGAACCGCCCAGAGAATAAGTACTCCCATGGGTAAGAACATAGCCAACGGACTTGCCAACCTTTTTACCAGTAGTGTCCAGAAGTTGCAGGGAGGCGGTTTCCTATCCCGATCCCGTTCTCTATTCGAGCAACAAAAGCAATCCATCACGAAGCAATATGCTGCCCAGATGCAACTCGCCCGACTGAACGGCGAGGAGCAGATTGCTTATCTGCTTGAAGTGGAGCAAGAGGAGCTTCAGAGGATGGCAGATGAGCTTGCTACCGCTTTGGTGCAGATCCAGAATGAATACGAAGCTGCGATTGCCGAGTCTGACCTTGCTTTCGATGAGGAAAGGACAGATATCGAACGTGAACTTTCCGAGCTTCAGACGGATATCGAAAACGACCGTGAAGAACTCACGACATCCCATAGTAAGGAAGTCAATGAATTGCAGAGTAGGATCGGTGAGCTACGATCCGACATAAAGGGTAATACCTTAAAGTCTAAACAGACCACCTTCAGCCTTCCCGGTGCTGGACGGTACACTCTCAGGCGTAATCCAGCACAGCAAGCAGCATTTGATCAGATCCCGAAAGACAAAGCTGAGATCGAAAAGCTTGAAAGGCAGCTCACTACGTCAGAACGTGCATTTCAAAGGAAGGAAGAATTTTATCAAAATCAGCTTGCCAAAGTTAGGAAGGAAGGTACTGAGGATTTGGAATATATTGGCAAGGAAAAAGCCGTTGCGGATAAAGGTGCCGAGAGGGATCGTGACTTCGGGACTGAGAAGGCAGAGAGCACTACTCTCCATGCCCAGAACAAGTTGAGAATAGAGACTAAACACCAAGTAGCACAGGTTGGGTTTGATACCCAGAAATCAGTACTCGAATTTGAGGGAAATTTACGAAGCGAGCTTCTCGATATAGAACGTGCCATGCTGGAGGAGGAGAAGCAAGCGGCGGCTGAGAGGGCTGCTGCTGCGAAGACCGGAGGGCTCAAGTATTTTCTTGCCGCTGGCGGAGCCATACCTCGTAAGGAAAAATGGATTCCCGGTGATGGTGTTACGGATTCCGTACCTGCTATGTTGATGAGAGGGGAGTATGTTGTCAATAAAAATGCAGTTAAGAAATTCGGAGTCGGATTCTTTGACATGCTAAACGCCGGGGCTTTGAACTTCTCCAAGTTTGCTTCTGGTGGTCTTGTGGGTATGAAACGACAGCTCGATTTACTGTTTAACTCCAGAGCGCCTTATACCAACGGTGATGGGATGGTCATGAACCTTAATAATCCCACGTTTATCGGCTCCATTAGGGATAGGGTGTCTGGACTATCAGAGATGGGCCAAAGACGCTCTGCGGGGCTTCTGAGCGCCTTTAATGGAGGTGTTACGAGGTTACAAGAGGGAGGGGCTATCGATCAGGCCCAATTAGACCTCGCAAAAGAGAAAGAACTTGTAACCGCACAATATCAAGCCCAGATCGAAGCTGCCCGAAACGTTGGCGCTGTGGATATCGCTGCCTTACTGGAGGAGGAGAGATATGAGTTAGAATTACTGGCAAACGACCTCCAGTTTCTACTACAAGAGCTTCAATCCGAGTACGAATATGAACGAGCACTACTGGCTGAAGAACTGGAAGCCGAGAAACAAGAGGCTGAGGCAGCTCTACAGCAGGAACTTAGTGATATCCGAGCGGCCAGAGCACAGGCTGCGATTGACTATGAAAATGCAAAACAGGAAGCAAAACGACTGAAGGTTCAATCTGGATATGACGCTGCCCATGCTTACAGATTGCCTACCCGATATCCAAGACCCGCTAACAAATACGCTGCCCTGAGCGAATTTCTGTCTGGAGGATTGACCGAGACCGAGAGAAAAGTTAAAGATGTTGAGTTCAGGGACAAAAGGAATGAGGCCAGAACTGAGGCCCGAAACATGCGTCAGGAAGGGATTGCACTGGAGAGAAGTGCTGAACTGGAGTATAAACGAGCACAGCAAGAGGGAAAAAGAGGCAAGGAACGGGCCGAGAAGGATAAGGCTAAGAGTGAGAGAAACGCCCAGAGGCGCTACCAGATAGACCTAAGACGTACCGATCAGACCTTCCAACGTGAGACTTCAAAAGCTGAGAAGGAAGCTGAGACCGAAACCGTCTCCATACAAAACAAGAGTGTTATAAATGTTGAGAAGGCAAAGGTCGAGACTCAGGGTGAGATTGCAAAGCTTGAAGCAGATCTTGCTCTGGAGTTGTTCAAACTGGAGAAGGAATATCGTGACCAGAACAAGGCTAACATTGGTGGAGTAAGACACTTCTTGCGAGAAGGTGGATCTGTCGGGTTTCCTGCCGGTGCGAAAAGAGGAGCTGACTCCATAAAGGCCATGCTGACACCGGGAGAATTTGTTATGCGACCGGAAGCAGTTAAGACATTTGGCCTGAAATTTATGGATGCTGTGAACCGCCTGAAGATGCCAGCTATAAGATTTGCGGAAGGTGGGCTCGTACCGGGTAATGGGAATTTGCAATCGCTTGCACCCGCTCAGGCCATAGGACGTGACCCAGAATACGCTGCTAAACTCGTGCTCGAACTTGGAGGTAAGGAATACCCGATGCGTACGAAGACGGACGTTGGACAAGATCTCGTTAAACAATTTAGAACTCTTGGATTGGCGGTGGCCCGATGATTACATTGGATACATTAGAGCTGCCGGATGAGCTGAGATGGGACGATGAGTATGCGTGGTCCGATCTGCGAAGTGCTATCCGGTATACTTTACAAGGTAAGATGATTACGGAGAACTCAGTTGTTCTTGCCAGTAAGGGAAGGCCCATAACTCTGGGATCAGACGATGCGTGGATTGTTAAGGCTGATCTGGAAACCTTGCGGATTTGGTCTCAGATCGTGAACCATCAAATGTCTTTGACTTTGAATGATGGCCGAATCTTTATTGTTGCCTTTCGACTATGGGACGCTCCGGCGATTGTTACGGAGAGTCTTGTTCCCACGGCTCACCCAGACGATGATACGTTGTATAAGATTAATGAACTGAAGCTGGCGGTAGTATAATGGCTCAAGAAAAGTCAACAAATGTAAGTGTCCAATACGGTCATACCCAAGAGTGTTCCGGTGTTCTGTTTGAGCTGCCGGACTCTGAAGTACAAGCCGGGGATAACGTTGAGATGCGTCTCTGGGGAGGTACTATCGATCTTCTCTATCCTTATACGCTGTATAAAGGGACTGACACAATGGGTGCGGGTGAGATACTCGAAGCAATCGGACTTGAGCAAATTGAGCAAATCATTGACTTTCCTGAAAAGTTTAGTTTTCAGCTTGACTATCCGATTATCAGTATTGATGAAGTACTTGCCGTTACCGAAATATTCTATCAGGACGTGGATGGGGAGATCTATACGTGGGCCACGAAAGGTGAATTAATCACGAATAAGTTTTCACGGAACGGCTACTCGTGTATATTTGCTCTGGATAAGATAAATCTGTACGGCTCGATAAAAGCGATAATGACCCGCTCTCCGTGGTATAAAAGATGGTACTGGACTGTACCCGCTCAAGAACAAGGTCAACACTGGTTCTTTATTTGGAAGGGATCTGAGCTTACCAATAAGTTTTCAATAGAACTTCCAGACCTAATATCGCCTATAAAGTTGCCAAAGAACGTGACCCTGAAGATCGTCAACCGGCATACTGATGCTGGAATAGCCGGAGCGGAAGTAACTGTAGATGGTACACTCATGGGTACTACTGATGGTGATGGACGTATTTTCTTAGGTACTCTACTACAAGGCACCCACACGTTATTTTTACGAGCCGGGGGATTTATCGATTCGGACGAAGACGACTTGGCAAATGATTCCTTTGAGGTCTATTAACAATGGCTGAGAACGAAGTACAAGAAGACAGTTTCAGGATGCGGGTTCGAGAGGATAAGAGTATCTCGATGCATCAAGAGAACTTTCTCGGCTCAGGCCCGATCCGTGGAGGGATCACGTACCATGACGGCAAGGGTGAGACTACGCCGGGAGTTGATGGACCGACTACTCCAGAACTCGGCGGGTGTGTCCGAGGCACTCATCCATCTTTAGAGCCTTCTTTCTATGACCCAGATGCGCCTGATATATGCTATGAAGTCCTTATGACTGACAGTCTAATGGGTGAATATGTCGGTGTTTTGATGGAAAGAAGGGATTACGCCACTACCGTTCATAATCTGCACTGGTGGTCAACTTACGTACAGTGTGCTTTAAGTCAGGAAAACAAGGTTGTCTTCTACGGTGACCCTTCTTCGCATACACGACTTAACGTTGCTGATTGGGCACCCATAGATAAGTTGATACTGAGTCGATACAGTAGACTTTTTCAGGTCCAGAGTCCTATAATCGGGGTAAAATTTGGTGGAGGGTATGAAGGGACCATTGCCTATCAGGAGTACTACGTTGGAGGCAAGCTCAAATGGTTTATGGATGAGGTATTGCCGACTATCCCGACAAATGCCGTTGATGTATTTATTGGAAATAATGCGCTTGAGGTATACTATATTCCGTCATCTCAAGACCGGGTTGTTTGGTACAGGGATGAGTCTGTTTTTATTGGTTATGATGCCCAGTTAAGATCTCTTTACAATCTTGCCGGGAGTTGGCAAACTACAATGTTGCAGAGTGGATATAACTGGACTAAGGGGTGGGTAGGACGGGACGATGGCGGAGCTGCCCTTTGGTTTATCTCGTCTAATTATTATATCCAAAAGGTTGAGTGGTCCGGGGGAGGTTGGAATACCCCGGTATGGCCCTTTTATCTGAAAACTCGTTACAACTTCCCGACTCAGGCTAGAGTTAGCGGACCAGAAGCTTTCTCTGGCGGAAGGGCCGGTTGTGTTGGTTATAATTCTTCAAATTACTGGATAGGTGAAGGATACAAATGGTTTTACGGAAGAAACCAAATTAACCTTGCCTTCCCGCCCAGTTGGGTTACCGAGGGAGGGGACGGAAACGTTAAAGCATTTGGCTATGACGATGCTACGGTTGTCTTCAATGGTGTCGGAAAAGTTAGATCGACAGGTCACACATTCGCAGATTGTTCCGTCTACACTGACGGTTTCCAAGACAACCAAAGTCTCACTCCGACTTCAGATGTAGTTTTAAGGTGCCTTTACGCTGGAAATCCGGGTGTGACAGGTGCTTACGGAGTTAGCAATACGACAAGTAAGATCAAGAAGTACGGACACTTTGCAACTGAAGACATACAGTTTTATTAAAAAGCATAAGGAGGAAATGAAATGTCAATCATCCCCGCAGAATTGAAATGGTATAAACCCCTCGTGGTGAATGACACCGATTCTAATGGTGGGCAGATGAGTGCGAACCAGTCGATTTCGGGGATCAAGAATAATATCTTTCCCGATGTTTCGCAGGATGAGAGGGTTGCCGGGATTATTCGCCACCGGAAGTTGTTTGCCAAAGTTGCGAATGATGACGATGAAACGCTCTACAATGCTCGTATTCACCTCATCAGTATTACACCGGGCGAAGACTTTGTAACGTTCTTTGCCTGTGCTCCTGCCGATACCCAAGTTGATATCACTGGCTCGGAGAGGGAGTACGGAGCAGGAACGCTAAAGAATGATGTCAATGCCGGTGGCACTTCTGTCGTTGCGACTGTTGAGTCCTCATCCATGGCGGTCGTCTTTGTAGATACCGACAAGATATGGATTGGAGACGGTGTAAATTCAGAGTACCATGAGAATGTAACCGTTGCGAAAGTCGGAAACGACTATACGATCACGCTCGATGCTGGTGATACTCTGCTTAATAACTACGCTGCTGCCACGCCGACCTATGTAGCTTCTGTTTACGAGCCGTCAGATGTGGAGGCCTCAGTTGACAATGTTGTTAAAACGACTTCTGCTGGAACGGCTACTGACCCGCTGGACTGTGTAGCTGACAATATTGGAGCCATTGAGGATAGTATAACCATCACGTTTACGGATGATACGAATTTTACTGTATCGGGTGTCCGTGCCGGTTCCATGGGAAGTGGGAATATCAGCACGAATCTTGAGCCGATAAACCCAGACTTTTCCAAACCGTATTTTGTCTTCAACGCTTCTAACTGGGGTGGGACATGGGCTGCTGGAGAAACGTTGACCTTTGACCTTCATCCGGCTTCCACGCCTGTATGGTTTAAACAACAGGCTTTGCCGGGAACCAACTCCTATAGCGGAGACAATTTTAGAGTACGTGTGGGTGGCGAATCCGCTTAATGCAATCGCTTGCACGATAGGTATCGATAATGGGAATTTTTCTATTTGGCAAGGCCGCAAACAGGCCGGTAGATTCTGAAGACCATGTAGGTGTTTGGTACATCCGTGAGTCCCTTGATCTGGGGGATCTGACAGCTTTGTACGCCCTTGCTCCGTTGGAGTTCGATAACTATGCCAGTTACTCTATAAGGTTTGAGATACATAACGATTTCGAGAGTGACCATACCATTATTTCAGGTCCGGTAGAAGATGACCACGAGGCAGGATGGGCAATCGGAATTTCCGCCGACCACGAAGCACCCTATAGAATTATTGATAGTGTAGAAGTAGATCTTGAGGCACCTTACTTGCTGTCTATCACGGTAGAGGCAGGACTCGCATCTTCCTATGATATTAAAGAGGAGTATGAAGTAGAAGCTGATTTTAAGGGTATCTGGGTGATTGTGAGCTTTATTTCGGAGCAAATTGACAACTCTGTTGCGGGTGTTGTTGCGAGTGAGGATGTTGAGTTCTTCCGAGTACAGCTTACGGGAGATGACGATTCGTACTGTATTACGCTTAATGCGGATATGGCAAGTGTCGAAGATTGGTCAAAATGCCTGCCGGGACTTCCGATTGACATTACCGTGAACGGGACAGAGTTTAAAATGCTCATCGACTCTCGTAAAAGACAGAGGGCTTTTCAGGGCTCATCGTATGCAATCGAGGGGCGTTCGATTACTGCGTTGCTTGGAAAGGGAAACGCCTCACCGATCACCAAAACATGGCCCTCTCAGACGGCCAAGGAGGTTGTTGAGGAGCTTTGTTTGCCTGACGGGATATCTACCCTATTCGAGCTGACAGATTGGATTATACCGGCCAATACACTCGTTGCTGAGTCTATTTTTCCTATTCAGATCATAGACCAAATCGCTAAGGCTGCTGGAGGTATTGTCCAGACCAAACCGGACGGAACGCTCGTCATCCGACCGAAGTACCCGATACCGCCACCCGAATACGAAGCTGCCACTCCTGAGCTTGGAATATCGGACGTGGATGATATCTACTCAATCGATGAGTCGAAAGTTGTCAAACCGAAGTATAATGCTGTTCGTGTAATGGATGAGCCTGATGCATCTGGAGGTGACTTTGGAATCAGGGAAGTTGACTATGATCCAACGACAAGGACGTATACTCTGGCAGTGACTTCTACTCCTTATGATCCAGCCATGGCATTGAAATTTAAACATTCCAATGCAGTTGATCATGTAACCGTGGATTATAACGGGATAACCCAAAAGGAAATTACGGAAACAGTAGAAATCGTCAATGGAAAGGGCAACACGGAATGGATTGTTGACTCCGTTGTCAGTTATGATTATACTATTAATACTGACTTAGGGGTAATCACTCCCGGCACTGGAGCAGAGATAGTCTGTAACGTTGCCGGACAAAGTATTGTAGACGTGACATACCAAACCTCTTATCATGAGTTCACTGTCAGTGACGATTATGACGAGAAGGTACAGGTATACGTGGAGGACTAAACGATGGGAGCACAGGCAACTCTGGTTATTGACTTTGGTGCTGCTGGAGCCGATGCGGTTCTGGAAGCAGAACTGGATAGTGGACTGAATTTCGGCAAGTCCAGCTTCAATGCCGGGGATGTAGTCTTCTTCCGGGTATACTCTGATGTCTCGTATGAGATTGAAGTGACTTCTGGGATCGTTTCTGAGGAAGGCTCGAACCCGCATACTGAGGCCGTGGAGGGAGAAGTATTCCAGTTTATAAAAGAAAAATCCGTCAATACCAGTAAGGTTGTCAAGGCCGGAGAAGCAATCACTCCGACTTGGTATGGACCAGTGTTGGGATCGTTGTCAAAAACCGGTACGAAGCAGATCACTGTCGATAGTGTTTCTCAGACGCCTTTCGGAGTGTGCAGTGCTGACTATGTGACTGAGTACGACCTGTGGAGGTTGACTCCTCCGGGCGGGATGCCTGAGACGTATTCAATTATCGTTCTCATAAAGGCTACTTAATATGAAAGTAATCGTTAGAAGAAGCACTGGAGACAAGCAATCCTCGGAAGCAATCGTGGATGTGCTTTGTAATACGCTGACCCCTGCGGTTGCCAGAGGTCAGAATTATCTGTACCAAGAGGGCTTTGATAAGTTGTTATACGACCTCGTGATTCCTTTTCGAGCGCCTCTAATATGTGGTGATACTGTCCAGATGGACGATGCTTCAATCGGGGAGAGTTTTAAATCAAGGCTTTCCGGCTGGTCTATCTCCGCCGACTTGCAAAATGATACCATTCAGATTGATCAGCAACTATCGCTGGAAAGGAGTATTGTCGATGAGTAATCCTTTCACAGAGTTGAGAGATCAGCTATCGATACCAGAGGAGAGATTCGATATAGCTCTGGTGACAGACGTGTCTGCGGATAAGCTTACCATAGAGACTGAGGATGGTATTGTGAAAACCGTCTGGGGAACTGCGGCTCCCGGTGACTACGTGATTGTTCAGGGCAAGACAGTGCTCGGTAGGGTCAACGATGAGAACACTATAACGGCTTACGTGCCTTAAAGGAGGTTTTGATATGTCACTTACGATTTTATTTGCGGCTGGTGGACAACCGGCTCCTCTCTTGCCTGAGATTCACGTACGGGATACGTTGACCCTTGTGGATATACCAGTAGCTTGTATTCAAGGTCAGGATGAGGACTATATCCAAACGACTACCATCGGGTTTGCACCACTGGCCTTTTCCACAGCGGAAGTATTGGCTGCTGGCGCACGGTCTGGGGAGTACTGGACAAGGCGTTTGTCGAAATTACTTCTGAACGGTCGATTTTCTGCGTCTGGAGCAAACGCAGTTGTTCGAGTTCTTTTCTTTGACACAAACAGTGTTAAGGCATTGTCCGAATCGTTCACCCTTAATGCTACAGCATTCCAAGATGGTTCGGATTACATAGCTGAAATAGTAGAGGTCGGAACGATGGGCGCAAAGAAAGTTGCTGTGGAGGTCATCTCGGTTTCTGCCGGAACTTTCTCACTTCTGCTCGCTGGAGTATAATTTTAAAACGTACAATTAGGAGGTATTACCATGGCTGAAAAAAGTACGAGAGTGCCGGACGGGAGCGAGGGTGAATACATTGCGACCCGTGACGGTGTAGAAAACGATGAGGGAGCAAATGCTCGTGTAGTTCAGTTGACAGATGAGGCTTTCCGAGCACTGACCATCGACATTACTTCGGACACGCCGGAAAGAGAGTTTCTCGATATCAATGGTCTTGGCGATGTCGCAGACCTTGCTGATTTAGCTGGACAGTCATCAAAATTTAACAACTCTGGTTTGATCATCGGAGATAAGACCAAACTGGTTGCTTGCATGCGCTGGACTATCTCGTCTATAGGAAACCCGTCGATTTATGTCACGCCGATTATCTATGACGATGATGATATACCGATTGGATCGTTGCAGACAAGGAAAATACAGACAGTGTGTCCCGAAGCGACTGTCATGAATGAGCCTCTGCACTATAACGACGCACTGATTAACTATATGCTGGCTCCTATGATGTCGTGGCATATCGAAGGTGGATATAAAGTCAGACTGCATATTACTTTTGACGCAACTGATTGGGGCGGAGCCGGTAACGAATCCAACCAAATCAAAGTTTGGGCAGAGATGGTCAGTGGGCCTCCGCAAGCACCTAATTGGTGGAGTGAGGACGGTGGAGTCTGGGGCGGAAACGACCCTGTCGCTTCTTCTTCTGGTGGATCTGGAAGCAGTGGTGGTGGTGGTGGCGGTTAATTGCAATCGATTGCAGAGGAGTAGAAATGCTGGTTGTTGATAGAAAAGTCTTTTTGCACATGCCACGATGCGCTGGATCATCGGTGAGATGGGCGATCAAAAAATTGCATCCACGGATAAATTTTTCGTGTGAGCATTGCCATATTAAGGTGTTGCCTCAGAAGTATTATGGATCGCACTTGTTTTTCGCCTTTACTCGTGATCCTCTGGAGTGGTATGTTAGTATGTATTTCTACGCTTTAGCGAATCATAACAGGACGGGGAAGTCAGACCCTTTCGTGTATACTCTAAGCGAGGGGTTTGACTCCTTTGAGACCTTTTTTACTAATGCGCTCAATATGCCGAGTTTCTACGCTACTCATCCTGACAGACTTTTGCAGCTTAGATCACGGGTTGAAAATATTATCATGAACACGTACAACTGCTGGCTTGTATCGTACTGGGATGACCTTAACGATATAGTACCGGATAAGTTGGATGACTCGCTCATGAAATTTTATGCTAACCGAATAGGCCTTTTCAAAGAAGGGTATTGCTTAAACGTCTACAGGATGGAGGAAGTTGAGCAAGTAATGAAAAAAATATTTGGCCCGGAGATCCAACTGGGTCATCGAAATGGCAATAGAGATCGGCAGAGAATGGCCGAGTACAGAGATCGTCTGGACTTACGTACCCGGATTAGGATTTCTGGAGAGCCGGGGATTCACCTATACGAAGATAAGTATGATGACACGTTTTGACTTCATAGTATGCTATCCGTGGCTCCAAAATGGTAAATGGGGTGAGGAACTCAAGTACTCCATTCGTTCTCTGGAGAAGTACCTTGAAGGGCGTTATCGGATCTGGATGTTTATCAATTTAGGTCATCCAATACCGCACTGGATCAAGGGTGTGGAAGTACACAATGAAAACTGGCAGAGGGAGAAAGCTAAAGGATGTAAGCAGATTAACAAGGCTCGACAACTTTATGTTGCGAACCGTACTCGACTACCGTTTGTGTGGATGAACGATGATATATACTTGTTGAAACCGTCTACACTGTTGGATCTTAAACAAAACTACGTAACAAGTCTAAATGAAATAGATAAGTGGGATAAGAACAGGAGAAGATCGTGGTATTTTACGTTGGAACTAACTGACCGATTGCTAAAGCGGAAAGGTATTCAAACTTCGTACTGTGCGGATACGCACTGCCCATACGTTTACGAGCCTTCGCTCTACCGTAACATGATAGACGTTGCGGGGTATGCTCAACAGTTTGCTTCTCAAACGTTTTATTATAACCTATATCTGGATGGTACGCCTCCCATGGTGGACCATGAGGTGAAAGCTGGATTTTACGGTCCAGCTAAACCTTTTGAGATTCGTGATTCACATAGGTATTTCAATCACAATGATGCTGCATTGGTGCCGGAAATGATAGATTTTTTGAAGGCAAGGTTTCCTGACCAATCACGCTTCGAGAAGTAATCAGAAAGAGAGCAGACAAATGGGTAATGGAGATGACATTAATGGTACTGGAAACCGGTGCCGGTTTCTGAATCCGTCTTCTTATAAGGCTGATTGTGACATAGAGGAGCGGTCAAGGATATACGCTGACCTGATAAAGAGCCTGATAGAGCAAAGAATATCCGGGATGGATAGGGCAGCAGTCCTAAAAGCCAGTGAGATTGACAGAAGGCTGGAGGAGCATAACGAGCTTAGAAAGGAAGTATTGGAGGACAGAGAGTCGTTTGTGCGTAAGAACATTTACGCAGAGCATACCAAGGCACAGGATTTGTGGAAGGTAGAAGTAAACGATGCAATCACAAAGCTGATGACCCAGTATCAGAGTAGGATGTCAACAGCAAATTATATATCGTTAGGAGCAATGGTGATAGCTCTCATTAATGTTGTCATACTAATTCTCGTTTTCGCTACAAAGAATCCAGCATAACCGGAGGTATCCAGATGGAAAAAGAAGAAGTGAAACTCGAAAAGGGTGATTTCTTTTGCAGTAAGAATCCCATGGCTCTCGGCAAAATCATTAATGCTGTCCAGTGGTTCTGGTCAACTGATAACGAGTCGAGATATACGCATGCCGGGATTATTGTTGCCGAGGACGGTACTACACTGGAGTCTTTGTGGACCGTCAAGAATCAAAATCTCTGGGAAGCTTATGCCGGTGAGAGAGTTATCATTGGACGTTACGAAAAGATGACCCCTGAGATTTTTGAGAAGGGGATGCAAGCGATTGCAGAACATAAGGGTAAGATTTATCCAGTTCTTCGGCTACTACTATTTGGCATACCACCCGTTGCCAAATTTCTATATATAGGACTCGTGGTGTGTTCCGAGTTGACTGCCAAGTTTTTGTGCTCGATGGGAGCACTTAACTATTGGAAAGGCAAGATGCCCGACAATATCCATGACGCTATGAAATATCGTCGAGGGTTCAAAGTCGTGGCAGAACTTGAAATCCCTAAAAAGGAGGTTTAAAGATGGCATTAGTACTCGAAGCAAAAAAGAAATTGTTAGCTCACTCTCTGTCTAGTCTTTTATCGTTTCTGGATAAAGGCCTACTGGACTTATTCGCTGATCGTATGCTGGATTGGATCGAGAACAAAGTTCTGGGATCAGCATCGAAAATCGATGACAGGTTAATTCTGCCGATCTGTAAGGGTATCCGAAGCGGGTTTAATATCCCTGACAATGACGAGCCAAAACCGCCACCGGGAGGATCGGGAGGAGAACTGCCTGACGCCAAGCCGCCATCCACCGAGCCGGATAACGAGCCGGATATTAATCCTTTAATCAAAAAAGAGGCCGGGGAGAGGAAAGCGTCTGATGAGAAAGCCTAACTACGTAGCTGTGCTTTTGGTTATCACTTTCGTCTTTGTGGGTTGTGCTGGAATAGGCCTGTCTCCAGAGGACACCGACAAGGCTTACCTCGCTGCCTTGAAAGAGTACACCCAGACAGCGGAGAAGTACAACGTCTACTATGCAAGTGCGGACGAAACGACAAAAGCCGAATGGAAAGAAAATATTGACCCGTACTTCATCAAGGCAAATTCGGCTTTGGAAGTCTGGAAACTGGCCCTTAAACGTCAGGAAGCCCCTGATGTCGCTGAGAGTGAATACCTGTTAGTTAAGCAACAGTTATTTTCTCTGCTTGTAGAGGTCTTTAACAAGGAGTGACCGGGAAGGGGGTGAGACTTAAATGGCTTTAACGACAGCGCACATTATGTTGATTGACATCTTGACCGACCGTATCATAACGGCCACCCATACAATGAAACGCCTTAAAGACATGGACGAGGAGCAAGTCAAAGAGGAAACCGCCAAATGGGAAAGCCGGAAAGAAGCTGCGGTTGACGCAATAAAGAACCATTAATCACCACGGCCCCGGCTGTGTCGAGGAGTAGACGATGTTAGTAGATATTCCTGCTGGAGTAAAGACAAAAGTTGCCGAAGACGGCATCCTTGCTATTTTCGATTCCAGTAGAGATAAATGGCTCAGTGCGGAACGTTTTAGATTAATGTTCAGTCTGACCCATCGTGATATTCAAGGTCTTCGATACCTCCGCACTGCCGGGGAGCCTGTTTCTAATATGACCGGACACCGGATAGTAAGGGATGCCATAATCACAGCCGTAGCCGTTCAAACAAGCTCTGATGATAGTGGAACATTCACAATTAAGGTCAGGCGAGGAGCATCTGTGGTCGATTTGTATAGTATTTCCTTGTCAGGCGAGAAAGGTAAAACAGAAAGTAATCTGAATACCGACCTTGATGCCGCTGACGAGTTGATTTCACTAATTACATCTGGACAAGTAGATGCTCCCGTTTTGACTGTGGAGCTTGCATGGCGTTTCTAATAACTAAATTATGAGGAGGTACAAGCTATGGCGATGTGGGTATTTATAGCAAAGAATAGTTCCGGGTCCGATCAGTTGATTGAAGACCTCGGAATATCAATTCCTGATTCTGGTCAGGAAACGTTATCATTACAATTTACTTACGATGAGCTTGCCGGGAGTGACGATCTCAGGGCTTTAGTAGCTTCCGGCGATCTCGTTGCAAATGATGGTTCTGCGGACCTGTCGGCTGCGGATGGTGTTGACTACCTTACCATAGTCCAGCAAGATCACCTGACAGAAAACCACTGGACCAAGACACAACTCGCTGCCACTGGAGGCTCAAGCGACCGAGTTGATTGGAGTCAAGTAGCCAATGCTCCAGCGTTCGGAACTCCTGAGTGGGGAGACCCGGTTTTATATAGAGCTAGTGCTATCCAGAGTGCAGCACCGGCAGCGACTCATGTAGGGCAGATCTACGTCAATACAACTGAGGATAAGTACTACAAGTGGAGTGGTGTTGCGTGGGTAGATCAGTCGGATGTAGCTGATGGTGACCTCGTTATTAACCTTGCCAATGCACAGGAAGACGTTTACCAATTCGTCACTGATACTTGGGTAGAACAAGCTCAGTCGGCTGACAATGAGGCACGTCTTGTCAAGGATGACGGAGACGGTAAGCAAGCTCAATACGTCTACTCGACCGTTACCGGATCGTGGAAAAAGATCGGAGACGTTGACTTTGGGGATCACGTAGATGACTTAGCCAATAGGCATAATGCGGATCAAATCAAAGTTGAAAATGCCTATACTAATATTGGTAGTCTCGCAGACGAGGACTTGGAAACAGTACTTGGAGACATCGACACCGTAGTCGGTGCCAACGCTACTGCTGCTGGTGATGCTGCAACCGCTGCGAGTGATGCTCAGTCTGACATTGACGATCATATTGACGGGGCAGCAAGCAAACACGATGCGTCCGAAATTGACGTTGAGACAGCCTACGCAAATATAGGTAGCGATGCCGACGATGACCTCGAAACTGTACTTAGTGACATTGACACGGTATTAGGAGGTCTTGACTCTGGAGGAAGTCTGGACGATTCGTACGACTTCGGAGGGGCTGGATTAGGCAGATCTGTCACGGTAGACTCTGGACCGGTCAAGTTAGATGCTTCAGGAGGGACGGACGCTCCTCTGGAGTTGACACCGAAGGCTTCTGCCCCGACTACCAATCTGGCCGGTGGGCAGTTGGATGTGATCGGTGGAGAACTGTACGTCTACGATGCTACCCGAAGCAAGTGGCTGTCAGTTACCAGACACACGTTTGCTTTCGGCAGGAAAGGGAAGTCGAAAAACCAGTATCTCAATTTCTGGGCTGGAGAACTCCCGTCGAACAATACCGGCATCAGGCTCCCGTGGAACTGTACCGTTACCATGCTGAGTGCTCAAATAGATGCTACCGGGACCGGTACTTTTACCGTACGGGAATCAGGTGGGACCAGAACGATCAATCTCGCTATCACTGCGGCTCTGGGAAACGAGAATGTGGCTGCGAGTCTGGATCTCAACGCTGGTGATCTGCTGGAGTGCTACCTTTCGTCAACTGCGGGAGTTAATGATCCAGTAATCCTTATCGAGATTGCCAAACGTAAGTAGGAGAGAGTAGATGACCACGATTATTGCTAAGAACGTTGACATCATTGACTTGCTGATAGAAGAACTCGGCATCACCATACCAGCCTCGATGCAAGAGACACTTAGCGATCTGTTTACGCTTGCAGACATAGCTGATTCTGAGACGTTAAAAACCCACGTTTCCGGGTTAAGCATTGTAATCAACGATGGAAGTCAGGATTTATCGGCTGAGGAGGGGATTCGGCATGTATCACTACAGTCTGAATATGAAGATGCCGTCGAGGAGTCAGGCTTGGGCGGTGGTGGACAGGCCACTCAAGCCTTCGACGCCTATTCCGCTGTTGCACAGGCTATCGGGACTTCATGGGGAGATTTATCGTTAGATACTCAGCGGCAAAAGACCGGAGCATTTGATTTTACTGCTCCGTCCGCTGAGGTAGAAATCGCTACAGGAACCACGACACAGCGGTTTCTCGTTCTCGGACGTTGCACTACTCGTGTAACATCCGGTACAAGTAGATCAGAAGCAGAACTGAAATGTCTGATTGATACCGGTTCGGGATACGCCGACCTTGCCGGTACTGCCGGGGAGATGTACCTCCGACAGTTGAACTATGGGGCGTCTTGCTCATTTTTGGCTGTAATAACCCTTGCAGCCGGTGACAAGCTGAAAATGCAAGCAATGAGGACATGGGGAACCTCTACAATACAGGCTGTGGCGAACGGAACGGCCCTTGTACTGGTCGCTTTGCGTGGGGAGAAGGGAGACCAAGGACCGCAAGGAGATCAGGGCATACAGGGCGACTTAGGGCCTCAAGGGGAGCAAGGAATACAGGGACCACCGGGAGAACCAAATTGGGTGGCTCAGGAAACCGCTCCGACTTCTCCGTCTTCTGGCGATGGGTGGTATGTACCGTCAGAGGGACTGCTCTATATTTATGATGGCACTCGAAGTAAGTGGCTATCTGTGGATCGTCAACTCTGGGAGTTTGGGACAGAAGGTCTCGCAGATAATGAGTACCTGCAAATCGCTAATCAGATTGACGATGACGAGCAGGGACATACGTTTTACCGGGATTTTACCGTATTGGGAATCCGTGTGTTTGCCCCGTCTGGAAACCAGACAAAAGCAATGGCTATTGAGAAGGATCGCTCATCCGTACATGCTTTTAGTTTAACAGCCGGGGCCTATGAAAAAAGTGATCTGGACTTGGATTTTGACGCTGGTGAGCTTCTTCAACTTTTTGTTGAAAGTGCCGGGACCGGAGCCAGAGATACTCACGCTAAACTTGAAATAGCATGGAGGAAAAGTTAATGCAAAAGTTTTTGAAGAACGTTACCACTGGACGCCTCCGAGTTGGAGATGTTGGTAAGAAAATCGATGCCGGTGAAGTACGCCGGATTGACGGCAAGGACATTCATCGCTGGCTGAACAGTGACGACACACTTGACTACATACGTGCTGGTGATCTGCAAGTCGGTGCTGCGATTGATTTCTTTTACTCCGATGCGCTGGAGGGAGAGCTTTATTTCAATTCGCTGTTTGACGATGATGCATACGTGCTGGATGGAAGTACACTGGAGGAGGTCACTCCTGCCGTTGTTACAGACAGTATTACCGGGAAGAAGTCAACCACTGAGTTCTTTGCTATTCAATCCATGATGCGTGAACTCTACAACGCTACGTCCAATCCGTTTTATCATGCCAGTGTCACCCCGATTCTGGGTGCCGGGGGAATCCTCGAAACCATGGCAGGTAGAACGTTAAATCTGGAGACCATCTTGGGTAAGACCGGATGGTACACACAGGAAGTAAAAGAGTGGGCATACCAGAAACCGTATGCCATCCTGTTTTACTACGGCTGGCCCAACGCCTTCAACTCCGCTCAGAATGGGTGGGATAATGAGAAGGTTGCTCAGGAAATGTCCAAGTACCGGATTGTCGTTTTTGGGAATGGGCTGGAGCTTCCTACTCATGGAGACCACGCCAATCTGCAAGCGATTGCAACGAGGATTAAGGCCCTCAACTCAAACACGCAAATATTCGGGTATGCCTCTGTAAACCAGACGCAGACTGCGTTCGAGACACAGGTGGACAACTGGAAGGACAACATCGGTGTCCACGGCATCTTCATGGATGAGGCCGGATACGATTACGGCAAGACCAGACAGGAGTTCAATACTGCGGTGGATTACGTCCACGACGAAGGCTTGATCTGCTTCGCAAACGCATGGAATATGAACCATGTTCTGGGAACCGCCAACGATCCAAGCTACCCGAACACCACATATAACCCGTCTGCGGACGAGTCGAATCTGGCACAGACTGATTGGTATCTGATGGAGTCCCTTGCCGTCAATACCCTTGTCTACTCTGGAGACGGAGTTGCCCCGAAAGCGGACTTTGTGGCTCGTGTGAATACCATGACCACGCTCCGTGCGACCTACGGGATCAACGTTGCTGCTATCAACGTGATTAACGACTCACACGCACAGGGACAGGCACTTTTCGACTTCGCCTTTATCGCTGCCTGTATTGCATCTCTGGAGGGAGTGGGATCGTCAGACGATTACTACGGGGCCTCCAGTGCGAAGACGAAGTTCTGGGACCGACCGGATGTCAGTGAGATCGGGAGGCTCTGGGACTTGTGGCCCATGCTATCAGCAGACAACAATGATGCGGACAAGGTGCTTCGCTTTCTCGACTTTGGACGCCTGATGCTGGACTTCTCCACAGGAGCGGTTGATAGTGACATTCTGAAATACTAATCTCTGGAGGTTAAAGTTAATGATTTTAGGGAGAACTGGGCAAGTTGTCAAAGAAGACTTTACGGTGGTGGACGATGCGGACGCTCCCATTCCCGGTATCGATACGGGAGAGTTCACACATAAGCTATATACTCCAGCCGGGGCAGAATCTGTGTTGCCCGTGACTTACTTGGAGTTGGGGAGTGGGAGCTATCGTTTATCTTTTACGCCGGACACTGCCGGTGTGTGGTATCTGATCGTCTACCACGGAACTTACTTTCCCAGAGGCAAGATAGGAACCGTCGAGGTCTATGATAGTGATTTTGACACGCTCGGTGTGGACGTAACATTCATTAAGGACATCGAAGGTGGCCGGTGGAGAATCGTCGGAAATCAGATGATCTTTTTCAAGGAAGATGGTATAACTGAAGTCGCCCGATTTAATCTGTTTGACGAGTCAGGCACACCGACTATGGATAGTGTGTTTGAACGTCAGAGAGCCTGATGTGTATAGGATTGAAAATTATGAAAGGAGGTGATACTATATGAGCGAAAGAAGGATGATAATGCCGCCGCCGAAACCAGCGGCAATGACGGTTACATTTGCATTTCCGATTGGAAGCTTGGTGCAGTTGAAGAATACGAGTTTTCAGGGAGTAGTGACTCGATGCAGTTGTCATAGCTGGAGTTCAAAGTTTTATATGGTAGACTCCGGCTACGGTGATCCAAAGAGATTGGCAGAAGACGTGCTTCAGAGAGTTGACGACCCTTATCCTCCATGGAAGCCGTTTCCTCCCATCAAACCCTTGTACCGTGATGCTGACGGGTGTTTGACCGAAGACCCGCCAGAGGGAGCATAGCTTGAAAGAAAGAAGGAATGGTACGGACAGGAGAGTAGGCAATCCTTACACATCAGTTTTTCCTGAGCGGAGAAGCGGGAAAGACCGTAGGAGAAAAAAAGTTGAATACGATAATAACAAGAGGTCTAGGCCAAAATAATAAAATCGTAACCCGTGGATACGGAGGGCTTGCCTCTTATTTTCATATAGCTTATAAATTTAAACGGACTGTGGCCCGGATATTTAAACACGGTCCAATCAAAAGGGTATTTAAGGAAGATGGCGTCGAATAAAAAGATAGTAAAACATGAAGCTGTGAAGCGTGTCTATTCGAGAGAACAGAAAACTGAGTTTACTGCACCCGTGCGGAAATCAGTCTTCTCGAAGATCGCACCTCTCAGGGTATTTAAGGAGGTAACACCGAATGGTAGATAACATCGTGATCGAGGAGTTTGAAAAACAGCCATACGAGGAGTTCTTTGTTGCCGGTGACTACTCGACCGTTCTGGATGATGATGAAACATTGGTACTGGCTCAGTGTGTTGTATCCGCTGTGGACAAAGGCGGAACTGATGCAAGCAGTGCAGTTCTGGACCTTCCCACGATGGATGTAGACGGTCCATATTTGAAGGTCAGATGCCGTGCTGGAGATCCGTCATTGTCGAAGTACAAGATTACCTTTCGATGCGTGACGAGTGAAGGGAACAAGTGGGAAATCGATGTAAAGATGAAGGTGAAAGAGTACTAAGCTGCAATCGCTTGCACCGGAGGTATCATGACTGACTCTGATTTTTTGCAGAACTTTATGAAAGCATTTGAGGAAAGAGTTTTACTACCGGGTCTTTTGTCAATGAGGCTCGGAAAAATCGAGGACATTTCCGTTGCGAATGGAAAGCTCTCGAAAACCGTCTTCGGTAAGACAATCGGGCTTGTTTTACCGGATGCTGGAGACGCCCTTGTTGCCGTGAACTATTACGGTCATCTGAAGAAATCATTATCTTTTGTCAAGGCGGCTGAAACTACGACTGCCCGAACGATTCCATGCAGAGTTGTTCACTTTGCATCATTGCGGATCGAGTATATTGCAAAGGCTACGGATGAACTCGAACTGATCGCCGGATTTGCGTTGTTTAAAGAGAAAATCCTTACTATTCGTGGCTTCAAACATTCACAACCGTAACATCAACCGTAACACAAGGAGGAAGCAAAATGGCTAAAGGAACGAGAAGTGGAAACATTGGTAGAGCAGGGAAAGGTAGTGGCCGACATTATGGGAGCAGCTCGGCTACTGCAAGGGACGCTGCCAAATCGGGCCTGCCAGCCGAGGCTTGGTTTGAAGATCCCGTTGACGATGTGACCGTTGAGAATGCGGTTGCTACGTATGATGTTGTAGGGGCTGTTACCACGGGTCTCTTGGCAGCAATCGGGAGTGGGAGTCTGAATTATACCGTTTCAGGGGATGGTTCCGGCTCCGGCTCCTGCGTGATCGACCCTGCTACCGGGAGATTCGCCATTGATGACTTAGCTCTGGCTGTGGGTGATAACATTCTTACCATTGATGACGATTCGGGTGATGACCCTCAGTCGATCAGTGAGACAGTTACCATCACCCGTGAAGCATAACCCTGATCAAGTTGGCTGGCCGGTCGGAATAGGCGGGATACCACCCGTCTTCCGACTCGGTGCAGTCGCTTGCGTTCAGGAAGTAGTAGAGGCGGAGCCGTTGCGAAATCCCGTGGACGAGGACTCTCCAGTTGAGGGTTTAGAACCAAACCCGTTTTCCCCTTGACAAACCCAGTTACCTATGATACAACGGGATAGGCTCAGAAAACGTACCCAAAACACGTAACAGGAGGAGATCGAAAATGGCTCTACAGAAACAGGACTTGATCGCCTTGTCTAAGGCTGATCCAAAGACTATGGCGCTTGACTTTAATAATCGGGCGATCATGACTGACCCCGAATCGAGGAATCGGTTGGTCGCTGAGGAGTTGATTATTAAGGGTGGGAAGCTTACCGCTAAAGGACAGAAGCAATTTGAAAAACTCTATGAAAAGCTCCAAGCCCTGCGTGACGGAATCTCACTGAGATTACGGAAAGCCGCTGATCCCAAAGCTATCTTCGACGGAGAAGACGGAGAATGGTTTATGGGAGAGGCATCCAAGAAACCGTGGGTTGCCAATACTGAAGTACTTTTCATCGGACGTAAACCAGACCCGCAATTCAATGCGTCAAAAGGAACGCCCAAGCAGAGAAAGGCTGTCCCGTCTACTCTGCGAAGTATCTTGAAAGGGAAGTCGGATGCTACCATTGAGCTGAAGCCGTATGCTTTCCAGCGAGATGAGTTTGATGGTATTGAACTGATTTGGTTCAGAGATGACGACGAGACCCTGTTCGTTCCCCTTCAAGCCAAATACTTTGACTACATTACAGACCGTTTCCCCAAAGCCACCTACCATGTTGATGAGAACAGTGACGGACAAACGGCTGTCCAGATACGAGTGAAAAACCAAGGCATCAAATTTAACTGTGTCGGCCTAGTTATGCCGGTAAAGGTAGAAGACTTTATTCCAATACCAAACGTGAAAGGGTAAGAAATGGGAGCATGCCAATTAGATTCCTGTCCGCTGCACAACCAGCCACGGAATCGGGAAGTTCCCTATCAAGGCTCTACACGTGCTAAGGTTATACTTGTCGGAGAGTCTCCCGGCTTTCAAGAGCTGCGGATGGGGTTACCTTTCTGTTCGGACGGAGACTCTGGCAAACTACTTCGTAAGGGATGCAGCACTGTTGGGCTGCCGTGGTCTTCTTTGTTTCTCTGCAATGCTGCTCGTTGCCGGATTAATACAAAAAAGATGACCATCAAGGAGATCAGTAAAACTCTGGCCCACTGCCGTAGGCATCTTGAACGAGTGATAAAGGCTCTGAAGCCTAAAATCATAGTGAACCTTGGCAACTACGCACTGCAACAAGTGCAAAAAAGAAAGGGAATAACGAAAGCCCGTGGCAGGTGGACGTGGAACAAAGAGTTTAACTGTTGGGTTTACTCCATGTTTCATCCTGCGTACATCTTACGGAACATGGCACTTGAACCACTGTTCGTTGAAGACTTAAAAGGGTTGAAAGACGCAATAGACAATGACTACTCGCCGGAGTTCGATGAGGAGTTAGATTGGAAGGAAATCCCCCGATTGAAAGGGGCTTTTACGTTACCCCAACTGCATGAAGGTGTAGGCATCGATACCGAATGTCAGGGTCTTGAGTGGACGGACGAGGACTATGTTGTAATCGGTTATTCGATAAGCGCCCAGAAAGGTAAAGGCTACTTCGTCCGACTGTACGAGGAGACAGTTGATCCCGATGAAGCAGACTTTACTATTCAATGGATGCGTGCTCCAGAGGGCAAGAAAAAGAAAGAGCTTGTGGATGTCCATGTCCGCAAGGCTCCGCTATTCGATGAGAAATTGAGAGAATTGCGGATCGTGCTGGAGAGCAAGGATATCAAGCTTTACATGCACAACGGCAACTTTGATCTGCATACTCTCAATACGTTTTTTCGTAATGCTGGAAAGGCTCCACCGACCGTACGATCTTATGCGATGGATACCCAAGCAGCGGCTCAACTACTGGAGGAAAATATATTTGTCCAATGTAAGTTGTCGCAGCTCCAGCGTACCTACACGAGCATTAAAAGTGATTATGATGAGGCTCTTGCGAGGAAGTATGGAAAGGATGATATGCTTGCCGTGCCAGCAGAGGAGTTGGGATACTACGCTGGCGGTGATGCCGATGTGACAAGACGTGTTGCCCTGCGGCTGAAAGAGGAGCTTCTCAAAGAGCCTGACCTCGCTCGTTACCTTGTAAAATTTGTTATGCCGACTTTGCAATCGCTTGCAACAATGGAGGAAAACGGTGCATACGTCGATCAAGAGCAACTGCCGATTGCTACGGAATCAATCAAGGGATTGATGGAACAAGCAACTCGTGACTGCCTTCGTTACATCCCGGTGAAGGTCAGAGCACGTCATAAAGAATTAGGACTGAAATTCACTCGTGATGCACTCGTTAGGGATACACTGTTTGCCAATGATGGCTACAGTTTGAAAATCGTCAGGAAAACGAAAAGTGGAACTCCATCAGTTGACAAAGACGTACGGAAAATGCTTCTGGAGAGACGGCTGACAAAAAAGTGCCGAGCTTTCCTAACGTATCTGGATGACTTCAAAAGATACCATACGCTCTACACTCGTTATCTGAAGGGATTTAAGAAGTCGATCAAAAGCGATCAGCTTATTCATACCAAGTATTCATTATGTAAGGCAAAGACAGGAAGGGCTGCTTCGTCAGATCCCAACCTAATGAATATACCGAATCGTGGACCGGATGCGCCTGTCGTACGGAAGTTGATTGCTGCTCCGAAGGGATGGCTTCTGATGGCTGCGGATGAAGGCCAATCCGAACTCAGGTGGGCTGCGGATATCGCTAATGACAGAGCGATGAAAGAAGTCTTCCAGCAAGGCAAGGATATTCATACTGCAACCGCTGTTGCCCTTAGCCAGAGGACTGAAGCTGTCTATTTGAAGTTGCCGGAAAAGGAGCAGAAAACACTCCGTAGAAATGCGAAGCCTGTGAACTTTGGTCTGCTATACGGGATGGGTGCTGATGGATTCGTCTTGTATGCTAAGTTGGAATACGGGATTGACTTAACGATCCCCGAAGCAGAGCTGTGGATCAGTATCTTTTTCCGTACTTATAAAGCTTTGCCTGTATACCATAAGAAGACCATAGCTTTTGGCCGACGACATGGATATGTAGTCTCCCCGATTGGTCGGAGACGGCATCTTCCAGAGATCAGTAGCAGTGATCCCTTTCTGCGATCACAAGCCGAGAGGATGGCGATCAATCACCCGATTCAATCAGTCTCGTCGGATACCGTACTGATTGCTAATAATGAGATCGAGGCGCAAGACCATAACCCAGAGGAGTTTAAATCATCGCTGTTCATCCACGATGAGCTTGTCTATCTGGTTCGTGACAATTCAAAAGTTGAGGACTATGGAAGGGTACTCAAGGAAGCCATGGAAAATCCTCCGTTCGAGAGGGACTATGGGTATAAACTTTCAGTTCCTTTGATATCCGATGTGAAAGTCGGAAAAAACCTCGTTGAGATGACTAAGTTGGAATTATAGGAGGGAAGACATGGCTAGAAAAGAAAGCAGTGGAGAGAAAAAGAGTAGGATGAAAAATCGGTCCTACAAGCGGACACAAATACGTCACGCCCTCCTTGCAACCAAAGCAGAGGAGGATGCGCTTTTCTCCCGGCAGGTCGAGGACGAACGTGACCCTTTCGATGGAATGTATGATCGCAACTCATTGATCGTTCCCCACTATGACTTTGACCGGCTCTACCGGATTTATGAGGAGAGTGATGTTGTTCAGTCATGTGTCGAGGCAATGCAGAACAATATTGATGGATTTGGCTATCAACTCCAGTTTCTCGGAGATGACAAAACGGAGAAGGATACTCCGGCTGCTAAAGCTGAATATACACGTGCTCAAAACTTCTTTGACCAGATTAACGAAAATCAGTCATTTATGACAGTCAGGAAGGACAGACGTGAAGACATCGAGGTTCTCGGCAACGGAGCTTTCGAGGTAATCCGAAATAAGCTAGGCAGTATCCAAATGATGTATCAGATGCCGTTCAAGAGACTACGGCTGTCCCTCGTTGATCAGAAGCCTATTCCGGTGCGAGTAGCTATAATGCGGGATGGGAAGCCTACCATGGTAACGGTCAGGAAGCATTTTCGTCGATTTGCCCAGATCTCATCTACCGGCAGAAAGTTGCGATGGTTTAAGGAGTACGGAGATCCTCGTACACTATCAGCTATCACGGGAGAGTTTGTTACCGGGACGCCGAAATTGAAGGCCTCCGAAATTATGCACTACAAGCTTTCGTTTGGCGGGATGCCGTACGGTCTGCCTCGTTGGATAGGAGCCATTCTGGACGCTATGGGAAGGCGCTCGGCCTCTTACGTCAACTATGATCTGTTTGAGTCTCAGGGTATCCCTCCAATGGCTATCATGGTATCCGGTGGAGTACTAACCGACGAATCGTTGGATGAACTGGAAGACATTATCCGTTCCCTGCGAGGAGTCGGAAAATGGAATAAGATCATGCTGCTTGAGTCCAACGTCGAATCTGTTGGATTGGAGGATAAGGGATCAGCCAAGATCGAGCTTAAAAATCTGGCCGAATACCGGAAAGAAGACCAGATGTTTAACCAGTACCTTGAGTCAACTGAAAAGCATGTACGGCATAGATTCCGCCTACCTCCCTTGTATGTCGGAGCGGCTGAGACTTTCACACACGCCACTGCTAAAGCTGCTCAGACAGTGGCAGAGGAACAAGTCTTTATTCCTGAGCGGATGCAGCAGGATGAAATCATCAATACCCAGATCGTACGTCGAGAACTCGGCATAACGATGTGGAAGTATAAATCAAAGGGTCCGAAGATAGTCGGATCGACCGACATCCCGAAGGGTGTTGAAATCTTCTCGAAGTCCGGGGCGTTCTCAATTAACCATGCAATCGAACAGGCCAATGCTGTATTTGGCCTTGAAATGTCGAAGTATAAAGAGGAGTGGGCAGACTATCCGATCACGATGGTCACCGAACTTCTCAAGGCTGGTCGGCTCAAGGGTATGGATACAATCGCTGATGCAGTAAAGGAAGTCAATACCGCTGTTTCGACTGCTACCCAGAGACAACCGGCTGCGATTAAAAATCTGAAGTTGCCGGGACAGGTCACCAAGTCTGCTTTTGAACCGCAGGAAATAGAGCTTTATCAATCTTTGAAGACTATTCAGGCGACTATTGAAGCTCATTCGGAGTGTGCTCACGATGCTACCCTATAAGATGCCAGATATACAGGCTCCAGAGGAGCTTGACAGCTTCGATACGGCCTTTTTAGTGCTGATAGGGACTCTGACCCTTATAGACGGAGAAGAAGCCCTTGAATCGGCTCTGAAGGTCTCAAAAGATGTTGTTTTGTGGGGTCCAGAAGCCTTCCTACTCAATTCAGTGCTGTATAAGGGTTGGAAGGATGCTGGTGGCGATGATTTTACCGATGCGTTGAGATCTGCGTTTGATCTTAAAGACGATATCGGTGTTGATCTGGAAGCCCTCGACGATGCGTATGAGAAGTACTATGCCACTGGACGAAAGGCATGGAAGATCGTCAAAAAGAAAGTTGCTGAGGTACTGGAAAAGACTTCGGACTCATCCGAGAGTTATTTTCTCAAGCAATACAAAAAGGCCCAAAAGGATGCAGCTCTCGATAACTGGAAAAAGTTTGTGGAGTCTGCCAGTTATGAACACATAGAAAAATTTATCGACACGTACCCGGATCGTGTGCTGCACAGCCAGATTGGTACTCTTGCCAAGCAAGCAGCACTGAATCCGAATATGCGTACTATTGACAAAGCTGATTTGGTGCGTAGGATTAAAGAGATCGAGAAGTTGCCGAAAGAGTATATCAAAAACGTTTCGGATATACATGCCGGGAGAGTTTGGAATTTTACCGGATTGACGATGGCTCGTCAGAGAAACGTTACCGAATTTCAGATTATAGCAAACTTGGATAAGAAGACGTGTCCGGTGTGCAAGCGATTGCACGGGACTCGCTTTAATGTCGAGGCTGTGATCGAAAAAATGATCCCGTTGTTGACGGAGGAGGGTAACGAGGACGCTATTGCTAAGGCGTTTCCCTTCCCCCGGTTGCCTGATGTAGATAACGTCTCCTCAGCGGAGAAACGGGGTCTCCAAACAATGCCTCCTTTTCATGGGCGGTGCCGGTGTGATACGGCAATGTTATGGACGAAGACGGACACGGAGCTTCCAGAGTTACCGAAGAAGCCACCGACTATTCCAGAAACGTTTGTCTCTAAGAGGAACCGTCTTGAGAGGAGCATCTACAACCGTAAGACTGAAAAGTGTTACTGTTTTGATAAAAAGGGAAATGTGACCGTTGTTAAAGAAGGTCACGAGCGAGGAATACTTTTTACTTCTGATGAGTTAAATGCAATGCCGGAAGGCTCTGTCTTTACGCATAACCATCCGGCTTCTACAAGTTTTAGTCCTGAAGATCTATTTCTGACTATCAGAAATAGGTTTAAGGAGATGAGGGCAGTCAGCAAGAAATACGTATACTCCTTTAAGCCTGATTGGAAGTACTGGACAGAGACCATCGGGTATACCGAAACGCAAGATATTGCAGACTCGTTTCTCACTGCGTTTCAGAAAGCTGATGGTGCTGTCCGTAAGAAAATTCAATCGTTGCTTAACAGTGGAAAAATTGCACTCGAAACAGCCAATGCTACTCATGCACACGAAGTCATGCTGGAGATGTCCAAAATGACAAAAGGTCAAGGATTCAAGTATTCACGGAGGAAACCGCCATGGTCTTAAAAGCAAAACCAGTGCCGGAAAGAGAGTGGGATGTCGAGTCTGAGAATAACCTCACGCTAGATAAATCGCACCATGTACCGGTATACGAGGAGGTCAAAAAGGATGAAAAGAGCACCAGAGAGCATCGGAAGGGGAGGAGCAAGTAGATTTTATGGGTATTTATTAGTATTTATCTCATTGTTCTTAGCTTCACATTGGAGCACTGGGATAGACGATAGGAGGGCGTCAGCGAACGGAGAGGAAGTACCGCCACCTCAAGAGTTATCTGCAAGTGTAATTGCACCGTGTCCCGAAGGGGATGCATGCTTGTTCGTTGCTTGGGACGCAAACACGGAGCCGGACTTAGCTGGATACATTGTCCATCGAGGCAGGGAGAGCGGGAAGTACACCGAGAGCTTTAAGGTGGCAGAACTTCCCGGACAGTGGACAAATCCAGACTGCAAGGCACCGTATGACCCGTTTAAAACACAGTGCTGCGAGTTCACGATAATAGGACACAAGGAACCGGGAGTTTACTACTACGCTGCCACAGCATACGACGAAGATGGTAATGAGAGTGACTACTCTGAGGAGTTAGAGCACACGTTTATAATTCATAAACCGTCTGGACTGTTAATGCCAGAGGGGTTAATAGTAAAACCTGATAACGACGAATAGGAGGTAAGTAATGGCTGAGAATGAGTTTACGAATGAGGCAAACGACCCGATCCGCAAGCCACCGGCAAGCGGAGTGATGACCAGCGAGCTTCCACAGGAACGGGAAATACGTGAGACTCCGTTGCCTGAAGGGTATACACCGGGAGGCTTGATGAGTGGGGAAAACGATCTCGACAGAGACTTTCCCGTCAAATAGCTTTTATCGGTTGTCAATCAGGGTTCTGGAGCCTTCGGGGGTTACGGTTAAAAGGTGCGCTGTAACCCTCGAACTCTTTTTACTCAAAGAGTAATAAAATCAGGCATTTATAAAAACTCTTGACAAAATTTTTTATCTGTTATATATAAAATTATCGATATTATTTTTTGACAGGAGACGCCGCCATGCATAAATTCAAATTTACGGGAGGGGTTGCCAATCCTGAACCGAGACGAAATGAGAAGTTTCTCTTGTTTTTCGTTGTCGGCGGAAACGAGATCCCTCTGTATCAGATGGTCAACGATGGATTGGTACAGAGGACCGGCTACGAGCGGGATGAGTTCTCGACCAAGCACAAGATTGCCAAGGTGTTTATCAGTCAGCAGGGATTCGGCATCCAGAAACGCTACCACTCCTTTTATATAGAGTTTCGGGATTCTACCGCATCCCCCACGGTGACTGTAGTTCCCTTCTCCGGGCCAGATACCCAATTTCAATTCGTTGGGAATTTTCGTTTCCTGAAAAAAGATGAAATCTTGGAAGTGCTGGATAGTGAATCAACAAGTTACAAGTTCGCCCAGATCCAGCAACCACTTCCGGTTAAGACGCTGAATAGTCTTGTTACTGTGGATCGTTCTCATGTTCGCAAGGGAGTGCGGCATGTTCGGATCGGACGCAAAACCCAAAAGGTAGGAATTTGACCTACAGACAGGAGGTATCACTATGTCATTTTGGACCCAGATCGGAACCGTGATCACTGACGTTACAATGTTCAAGAAGTCGTGTGAACAGCATAATGTCGAGTATCAGCGGAACCACGACAAGAACTTTAAGATGCAAGGGCTCGAAGTCCATGCAACGTTGACTGACAGTGGCTCACGGAGCGGCATGCGTGGGCAAGCTTTTCTCTGCAAGGATGGAGGAGCGTTCAAGATCGTTATGGACAATGACATCAACTACTCGTCTTTCTCAAATCGCATCGGACGTAACGGTGGGGTGCTTGTTAGAGACTACACCAGAGGTGTGATTCTGGACAACGTGAGAAAAACTGGTGGGATGGTAACCAAACAAGAAGAACTGAAGGATGGCAGTGTTCTATTAAGAGTTGCCAACTTCTAATCTGTATGAGGAGTGACAAAATGACGGAGAAACCCGAAGTAGTTATCAAAATCAGTCCAGATGGATCTAATGTGGACGTAGACGGTAAGAACTTTACGGGCGGGGCTTGTAAGACAGTTATCGAGACTCTAACCAAGGGTGTCGGGATTGTCGAGGAGTCAAAGAAGAAGCCCGAATTTTACGTAATCGAGCAGCATCATACCACTCTCGGTGGTAGTACGTGATGCAATCGCTTGCAATGGGGCATCCTTGCACTACAGGGATGCCCTTCGTGTTTAAGGAGGTCAAATATGGAGAACAGAGAAGTATTGATTAAGATCGCCCCGGATGGGCATGCATCGTTTTTCCTGCACCACGACGACAACCCGCTATTTGATCAAGCAGAAGCCACGATTATTAGAGCATCCAATGTTAGATTTGACAATACCGAAAAGCTTTGGTTTGTCTGGGAACGTCAACCTGACGGGTCCGAAGTTATCCTTCCCAAAGGTCACATAAGACGTGCTGATGCTATTGCGTATGAAATTGAAATGTTGAATCAGAAGCTGAGGGATGAGCCGGGATATGTCGAACAGAGGTTCGAGAGTATTACTACCGGTTCCGAGTAAAAAGAAACGGCCCGAAGTGGATGAGTCTCCGAGCCGAATCCACGGAGGCCACTCAAAACGTGACCAATGACAAGAGAAACCCCAAACCAGCAAAGGGCGTGAGTGTCTCTATAGTAGGACATTGAG